>Ga0209101_1000098_pt1 | contig 71466 bp, 51 predicted proteins | sample ConPoolayeCmetaG_FD_185481 | JGI IMG/M metagenome (GOLD analysis project Ga0209101, IMG submission 185481) | Hot spring microbial mat communities from California, USA to study Microbial Dark Matter (Phase II) - Cone Pool mat layer C metaG... ... | reverse complement strand
CCACATACTCGGCCAATGCCGCCGAAGTCGCCGGCCATCCCTCAAAAATCTGTTGCGCCGAACCGCTAAAGACGGTGGGCAAAAAAGGAGCCGGTTCTTCTTGGCGCAGCCGCTCTAACCACAGCTTTTCGGCTCCCCACAGGTGCAGCAACGTGTCGCGCAAGGAGGGAAAGCTAGAAGGCACTACCGCCGTCAGGCATTCCTCGGGCTTGGCGCGCAGCCAGGCCGAAAAGGCCTCGTTGGCCCAGCGGTTGTACGCCGTGTAATCCTTGAGCAAGCGTTCGAGGGTCATGGCAGCGCTTTTTCGAGTGAGAAATTCGGGCTTTTATCCGTTCTTTGGCCCCGCAAATGTACCTGATACCTCCTGCTTGCGTATGCGAAAGACCTGCTTTAAAAATCTGCTCCTCCTATCGGTTATGTGTGCTATGGCCGCTTGCAGCTCTGAAACCACGCCCAAGAGCAATTACGATTTCAAGCCCATACCCATAACCTATCCCGAAACGCGGCGCGACACCTCGGTGCGCGACAATTACTTCGGCACCATCGTCGAAGACCCTTATCGCTGGTTAGAGGACGACCAAAGCGAGGAAACCAAGGCCTGGGTAAAGGCGCAAAATGCCGTAACTTTTGGCTACTTGGAACAGATACCTTTCCGTGAAAAAATCAAGAAGCGGCTGGAAGAAATCTGGAATTTTGAAAAATACAGCGCGCCGTTCAGAAAAGCCGGCTATTTCTACTTTTTCAAAAACGACGGCCTCCAAAACCAGAGCGTCCTTTACCGACAAGCGTCGCTCGACGGCCAGCCGGAAGTGGTGCTCGACCCTAATACCTTCAGCCCCGACGGCACCACCTCTTTGCAAGAGTACAGCTTCTCGCGCGACGGGCGCTACTTGGCTTACGCTATCTCCGAGGGCGGCTCCGATTGGCGCACCATCTTGGTCAGAGACTTGCAAACCGGCCAAAATCTCCCCGACCGAATCCAATGGGCCAAATTTACCGGCATAGGCTGGGCCGGCAACGGCTTCTACTATACGCGCTACCCCGAGCCCAAAGCCGGTGACCAGCTCAAAGGGGCCAACCAAAACAGCGCCATCTATTACCACACCTTAGGGCAGCCCCAAAGCGCGGATCGCCTCGTCCATCGAGACCCGAAAAATCCCAACCACTACTTCAGCGCCGGCACTACCGACGACGAGCGCTTCCTGTTCATCGCCGGAGCCGAAAGCACCAGCGGAAATACTCTCGCTTTCCAGGACTTGAGCCGGCCCGGTGGGCGCCTGACACCCATTTATAACCAATTCGACTACGACTTCACCGTGGTGGAGAACTTGGGCAGCCAGCTGCTCATCCTGACCAATCATTCGGCTCCCAGACAGCGCCTTATATTGGTGAACACGGCCCAACCCGGCCAGGCCCACTGGAAAACCCTCGTCCCGGAAGATAGCACCGATGTACTGCAAAGTGCCGCCGTGTGTGGCGACAAGATCGTGTGCACCTATTTGCACAATGCCGCCAGCGCAATGCGCGTGTTCGACCTGCAAGGACGCTTTTTGCGCGAGGTGGCCCTGCCCGAACTCGGCACGGTAAGCGCCGTACAAGGGAAGCCCGGCGACTCGCTGGCGTTCTTTTCCTTCTCCTCTTTCCTGCGCCCGCCCACCATTTACTTGCTCGATATGAATACTCTAAGGACGCGCGTATTCAAGGCGCCCAAGATGGCTTTTAACCCGGAGGCTTACGTTACCGAGCAAGTGTGGTACACCGGCAAGGACGGCACGCGAGTGCCCATGTTCATCACGCGCAAGAAAAACATCGCTCTCGATGGCCAAAACCCAACGCTACTTTACGGATACGGCGGTTTTAACATTTCCCTCACACCGGGCTTTTCGGCCTCCCGGGCGGCGCTGCTGGAAAACAACGGCATCTATGCCGTAGCCAACCTACGCGGAGGCGGCGAGTTCGGGGAGCAGTGGCACAAAGCCGGCACAAAATGTCAAAAGCAAAACGTCTTCGACGATTTCATCGCTGCAGCAGAGTATCTCATCGAAAAGCAATACACCAGCCCGCCGCGATTGGCCATCGAGGGCGGGTCTAATGGAGGGCTGCTCGTCGGCGCCTGCATGACGCAGCGCCCCGACCTGTTCGGCGTGTGTTTTCCGCGCGTGGGCGTGCTCGACATGCTGCGATACCACCGCTTTACCATAGGCTATGCCTGGGCAGTAGATTACGGGCGCAGCGACAACCCCGAAGAGTTTCGCTGCCTCATTAAGTACTCTCCCCTACACAACCTGCGCCCGACGGCTTATCCCGCTACGCTCATCACTACGGCCGACCACGACGACCGAGTCGTACCGGCCCATTCGTTCAAATTCGCCGCAACGCTGCAGGCCAACCAGCAGGGCGACAAACCCGCCCTCATCCGCATAGAGACCAGTGCCGGGCACGGCGCCGGCAAACCCACCGGCAAGCTGCTCGAAGAGGCCGCCGACCTACTGGCCTTTATGTTCTACCAGATGAAGGTGCCGGTCATTTACTGATCTGAGCTTCCGCCGCGCCGAAAAAGGTCATCCGGCCGTTTCGTACACGTAATCGCTCAAGTAAGCGTATGGCTCCGTCAGGTGCCCGCCTTGAGCAATGGTGGCCCTATGAAGAACCGTGCTGTCTTCACCTCGGCCGATTAATTCGGGCAAAACATTTTCTATCAGCTGTCTACCGAAAAAAGTCGAAGCGTCGCGCGGCAATTCAGAGGGCAAGTTGTCGATGGCCATCACGTCCACAGCCTCGGGCTGAAAAGGCGGGCACTCCCGACCCGTGTAGCGGTGGATGCCGTAAACCGGCTCGGCAATGGTGCTGGGGCGAATGGTCGTAGGCACGGAAGCACGAGGAGCAATGTCGCAAGAAATGTCGGCAATGACCTGAAGGGAAAAGCCCTTCTCTGCCATATCGGATAGCGTAAAGAACGGAGGAGCGCTGGGGTCGTAGTAAATGCCGTTGATGAAGATATCGGCGGCATGGGCATACGGCTTGAAAATGCTGACATATTCCTCGCCGTGTGCGTAAAAGTGCTTTTTATCGAAAATGCGAGGGCCGTCTCGGTGCTGCACGTAGTCCTGGGCAAACAGCTGGGTAAAGACCGCCCTGTCGTAGCGCTTGGAGAGAAAATCGCGAGGTGCCACCTGGTGTATACCCACGTCGTGCAGATTCCGAATGGCTCCGGCAGCCACGCGCCCGCTGCCGCTCAACACGATCCGAACCGGCGGTAGGTTGAGATTTAAATAGTGCTCTTTTACTTCCCTATAGTCGCGACATTGGTACATGCGGGGCAAAGAGAATAGCCCTGTTCGGCGTCCGTATGTCCATAACGCGTTGTGGGCTCCTACCAGACCGGCGTAAAAGCCGAAAGCGATGAGCCGGTCTCCGCGCTCGTCGGTAATCTTTTCAAAATCGATGAGGCGAATTTTCTTTTCCAAAACGGCTTGAAGTAACCGCCGATTGTGAGGCTGTTTTTTGGTCGTATGGGAAAAGAACAGATAAGTCTTTTCCGGTATCAATTGCTCGACGGGCACTTCTTTGACGCCTATGAGCACTTCACAGTCGCTCAAATCTTCCTGAAGCGAAATGCCCGCCGCCCGGTACTCCTCGTCGGAAAAACACCGCACTGCGGAGGGCTGCACCACCACACGAAGGCCGAATTGCTCCTCGACCTGTGCGCATTGCTCGGGAGTAAGAGGGGTGCGCGCATCGGTGGGCACCTTGCCCTCCCGAATAATTCCTATTTTCATAGTGAAAGATGAGTGACCTTTAAAAAAAACGGCGTCTTATGGCTCCGAAAAACGGTGCAAAGATAGGCCGAAACGGCGGCAGCACCTGTAAAAAGCCCCCACATTGGAAAAATTACCGCGAGCCGACCTTGTTTTGTTGCCGAGTAAACTCCTATCTTTGCCCTTTGAAACGGGCCTGTACCTGGTATTGACGGGAAAGGGAAGTTGCATCGTAAGCATGCCGGAGCATGAGCGTTTGCCTCCGTAAAAAACAGCGCTCGACCAATAAGTGGCAACTACAACTATGCCATGGCTGCCTAATCTCCGGTAGATTAGTAAGCCGTTATGCCGTACGGTTGAGGTCCCATACACATCGTACCGCGTATCGATCCTGCTGGGACTATCCGGCGCAACGCCGTTAGCGCTCGGAGACATTCTAACGGCTAAGGCGCGGCCCGGTCGGCTTCCGAACCTACCCCGCGCTCGAAAAATCTAATCGGAAGCTAAGCATGTAGAAAGCGATGGGACGCTTTGTCCGGACGCGGGTTCGACTCCCGCCAGGTCCACTTCTGAAAGGGGCCGCTCTCTGTAGAGCGGCTCTTTTCGCCGTTTGAGCGCTGCTGCATTTGGGGCATCGAATGAGTAGTAGAGGGCGGCTATGCCTGCGCAGGGCGATTGTCTTTGCCGAATTGCTACTATGGTGTAAATTTGTTGTTTATTGCCGTTGGGATTACAGCGGCACCCTTTTGCAAGACCGATTTTGTGTGCCGTGCAGAAACTTTGGCTAAAAGACTTTGAGCACCACATTGCGGCTTCTACGCGACAAGCGGCCGAGGCCTTGCTCCAAAGTCGTGCGGTAAAGCGGCTGCACGAAGTAGAGCGCCACTTCTGGGTAGCCACCGTTCTCGAGCAGGAGCGCCCTCTGGAGACAGAGGTCATCATTACACCGAACAAGATAAAGGCTTTTGCCTGCGAGTGCTGGGAGGAGAGCCGCCGCTCGATGTGCCCACACATCGCCGCCGCCTTGTTCAAAATCAGAAAGTATTTGGCCAAAAAGGCGCAGGAGCGCCGCGAAGAGGCAAAAGCAGCAGCCCAGGCACAAGCAAAACGCCTGAATTTAGACGACCTGTTGTCCGACACTTCGCCGGGCGAACTCGTCGCGTTTGTGCGTTCGTACGCAGAGCAAGACACCACCTTCGCCCTGGCCCTAAAGGCGCACTTCATCGGTAAAATAGCCGAAGAAAGCACCGAGCACTTCCGCGCGTTGCTAAAGACTGCCTTGCCGGAGCAAATCAAGGGGCGCGCCCTCAGACCTGCAGAGGTTCGACGCGCGCGACTGGTATTAGACCGCCTTGTCGAGCAAGCGGTAAGTACTCATGCCGCAACTTCCTTTCGGCTCAGTGCTGCCATTCTGCAGTATTTAGCCGAACGAACCGCCTTGGCCGAAGCACCTCAACGCGAATGGCTCTTGGGCTATTGCCGCCAGGCCCTCCGGCTGCTCATCCACAACGACCGGCTGAGTCCGGAGCAGCGCGAGCAGGCTCGGCACTTGCTGCTTGCCTTGTTCGCCCATGGCTCCTATCCCGCGGAGCTGGCTAGCGACACGTTGCACTTCTTGGCCTTAGCCGCCCGAGACGACGCCTTCTACGGACACATTTATCAGCAGTTTGAAAAGGCCGACTATCCCGTACCTACGCCTATCCTCCTCCTGCTCGGCGCAGCCCTGGCCGAGCGCCGTCAGTACGCCTTGCTCCAACGCATCCTACAGGCGCACTTCGCCCAAGCACCCACAGTAGTGATGGAGGTACTTCAGATGCTCGCCCGGCTGCCATACGCGGCCGCCCTCCTACCTACCGGAATAGCCCTTTTAGAGGCGGAGATACTCTCCTCTCGCCGACAACTCGAGCTGGAGAACTTGCTCGTAGAGACGGCCGAAAAGGCCGGCCACACAGAAGCTCTGGCCCAACTGCTGCGCCGCCGCTTCTGCCGACAAGGCGACATCTCCACGCTGACCCGGCTGAGACAGGCCGGTGGAGCGAACTGGCCCCAGGAGCGCGAACGGCTGATGGCCGACTTGCGTAACCAACAGGCTTGGGACAAACTGGCCCTCTTACTCGCTCAAGAGGGTGATCCGGAAACTCTGGCCGCCCTCCTTCAAGAGTGCGCCGACCTACCCCTTGTGCAACAGTATGAGCACCTCTTCCTCCCGCAACAAGCCGAATTCATCTGCAACATGTACCTGAGCGCTCTGGGCCACCACCTCAATACCCACTTCGGCAGACAGGCGGCCGAGTACGCTCGAGACCACTTGGCCACCTTGGTTGGGAAAGGCCACGCTCCCCTGGCGAGCCAAATCGCGCAAAGCCTCGTCGAGCGCTTCCCCGAACGCCCTTATCTGCCCGAAAAATTAGCAGAAGCGTTTCCGTTAGCCCATCGCCCTACCTTTGCCCTTCATTCATCGACTTGAGGCATGAAAGTAGAGGTGTGGGCTGTGGGCAAAACCACGGAGGAGTACTTGCAAACGGGCATTCGCCTATACGAAAAACGGCTGTCCCACTACCTACCGTTCACCTGGATATGCTTGCCCGGCCCTCGGGTAAAGTCCGACGAACCACAACTCCTCAAGCAGCAAGAAAGCCGAATGGTGCTGGAGAAGCTGCGCCCCGACGACTACCTCATCCTTGTGGACGAGCGCGGAATGCAGCCCAGCTCGGTGGAACTCGCCCGCTGGCTGGAACAGCGCCTACAAGAGAGCGCGCGGCGAATGATCTTCTTAATCGGCGGCGCTTACGGCTTTTCAGAGGAACTTTACGCGCGCGCCAACGCCCGACTGTCGCTTAGCCGCCTGACCTTTTCCCATCAGATGGTGCGGCTTTTCTTGTTGGAGCAGTTGTACCGCGCCATGACCATATTGCGAAACGAACCCTATCACAACGAGTAATGCTGATCACTTACCTGCTCATCGGCACCACGGTAGCCGCCTCTTGGTGGGCTTTCAACCACCCTACTTTCTTCGCCCAATGCAAGCACTGGCCTTATGCCGAAGCTAGACGCGGTGAGTACTATCGCCTGCTCACCAGCGGCTTCTTGCACGCCGACTACGTGCACCTGCTGTTCAACATGATTACCCTCTACCTCTTCGGCCAGGTAGTAGAGCCCTGGTTCCAGGGCCAGTTCGGCTCTATCGGCCCATTCTTGTATCTCGTCTTTTACCTTATGGCCGTAGTAGCAGCCTCATTGGCTACCTACTATCACTATCGAGATACGCCCTCCTTTGCCAGCATCGGCGCCTCCGGAGCCACCTCGGCCGTCGTCTTCGCCGCCATATTGCTCATGCCTAACCTGAGCATATACTTGATGTTTATACCCATACCCATCCCCGGTGTAGTCTTTGGCCTGTTTTATTTGTGGTATTCTTCCCATGCCACCCGCCGCGGCAACGACGGCATAGACCACCTGGCACACCTCTACGGAGCGATATTCGGCTTCTTCTTTCCCATCTTCTTAGAGCCCAAGTTGCTGCCCGCCTTCTTCCGGCAAGTCGCTCTTTGGATAGGTAATTTCAGCCTTTAGCGCCTCAGGATGGCTTCGATGTCTTTGAGCAGCCGTTGACCGTCGGCCGATAAGTTTTTCAATACGGCCGGGTTCTTTTTGGAAAGCAGGAGCAGGGAAAAATTATCGGCCAACACCTCGTCTGGGTGGATGATGTAGGTGGTGTTATCGCCGATTTGGCGGTAAAAATCGGGCAACTGCCTTAGGTTCAAGGTGCTGCTGTAACCGTCGGGCTGAGTAAGCACTTGCCAATAACCATCTGCTCGAGGGGTGATTTCAAAAAGCCCAAACTCCAGGTAGGCGAAAAACAGCTCTTTAGACGGCGTGTAGCCGGGTGAGTTAGCGTAAATGATGGGCACGGCGTGTACCACTTTGCCCGCAGCGTCCTTCAAAGTGATTTTTTGGGCAAAATCCACTCCGTCAGGATTGTGCAACAGGCGCTGTGCCAGCGCCGCAGGAAGGCGCAAGCGCTCCAGGCCGATGGACTCGAAACCTATGCGGCCATACAACTGCGCGCGCTTATCGGAGCGATGGCGCGAGTAAACATGGAACAGCTCGTGATACATCGTACCGAGGAAATCCTGCCGGCGCCGCAGCTGCAGCGCGTCCTGAGGAACGGCAATGGTCTTTTGACGGGTATAATACACCGAAGGACCATAAGGTTTGCCCTTTATTTTGGCCAGCCAAAGCGTGTCGGGGAAAAGGTCGGGGGCCACCTGTTGACATGTTTCAAAAACCTCGCGTATGACCTCCGTGGCGAAGGCCACTTCCTCGGCCGTAAAAGAGGCCGCATCTCGGCGAAGATAGTCTTGAAAAAGGGATAGCCACTCGGCGCGCGAGCGTTCGGGTACGAGCGGCTGTTTGAGTTGGATAGACATTTCTACCGCCGTAACGCGCTCGAAGTAGCGGTCCACAGTGTCCACCAAAAGAGTCGAGGCCGTTCGAGCGCTGTCCAACAGGTATAGGCTGTGGCGGTCGCTCAAGGCGACCAAAGTAGCCGGCATGACCGGCGACATCTGACAGTGCCCAAAAGCCGGCAAAAAAAACAACAGGTAAAACTTCTTCATGAGCAGAAAAGCGGAAGAGCTATTGCTATGCCGACCGACCGAATCGCCGCCGTATATCCTCCACGACGTGCGGCACCCCTCGTGTGGCAGGCTCAGAAACGATGTTAAGGTCGGCCATCTGTTGCATTTCCCAGTTGAGCTGGGGGTTAGGGTCTACGTAATAGGCCGGCACATCCGGCGGGACATAGGCGGCCAAAGAGGCCGCCGGGTAGACGACAAGCGAAGAGCCCACCACCACAAACGCGTCGGCCTGGCGGGCGAGTTCAACGGCGGTAGAGAAGAGCGGCACCTCTTCACCAAACCACACAATGTGCGGGCGCAGCTGGTGGCCGCGTTCGCAGCAGTCGCCCAAGTGCAGGTCGCCATCCCAAGGGTAAACCAGCTCCGCGTAACGCGTGGAGCGCACCTTGCGCAGTTCGCCGTGCAGGTGCAGCACGCGCGTGCTGCCCGCCCGCTCGTGGAGGTCGTCCACGTTCTGCGTGATGATGTAAACCTCTTCAAAGAAGGCCTCCAAAGCAGCCAGAGCGCGATGGGCAGCGTTTGGCGCCACCTCAAACAACTGCCTCCGGCGCGCATTGTAAAAGTCCAACACCCGCTGCGGCGCCGTGTGCCAAGCCTCGGGCGTCGCCACATCCTCTATGCGATATTTTGCCCAAATACCGTCGGGGTCGCGAAAAGTGGCCAGGCCGCTCTCGGCCGAAATGCCCGCACCGGTAAAGACGACTACCCGCCGAACTGTTTTGTCCTTCTTCATACTGCTTAAAATCCGCCGCACTTCTTGAAGCGCTTGATGAGCCGCAAGAGCGCGACAAACAGCAACCCCATGACTATCGCCTTGCGCCGTCGACACTTGGCCGCCTCTCCCCCTTTGAGAGAACTGCGGCAGCCTTGCGCAAAGAACGCAAAGATTTTTCGCACATCCCTTCGGAAAACGACACATTGCAATAGGGTAGGTCTGGTGCCGGATTTTGCGATCGGCAGGCGAAATAAATTTTTCGCCGAAGGGAACAGAGCCGCAAAAGACCGACAACGGTCCAAAGGGAATCTCGCTTGCGGCGTCACCACAATATCTGCGAAAAAAGTGCTTTGCTCCGGCCCGCGCTCGCTTGCCGACGGGCTGCGCTACGGAGCCTACCTTTGCCCCTTGGTATGGAATATCCGTCCTTTTGCTCTCCTCGTCACGCATTCGCCCCGACGCCACGGGCGATGCGAATGATGGGCGTGGTAGCATTTCTTTTCACCGCCTGTACGGCAGGCAAGCATTCGCAGGTACCTATGGCCGAACTTTTTCGCATTCCCTTTGAGAGCAACCCCAGCCAAACCGTCACTTATCAGGAGGCTATTGCTTGCTATCGAAAAATGGCGGCAGCCTTTCCGCGCATCTTCCGCCTGCAGGAGGTGGGCGACACCGACAGCGGCCATCCTCTGCACGTGGCCGTGCTGTCTACGAGTGAAGAGTTCGACCCCATCCGTTTGCGCCAAAGCGGAAAACGCATCCTCTTCCTCAATAACGGCATACACCCCGGCGAGCCGGAAGGTATTGACGCTACCCTTCTCCTGTTGCGCGACCTGCTGACGCAGCCCGAGCGCTTGCGCCTGCTGGAAAACACCGTGCTGGTGGTCATTCCCGTCTACAACGTAGACGGGTGCCTCAACCGAGGCTCTTTTAGCCGAGTCAACCAAAACGGGCCGGAGGCGTACGGGTTTCGCGCCAATGCCCGCAACTACGACCTCAACCGCGACTTTATCAAGTGCGACTCGCGCAACGCCCAGACCTTTAACCGCATCTTCAGCACTTGGCAGCCCGACGTCTTCATAGACAACCACACCAGTAACGGCGCCGATTACCCCTACACGATGACGCTCATCGCCACCCAGCACAACAAGCTCGAGGCGCCCTTGGGTGATTTCTTAAGAAACGACATGCTGCCCCAACTATACACCCGCATGGCCCGACGCGGCTGGGAAATGTGTCCCTACGTAGACGGACCGGGGCCGACGCCCGAGCAGGGTCTTTGGGGCTTTTGCGACTATGGGCGCTTCTCGACCGGCTATGCGGCAATGTGGAATTGCATCGGCTTCATGCCCGAAACCCATATGCTCAAGCCCTTCGCCGACCGCTTGCGCAGCACGCAGGCTTTCATGGAGGAAGTCATCGCCTACCTGCACGAGCGCGGCAGCCAACTGAGCCAAGCCCGCGCCGAAGCCATCCGGCGCACGCAGAACAAAAGGGAGTTCGTCCTCGACTGGCAGCTGGACCGCTCTCGGCGCGATACCTTCCGCTTTAAGGGCTATGCGGCTAAGTACAAACCCTCCGAGATCTCAGGGTTACCCCGATTGTACTACGACCGCTCCGAGACTTGGGAGCGCGACATTCCCTACTACAATACCTTTACCCCCACTCTCAGCGTCGCAAAGCCCTGGGCCTACCTCATCCCTTACGCCTGGGAAAACGTCATTGCGCGCCTCAAAAACAACGGCGTGCAGATGCAGCAATTGCGCGAGGACGTCCTGCTCGAGGTGGAGATGTATCGCATCGACTCCTTCCGCAACCGAAACGAATGGGAAGGGCATTACTATCATCACCACGTCCGCCTGACTCCCCTGAAACGCCAACAGCTCTTCCGAAAGGGCGATTACGTCGTGCGCACCGACCAAGTGGCCAACCGCTACATCGTGGAGACGCTCGAACCGCACGCGCCCGACTCCTGGTTCGCTTGGAACTTCTTCGACCCCATCCTTATGCAAAAGGAGTATTTCTCCGACTACGTCTTTGAGGACTTGGCGGCCGAATTCTTGCGGCAAAACCCCACCCTGCAGGCCGAATTGGAGGAGGTAAAAAAGGCCGACCCTGACTTCGCCGCCGATGGGCGCAAGCAGCTGGATTGGGTCTACCGCCGCTCGCCCTGGTACGAACCTAACCACCGCATTTACCCGGTGGCCCGACTGCTTCAGGAGCGGTCGCTGCCGTTGGAAAAGATAAAGTAATGTTAAAACGGCACTCTCGGCGCACTTGCGCCGTCGAATAGGCAGTGTGTTTGCAAGGAGGTTTTCTCAACGCCCTTCAAAATATGAGTGCCTTCTCTCGCATTGCTCTCGGAAAGTGTGCTTTCTGCCTGTGGATGAGCACTATTGCGGTAATGACCGCCGCTCAGTCCTCTTCAACGGCGAAAAACCAGTCCTTGACCGCGCCGGTGCGCATAGTGGTCATCGGCTCTTCTACTGCGGCGGGAGCCGGTGCCCGCCCGGCCGACAGCGCCTGGGTCAACCGCTACCGAACTCACCTGAAGCGGCTGCATCCGGGCTGCGAAGTAATTAATCTGGCCAAGAGCGGCTATCAAACGTTTCACCTTATGCCCGATGGCTATCGCCCCCCGGAAGGCTATCCGCTGCCGGACCTCGAGCGCAACATCAGCCGCGCCTTATCGCTGCGCCCCGACGGCATCATCGTCCACTTGCCCTCCAACGATGCGGCGGCCGGCTACGATGCCCGAGTGCAACTGAACAATCTGGACGTCATCGCCCATGCGGCCTGGACGGCCGATGTACCCGTGTGGTTTGTCTCCGTGCAGCCACGCAATTTCGATAGTTTGAAGGTCAGAACCCAACTGCAAGTGCTCGAGCAGATGCAAAAGCGCTTCGCCGAGCGCCTCATACCCGTTTGGCATTTATTCGCCACACCGGAGGGCACCCTAAACCCCCAGCTGGACGCCGGCGACGGCATCCACCTCAACAACCGCGGCCACGCTCTGCTCTTTGAGCAGGTCGTAGCGCAGAATATTCCCTTCCAACTCACCACCATCTACGCGCGCCCGCTGTATGCCATAGAAAAGCGCTGGAACGACGTGGTGCCGCCCATTGACAACGCGCTGCGCCACCCGCTCATTCGGCCTGTGCCGCCGGCGAGTTTAGTGCTCAAGGCCGACCAGCCCATGAAAGAGGTAAGCATAGCCGTCTTCGACCTTCACGGCCGCCTATTGCGCGAGCAAACGGTAGACTTGCCGTATTCCCTGTCCAACGGCTTCGGCCCTGCCGGCGTCTATCGCATCCGCATGCGCAAGGGCTCATGGGAAAAAACGGTGCGCTGGGTCAAGATAAACTGAGCTCATCGCAGCAAGGTCAGCTCGCCTTTTTGGGTGAACCACAGCTCCTTATCGCCCACAGGGAGAGCGTAGCGCAACAGCCAAACGTACACGTCGGAGGGTGCCGGCTGTCCGCCGGATAAGCGACCGTCCCAGGCATCCGTGGGGCTGTTTCCGACGAAGAGGCGTTGCCCCCATCGGTTAAACACGCTCCACTCAAAGGCGCGATAGGCGCATTCCGGCACGACTATAGGTGCAAACCCATCGTTGATCCCGTCTCCATCCGGCGTGAAGGCGGTGGGGTAGATGGGCTGGCAGTGGCAGTCCTGAGGCTCGAGTTGGTACTGCACTTTCCATTGCAGGGCACAGTAGGTTATCTGAGCGGTGTAAAGCCCTGGCCCTTCCGCCCGAAAAACGGTGTCCCGCCATCCGTCATCCCACTCGATGAGGGCGCCTTTAGGCGCATCCGGGCGCAGGTAAACCACCTCGCCTATGCAAGCGGCCTGGCGCACCTCTATGACCTTCTCTATGCCGGTAGTGTCGTTGCTTAGGCACAAGTAAGTAACCGCAGGCAGTGCTCGCTCTTCTTCTCTGACCGAAAAGGGTTCCCTCTTCACCACCATGCTGCTCACCTCCGGCAGCGGCTCTTGGCGAACGGAAATCCGCCCCAACGCCGAAGTCTCCCCGGAAGAGTAAAGGGTATCGCCGCAGCCCAACGTCAAGTCCCCCCGAACGCCCATTAGAAATGTCTGCTCCCCGCGCGCTCCGGCCAAGTATACCCTCTGCTCACCCGTACAGAAGTCTTGCACCTCTAACGGATAATTGTCGGTGAAGAAGCGCTGCACAACGACTTTGCCCTTTGGGTCAACCAGATGTATGGCTGCCATACCTCCGCGCGCCATGCCTGCCAGGAGCAGCGTATCGCCTCGATAGAGGAGGAGCTTCTGCAGGTGGGTTCGCCGGAGGATGGTATAAGTGCTCGGGCCCAAAACGGGAATACCGGTTGGAGTGAACCATCGCAAACTGCCGGAGGGGTCGATCTTGACCAAATGTACCTGAGAAGGGTCGAGGCGAACGGCAAAAACATAGCCATCGGAAACCTCTGCCGGACGCAGGTCATCGGGCAACAGCAGCCCTTTGCTCCTCGCCTGTGCATGCCATTGTAAGGCGCCCTGCTCCGACCATTTCCACAAAAAATTACTGCCCACCTGTAAGGCTCCGCCGTCACTCAGGGCAACGGCGAGTGGGCTTTGAAAAGCCGTACTTTTTGCCCGGCGCGCCCACACCACCTCGCCCGAGGGGGCTATCTTAGCCAGACACACGCCCACAGCGCCGAACATCCCTCCGGACAGCACCGCGTCACCTTGCGTATTTACCGACAGCGAGCCGAGCTTGACGGGAAACTCAAAGCGGTAGCGGTTTGCCCAAACCACCGCCATGTCGGGACTTATCCTGATGAGCACGGCCCCCGAGCCATCGGCGAGATGTACTCCCAAGAGCAAATGCCCATCCGAAAAGCGCTCAAAACCCAATATCTCGCCTGCGCCGTCGAGATAAAGGCGATGCCGGCTCAAAACCGCATCGCAACCGTCCACCACCAAGAGCTCTACTGCCGAACGGTCGCTTAACAAAACCGCCGCTACCACCCGCCCAAAGGCGAGCGGCTGCACCCACGTACGCTGCAAACGATGGACTACCTCGGGCTGCTCAACCGCCAGCAAATAGCGCGCTTGAGAAAAGCCAACAGATGCCGTCAACAGCCAAAACCCAAGCGAACAAATGCTTTTCATAATTTTCATTCTGTTTCAGCAAAATTGCAGTTGCGATCCAGCCAAAAGAAAGCTCTCCTGTCCTCAACCGTTTCTCCCGCCCCTGCTCTAAAAGTAACATAGCGAATACCTTCGGTGGATGTAAACTCTCCATTGTTGCATTCCAACCGGACGGTTACCGATACCGGCACCCATTGCGCCGGATTAGGTGGTGGTGAAACGGCAAACTCCAAGATGATTTGCGGCGACCGTTTGCACAGCGTGAAAACATACTCGTCACCTTCATTCCACAGCAACCCTACCGGCCCTTGGGGGTAAAAACAGCCGAACCAAGTTAGAGAGTGATAAATGCCCACAGCCCACACGTAGAAACTGCCAAACGGCGGATTGGCCTGGGTCACCTTGGCTTTGCAGTAACAAATCTCCTCTTCGCTCGCGTTAGACCCCTCGGTCGGCGTAAAGGGAGCAAGGATTTGCCCTGCCTTCAAGGTCTGGATAATGCTGTACGTCCCCCCCTTTCGGGAAGCCTACCTTATGGACAGATGGATTTTGTGAGAAAAGGCAGGTAGCGAGAAATAAACATACACCGGCACTCAGAATTTTCATATTCAACAGCTCCTTTTTGGGCAAAATTACATTTTGAGCGGCAGATATCCAAGCCAGAAGCGGTGATTTGTCTAAAAATAGCGTACTGGCCGATGGTATTCTTGTGGGATAAAAACTCAGCTTTTACGAAAAGAGGTGGGCAGGCTAGGTCATGCGCGGTTGGCGGAAGCCGAAGTGGTGCTGGGCTCCGCCGCTTACCGATAGCGGTCTTGCAAAGACCCATTCCAGGGAGAGGAAGAACTCTCCTTCCAAAAGGCGTACAGGGGTCAGCCGGGTGGGTAGTGATGTAAGCCCACTGCTCGCTCGATTTTTTCCAGTGCTTGTTCCAGGTCCCACCACAGGTCTTCCGCGTTTTCTATTCCGACGGAGAGGCGCACCAGGCCGTCGGAGATGCCGAAAGCGCGTTTTTCCTCTGCCGACAGCCCTGCGTGTGTCATGGTGGCCGGATGCTGCGCCAACGACTCGGTGCTGCCCAGGCTAACGGCCAACTTCACCACTTTGAGATGGTTGAGGAAGGTGAAAGCTTCTTTTTCTCCGCCGTTTACCTCAAAGGAAATCATGGCGCCCGGCGAGCTGCACTGCCGGCGGTAAACGTCATAAGCGGCTCCGTCGTTCGGAGTAAGCAATCCCGGGTAATATACCCGCCTTATGTGCGGGTGTTGTGCCAGGCGTTGGGCGAGTATTTGAGCGTTTTTCGCCTGTTTCTCCATGCGCACTTGCAGCGTCTCCAGACTGCGCAGCAGCAGCCAGCCCGTGTACGGAGCGATCATGTTGCCCAAGAACGTGCGCAGTGTCTTTACGCGGGCGATGAGCTCGGCCGCTCCCAGGCAGGCGCCCGCAATGACGTCGCTGTGGCCACCAATATACTTAGTAGCCGAGTAGAGTACCAAATCTGCTCCATGTCGAAGCGGGTGTTGCCAAAGCGGCCCTAAGTAGGTGTTGTCCACGGCAACCAACACGCGGTGCGCGGCGGTGCTGTAGGCATCGGCTACGGCGCGGCACATCGCAATATCCACCAGGTCGTTGGTGGGGTTGGCGGGAGTCTCTACGTAGATTAGGGCCAGTCGCTCCGGCTTACCCGACTGCTTTAGAAGCGCATCTATTTCTTCGCGTGTGGCCCCGGGACGAAACCCTATCGCGTCTACCCCCCACTTGGGCAGTACGTGATGCACGAAGTGAGCCGTACCGCCGTACAAAGGCATGCTGTGCAGCAGCAGGTCGCCGGGCTTTAAAAACTCAAACAGCACTGTGGTGATGGCCGACATGCCGCTTTCAAAGGCCGCGCCGGCTTCGGCTCCGTCCCATAGGGTCAGCCGGTCTTCGAGAATCTCCATGTCGGGGTTGTTTAGCCGGCTGTATATGAGGCCGGTCTTCTCGCGCGGCCCTCTTTCGCGCAAACCGTAAGCGACCTCGAAAAAGGCCTTGCCCGCCTCGGCATGGCGAAAAACGAACGTAGAGGTCTGAAAAATGGGACACTTCATCGCGCCTTCCGACCATTCCGGCCGATAGCCGTACGACATGACGAGCGTCTCCGGATGAAAATGCTTTTTCATATTTTTTACTTCTTTTGCAAACAAAAGTAAATAACCCGATGCTTTTTCTAAGCAATTGGCCTTTAATTAGAAAATAAAACTAAAGAAATTAATTTTTTAACAAAAAAAATCCAAAAAATGAAAAACACGAGACCCGCCATGGAAAAAAGATCGGATGTGCTCGACCCTGTAGACCGGGCTTTATTGCAGCTGCTCCAGGAAGATGCCCATCTGACCATAAAGGAGATCGCTCAGCGCTTGCACTTGACTTCGACCCCTGCTTACGAACGCCTCCGGCGCTTGGAGCGAGAGGGGTATGTAGAGCGCTATGCGGCAATAGTAAATCGGCGCAAGGTGGGTCTGGCCCTGCTGGCTTTCTGCGATGTGGCCTTGAAAGAGCACAACCGCGACTTTCTGGAGCACTTCGAGCGGCAGGTAAAGCAGTTTTCAGAAGTGGTGGAGTGCTACCACATTACCGGAGAGTACGACTACCTGCTAAAGGTGGTCGTCTCGGACATGGACGCTTACCAACACTTTATCAAGGAGAAATTGGCCTCTTTGGAAAACATCGGGCGGGTTCAGAGTCATTTTGTCATGATGGAAGTAAAGAACACGACCGCATTACCCCTCTGAATCGGAAGATGCGTATCAAAATCGAACTTTTAGGGAGAAGAATTTTTTCTGCAAAATTTAACTTGCACGTTTGGCGGCGACGCTCATAACTTTGAGCTGGTAATTGGAATAGATTATGTCTCGGCGTATCCCACCCTATGCGGTTTGTTGTTGTTGCTGTTGTTGTACCCATCGGCCTGCCGAAAGGGAAGAGATGTGCCGTAGAGTAAGAGAATAGTTTTCCGCCTAATTTACACTCACGCGCTCGACAGCCCTTCGGCAGAAAAAGAAAAATGCCGAAGGGCTGTTAACATTTTCTATTTGCATCACTTAAAAAACTTCGGTTGTTATGAGTTTACGACTTGGTGACATCGCTCCCAACTTCAAGGCCCAAACTACGCAGGGCGAAATCGACTTCTACGAGTACCTCGGCGACGGATGGGGTATCCTGTTTTCTCACCCGGCCGATTATACCCCTGTCTGTACGACAGAGCTGGGTCGCACGGCACACTTAGTGGAAGAGTTTCGCCGTCGCAACACCAAGGTGCTGGCCCTCAGCGTAGACCCTCTGGAAAGCCATTTAGGGTGGATACAGGACATCAACGAAACCCAGCAGACGACGGTTAACTTTCCCATCATTGCCGACCCTGACCGCCGCATTGCCACCCTGTACGACATGATACACCCTAACGCCTCCGAAAACTTTACCGTACGCTCGCTGTTCATTATTGGCCCGGATAAGCGCATCAAACTCATCATCACCTACCCGGCTTCTACGGGGAGAAACTTCGACGAGGTGTTGCGCGTGCTGGACTCGCTTCAACTGACGGCCAATTACAGCGTAGCCACACCGGCCGACTGGAAGCCGGGCGAAGACGTCATTGTGGCTCCGGCCATTCCTACGGAAGAAGCCGTCCAGAAGTTTCCCAAGGGAGTTAAGGAAATCAAACCTTACTTGCGCTATACGCCGCAACCCGACCGCTAAACTCTCGTTTTTATTTATGCAGATCATAGAAAATACCGCGCTCGACAAGTGTTGTTGTTGTTGTTGTACTGCCGTCCTCCGAAGTGGCGTGGTCGGGCGCATGCTTTGAATCATCTTTACATGCGACTTGTAGACTGAGGCCCTTCGGTGACGACCGAGGGGTTTTTTCTTTTAAGCCATTCAATCTTCGCATCATGAACATTGCCAAACGTTTGTCTCAGGAAGATAATGACCTTCTGGGTCGATTGCGCCGTGTCAGAGAAACCATTGGGAACACCCCTACGCACCGGATAGAGCGGCTTTTTTCCAAAAAAGGCGTCCAGGTATTGGTCAAGAAGGAGTGGGAACAGTTGTCGGGGAGCGTGAAGGCGCGGGCGGCGTTTTTCATCGTAAAAGCGGCCATCGAACGGGGCGAATTACATCCGGGCAAGGCACTGCTGGACGCTACCAGCGGCAATACCGGTATTGCCTATGCGGCCATAGGCCGGCAGTTGGGCATTCCGGTGGTGCTGTGCTTGCCGGAGAACGCCTCCGCGGAGCGCAAGGACATCTTGCGGGCGTTGGGTGCCGAGGTGGTGCTCACGTCGCGTTTTGAGGGCACCGATGGCGCTCAGGAGGTGGCCCGCGCTTTGGCCGAGCAGTATCCGGAGCGATACTTCTACGCCGACCAGTACCGGAACGACAACAACTGGTCGGCGCACTACCACACGACGGGACCGGAGCTCCTGCGCGATGTGCCCAACATCACCCATTTCGTCGCTGGCTTGGGTACCACAGGCACCTTTGTCGGCACAGGGCGCCGGCTTCGCGAGCACAAACCTGAGGTGCGCCTCATCGCCCTGCAGCCCGACACCGCTTTACACGGGCTAGAAGGCTGGAAGCACCTGGAGACCGCCGTCGTACCGGGCATTTACGACCCTAACCTGGCCGATGCGTTCGAGGAGGTGAGTACCGATGAAGCTTATGAGGTCATACGAGCCGCCTACCGCTACGAGGGGGTGCTGCTCAGCCCCTCGGCGGCTGCCAACCTGGCCGGTGCGCTGCGCATTGCCGAGCGCTTAGACAGCGGCACCGTGGCGACCGTGCTGCCCGACAACGCCGACAAGTACGGCGAGGTGATGAAACGGATTTTTCACTTGAAAAAGTCTTAACATGTTGTTTTTCAGCCCACAAACTTACAGATGCATGCTGGCCGATGCGGTACAGACCTTCCCGGATGAGTGCTGCGGCTTCCTCTTCGGCGTCGAAACCGACAAAGGCGAGCGCTTCCTCACCGACCTGCTCATCGTCAACAACGCCAAGGAGGGCGACAAGCGCCGCCGCTTTGAGATCGCTTCCAAGGACTACCTGCGGGCCGAACGTTACGCCGACGAACACGACCTGACGCTATTGGGCATCTATCACTCACATCCGAACCACCCCGCCGTGCCCTCAGAGCACGATCGCCTGGCGGCACAGCCCTTTTTCTCTTACGTCATCGTTTCCGTGCTGGACGGGCGCGCCGATGCCGTGCGCTCCTGGCGCCTCAACGACGAGCGGTATTTTGAAGAAGAGCCCATCTGTCTGCGGCAAACGGTGCCCCTCCATGCTGAAAATCGGCTTTCCCTTCATTTCATGAAAAAAGAATTATAGCTATGGCAACGGTAATCATTCCCACACCTCTTCGCAAATTCACCCACAACACCGCCCGCCTGGATGTACAGGCCGCTACCGTGGGGGAGGCCTTGCAAAAGCTGGCCACCGATTATCCGGAATTGAAGAAGCACCTGTTCGATGAGCAGGGGCAGATTCGCACCTTTGTCAACCTCTTCGTCGGAGAAGACGACGTGCGCGACCTGCAATGGGCCGATACACCGCTGGCGCCGGAGGCGACGCTGAGCATCGTGCCGGCAATTGCCGGTGGAGTAGACCAATGGAGTGAAGTAACCTTTTCCAAAGAGGAGCTCGCCCGCTACAATCGTCACATCATCATCCCCGACTTCGGCCTGGAGGCCCAGCAAAAGCTCAAGGCCGCTCGAGTGCTGGTGGTCGGCTCCGGTGGACTGGGCAGCCCTGTGCTGTTGTATTTGGCCGCCGCCGGTGTAGGCACCATCGGCATCGTGGACTTCGACCGTGTAGACGACAGCAACCTGCAGCGCCAGGTACTCTTCGGCACAGACGCCGTAGGGCAGCCTAAGGTAGTGGCGGCACGCCGTCGCCTCGAGGCACTCAATCCACACATTCGTATCGTCACCTACGATGCCCTACTCAACTCCCGCAACGCTTTGGACATCCTGAGCGACTACGACGTGGTGGCCGACGGCACGGACAACTTCCCTACCCGTTACTTGGTCAACGACGCCTGCGTACTGCTGGGCAAGACCAACGTGTATGCCTCCATCTTCCAATTTGAAGGGCAAGTGTCGGTATTTAACTACCGGCATCCGAACGGCGAATGGGGGCCTAATTATCGCGACTTGTATCCTACACCGCCCCCGCCCGGTTTGGTGCCCAGCTGCGCAGAAGGCGGAGTTCTGGGCGTTTTGCCGGGCATCATCGGCAGCATGCAAGCGTGCGAGGTCATTAAGGTGCTCACCGGCGTAGGCGAGCCGCTCAGTGGACGCTTGTTTATGTTCGATGCTTTGACGTTTCAGACGCGCACCTTCCGCGTAAAACGCCGAGAGGACAATCCGCTCAACGGTAAAAACCCGACCATCACCGCGCTCATCGACTACGAGCAGTTCTGCGGCGTAAAAGTGGTAGAGCGACCGGTGCGCGAGATCACACCCCAGGAGCTGCTCCACTGGCAGGCGACGGGGCAGGCATTTCAGCTGGTGGACGTGCGCGAACCGCACGAATACGAACAGGTCAACATCGGCGCAGAGCTGATTCCTCTGGCTATGGTGCTCGAAAACGCGCACCGTCTGTCGCGCGAATTACCGGTGGTAGTGCACTGCCGCTCCGGAGCGCGCAGCGCCAGGGCCATTCGCGAGTTGGAAGACCGGCTGGGCTTTCACAACCTCTACAACCTCAAGGGCGGTATTTTGGCCTACTTAGAGGCTGCCAAGCCGGAAGTGGCCGGTTAAGAGCGCTCTTTCAGCCAACGCACCACCTCCGCTGCCGCTACGGCCTGTTGCTCGCCGGTGCGCTGGTCTTTGAGGTTGACCGTCTGCTGCTCCCGCTCTGCTTCGCCGACGATGGCGGCCCAGCGTACGCGGCGCCGGGCAGCGTATTCAAAGGGTTTTTTCAACTTGCCCCATTCGGGGTACAGCTCGGCAGTCATTCCTTCGCTGCGCAATCGGCCGACGAGCCGAAAAGCGTAGCGGTGAGAGGCTTCGTCCAAGGCCATGAACAGCACCTGCACTTGCTCGGACAACACCTGCGGGAACAGATTTAGCTGCTCCAACACGTCGTATATGCGGTCGGCGCCAAAGGAGATGCCTACACCCGACAAGCCGGGCAAGCCGAACACGCCGGTCAGGTCGGCATAGCGCCCGCCGCCGCCCAGGCTGCCCATGCGCAGACCTTCTATTTGCGCGACGACTTCAAAGATGCAACCGGTGTAATACGTCAGACCGCGCGCCAGCGCAATGTCGAAGCGCAGCGCGTTGTGCAAGGGCGCTCCCTCGAGGTAGCTCCAGACTGCGTCGAGCTCGTCCAGCCCACGCCGGCCCGCGGCGCTCTCTTTCAAGGCGTCGCGCAGCTCGTCGCGATGGCGCAAGGAGAGCAGCTCGATTAGGCACTCGACCGCCTCGGGTGAAAACGCCCGCAAGGCCAGTTCTTCGCGAACGCCGTCAAGGCCGATTTTGTCCAGTTTGTCTATAGCCACCGTCATGTCGGTAAAGCGCTCGGCCACGCCGGCGGCCTCCGCTATCCCGTAAAGCACTTGGCGGTGATTGACCTTTATTTCTACCGGTATGCCCAAGCGGGCAAAGGCCATGTCGTAAAGCTGCACCAGTTCCGCCTCGTAATGCAGGCCGTCCGAGCCGATGACGTCGGCATCGCATTGGTAAAACTCGCGGTACCGACCGCGTTGAGGGCGGTCGGCGCGCCACACCGGCTGTATCTGGTAGCGCTTAAAGGGGAATGTGAGCGCATGCCGATTCATGACGACATAGCGAGCGAAGGGAACGGTCAGGTCGTAGCGCAGGCCGCGCTTGGCGATATAGGGCAGTAGGCGGGTCGAGTCCTTGGCAGCCAGCAAGGCCGGGTCGGCGCCCTTGAGGTAGTCGCCGCTGTTGAGAATTTTAAAGAGCAGCTTGTCGCCCTCCTCCCCGTACTTGCCGGTCAGGGTGGAGAGGTTTTCCATGGCCGGTGTTTCCAGAGGCTCGAATCCAAAGCACACAAAACACGCCCGCAAGGTGTCGAAAATGAAGGCGCGGCGCCGTGCCGCTTCAGGGCCGAAGTCGCGCGTGCCTTCGGGTAGTGAGGGTTTTTGCATAGTAAAGCATGCCGTTTGCGGCAAAGGTAGGCCGGCTTCACCTATCGGATGGGTGAACGCCCGCGGCTTTTTGTCCTACCTTTGTGCCAAATAACGCTACATGATTCGCACCTTGCTCGCATTTTCCCTTTGTACGGCGACGCCCGCTTTCCTCTCTGCTCAAGACGCAACTCTTTTCATTCCTCGAAACATCCTGCGTGCTTACGACAAAGGTACTCGCAGCTTCGACGGTGCTCCGGGGCCCAAATATTGGCAAAATCGCGCCACTTATCGGATGAGCGTCGGCATCAAACCCCAAAAGCGCCTACTCAGCGGGGAGGCCTCGATCGTCTTTTTCAATCAAAGCCCCGATACCCTGCGACTGTTGCGCTTCAAGTTGGCCGCCGACCGCTACCGAAAAGGCAGTCTGCGCAGCGACGACGTCGATCCCAACGACGTGGGCCCAGGGGTGAACATCGAGCGGCTTCTCATCGATGACCAGTCCGTGCCCGAAGAGTGGCGCACACGCCGCCGGACCTTCCTGGATGTGTCGCTGCAGAGAAGACCGCTCTTGCCGGGCGACTCGGTGCGCGTGTTTGTGCGCTGGTCGTACCGCTTGCCCGCCAGCAAGCGCGCAACCCGCGAGTGTGTGTGCGACCCGACCACCTTCTTCGTCCCGTATTGGTACCCTCAAATAGCCGTTTACGACGACCTCCGCGGTTGGGCCAGCACGCCTTATAGCGGCCAGCAGGAATTTTACCACGATTTTGCCGACTACGACGTGACCATTACCCTGCCTAAGGGCTTCATGGCCTGGGCCACCGGCGAATGGCAAAACCCCGAAGAGCTGCTTCAACCGACCCATTTGGAGCGCTTTCGCCGCGCCCACCTCAGCGATACGGTGGTGCGCATCTTCACCGAGGAGGAACTCAAACGGGGCGGCGTTTTTAAAAAAGCCAAACAACACGTCTTTCGCTACCGCGCTCGGCAAGTGCCCGACTTCACCTTCGCGGCCGGTGACCACTACAATTGGGATGCCACCTCCGTCGTCGTGGACAGCACCACCGGTCGCCGCACTTTCGTCAGCGCCGCCTACCTCTCTTCTTCAGAAGACTTTTACCGCGTGGCGAGCATCGCCGCCGACGGCATTCGCCTGATGAGCTTTTGGCTGCCCGGATATCCCTTCCCCTATCCGTGCATGACGGTATTCAACGGCAACGACGGCATGGAGTATCCCATGATGGTCAACGACGTCAGCGTCGGCTCTGCCGACCCCACCAACCTCACCGTCCACGAAGTGGCCCACACCTACTTCCCCTTCATGATGGGCATCAACGAACAAGAGTACGCGTGGATGGACGAGGGCTGGGCCTCTTTCTTCGACCTCTTCCTCACCGACTCTCTCACCGGCCGAAAGGGCAACCTGCGCGGCTACGGCTTCTCTGCCGGCAACGATTTCGATGTGCCGCCCATGGTGCGCTCCAGCTTCTTAAGCAGCCCTGCCTACGGCATTGCCTCTTACTCGCGCCCGCAGGCCGCCTACACCGTCCTGCTCGACCTGTTGGGCTACGACACCTTCCACCGCTGCATGGTCGAATACATGAATCGCTGGAAAGGCAAACACCCCATGCCCTACGACTTCTTCTTTACCTGGAACAACGCGTCCGGCCAAAACCTCAACTGGTTCTGGCGGCCCTGGTTCTTTGAATGGGGTTACCCCGACCTGGCCGTCGGTCAGGTGCTCCGCAGCGAGGCCGAAGAGCGCGATGTCATCAGCATCGAGCGCATCGGAAACCTCCCCATCCCTGCTCGTCTCAACATTACGTACTCTGATAAGTCCACTCAGACTTTGCACTTTAAAGCCGATGTCTGGAAAGACGGGCGGCGCGTTCTTGAAATACCGGCAGAAATAGGCAAAACCGTCGAACGCGTAGACTTAGGTGGCCGGCTCATTCCCGATAGCAACCCGACAAATAACTCCTGGAGAAAAAAGTAAACGACACATGAGCACAACCAAAATCCTGACCTACCTGCTGTACGCGCTTTTGGCGGGTCTCATCCTGGTCGCGGGCTATAAGGCCTGTCAGATGAAAAACCGTCAGGCTATCTTGGCTAAAGAGGCACAAGAGCTCGACCAACGCCGGAACTTAGGCTATACAGACCCGGACTCGCTGGGCACGCTGTACGAGGGCGATACCTCTGTAGTCATCGGCGATGCAAGCATCGAAGAGGAGCCGCTTTCGCCTTCCCCTACCTCGCCACCTCCTTCCTCTATGACCATTCGAGGCCAGGACAATCCCTCTCTTCCGAGTGCGCCGCCTTCTTCTAAAACCTCTGAGTCGGCGCCCATCAACCTGGATACCGACACGCGCGATGGGCGCTACCGCGTGGTGGCCGGCTCCTTCACCAAACTCGACGGTGCCCGCCGCGAAATGGAGCGCCTCATCAAAATGGGCTACACTGAGGCAGAGGTCGGCTACTACAACCGCGGCAAATACGCCGTGGTCGTGGTCAAGCGAACGGACAACCTCAACGAGGCCAATCGCATCGTGGACGCTTTGGAGCGCCGCGGCATCGATGCCGCCGTCATCGACCGCATTCGCAAAAAGTAAGCTTGCCTTTAAAGCCGACCCTCGCGATGGTTAAGACATGCTCTACCGATATACAGAGGGCCCTTACCGCCCGAGGGCAGAGCGCTCCTCTTTTCCTTTCCGTATCGCGGTTCAGGCAGCTCCTTGCCGGAAGGGACACTTCTTATTACTCCGCAAAGCGTTTGTCGCGCAGGAACTCTTCGTCGCGCAGGGCACCCAAAAAGGCGATGATCTTGCGCTTTTCGTCTTCCGTGAGCGGGATGCCCAAGCGGCCGTCGGCCTGTCGCAACAACGGGTCAAGCGTGGGGGAGTCCTTCACACCGGAGGCATAATGGTCGAGTACCTGTTTCAAGGTCTTGAAGCGCCCATCGTGCATGTAAGGTGCGGTAGCGGTAATGTTGCGCAGGGAGGGCACAAGAAACTTGCCCTCATCCTCGGGTAAGGCGCTGACCTCGAAGCGCCCCCGGTCGAAAACGAAAGAGTCGTCTAGGCCGTTGTTCCGAAACGACTGGTCGGTGAACAGGTCGGTAGCGTGGCAAGAGGCACATTTTTGGCGGAAGAGCGCTAACCCCTCCAGCTCTTCGGCGGTGAGCATGCCGCCGGGTTCGTTGCGCACATAGCGGTCGTAGCGGCTGTTAGCACTAACCAACATGGCCATGAATTGTGAAAAGGCCTGCAGAAACCGCGCCGTGTTGATCTCCTCGGTGCCAAAAGCCGCCTTGAACAGCCGAGGATACTGCGGATGGGCGCGCAGTTTTTGAAGTATGCGACCCGGGTCTTCGTCCATCTCTACCGGGTTCTGTATAGCATTCAGCGGAGCCAGGTCCAAATGCGGCACGCCACCGTCCCAGAAAAACGTCTTTCGCCAAAGCGCGTTCTGAATGGGCAGGGCATTTCGCCGCCCCAGCAGGTCGTCGATGCCGTGGCTCACCGGATGGTCGGGATGGGTAAAAGCCGCAAACGGAATATGGCAATCACCGCAGGCTACGCTGTTGTCGCGAGAGAGTATGGGATCGTAAAACAACTTTTTACCCAGGGTGAATCCCGCTTCGGTGACGGGATTTTGGCGCAGGTCGTAGACCGGTTGGGGAAAATTAGCCGGTAGGAAAGGGCCTTCAAAAGTGGGCGTCGGGGCGTCTTTTCGACACCCCCATATGAGTAAGAAACAGGCCCCTATGGCGCCTATTTGCAAGAGAGGTTTTTTCATGAGCGGTTCAGTGTTTTTCGGTGACGTAGAGGATGGTGTCTATTTTCCCCCGCCCCTCGTCCAGGGAAATATACACCGGAAGGTTGCCAAAAACGTCGTGCGGATAATACAGGCTATCGTAGCCGATGCCGACCAACCAGTGGCGCCCTTCGGGAACGCCTTTTATGCAGCCGTACCCTGTTTGGTCGGTGATAAAACGCGCGTCGAAGTAGGTGCGCGGGCGCGTGTACCCCGGAAAAGAGTCGGCGAAGTACTTGACGTAAACCGTACAGGCCGGAATGGGCCACGTGTGGTGTATCGTGCGCACGCAAATCTGAGTGGGCAAGGGGATGGAATCGGGAAGCTCCTGCCGGCAGGCGAGAACCCCTGTGGCCAGCGGGAACAGCAGTAAAATGCGCGTCCTCATAAATTTCCCTTTTTTGCCGTTCAAACGGCGGAACAAGCGCAGCGGTTGTCCACAGAGAATAAAATGGTCGGGGCGCCCCTGTGGAATGCGGAGGAGCCCCGACCGATTGTGTATCCCTATGGATTGTGCACGTGGTCTAAAATAAACATGTCGGCGTAATTATCCGCCACGTTCTTCGAGAAGGGCCCTGCATGCACCTTGGGATTGGTAGCTACGCTGATGTTCATCGGCTTGGTAAACAGCTCCAGAATATCTACGTAGATGTGGAAGTGGGGCCCGCCGCTACGGCGCACTTTGGCCACTTCTCCATGGTGCAGCTCTAAGGTTACCGTTTTGATGTTGTTAAGCGTTGGACTCGAATAGCCGCCGAAGAGGCCGATGTGGTATTGGAAAATATTTGCGTTGGCCCCAGGATCAAGCGGCGCTTGCGGAGAGGTGCCCTCTACTTTTACGAAGATGTAGCCGGCGTTCCAATTCCAGTACATACCGCTTGCACCCGTAGCGGGGTCTAATACACCTACTCGCTCACTTGCCGGGCTAACGCTCTTCAGGCTATCCACCCCGATGATAAACCGAATAGCCTTGTAGTTGCCGGCCGGAACATTTTTCAGCACCACTCTGCGGCTCTTCAAGTCTTCGTGCTTGCACAAGAAGTAGCAGGAGTCCTTCGGCACCACGAATTCCGTCCCATCTTCGCGAATAAGAGCAAAATTGCTAACGAAGTAATTGAACGTGCTGAACGTGAGCTTCTCGCCCAATGCGTTGGTGTATTCTACTCCAAAGACCAGAGGTTTGTTGCCGGCGCGGTTTTCAAATTCAACCTCTACGTCGTTGAAACCGCTCAAGTCATCTTCTTTCTTGTCTTTGCAGGCCGAAAAAGCCAACAGCGCTATGGCCGTCAAGCCGAATATCTTTTTCATGATGAGATTTTTTTTTAGTAATGGAAAAAAGAAGGATTGCGACCCGATGAACGGCGCCGCCATGCCGTTCATCGCGCAAGAACATGCACCTGCTGTGGAGCCATCTATCCTTGCGCGAATAAAAAATACCGTTTGGCGCCATCAAGACCGATCTCCCTATTGCACACAAGAGCCCCCTGTCGCTTCCGGCGCAAAGGCTTTTTTTGCGTTGGATGGAGCAATAAAAGGAGACACCGGCCGCCCTATTAGGGCTCAGGTGGCCGGAAAACGCCGCCTGTTGAGGCGCAAATGAGGGCAAACACATAAGGCGGATAAGGTAGGCGTGCTTTCCGAAAGACGGTGCCGTATTCCCTCCGCCTTGAGTAATCTATAAAAAGGACGAGCTCCTTCCATTCCTTAAGAGCCTCAGGAAGAGGCGAAGCATTCCGGTCTCCGCTATTACTCGCCTTTATTCTCTTGAGCAAGTAGCATTTACCGTCGCACTTTAACTGCGGCTGCCGCTTGTTTTCGCACCTCTCTAAGTAGGCCGCCCGCCGCCACCGGTAATCGAGCACCCACAGGCTTCGTATCCACGCTTGAGCAAGCAAGATACCTATCAGTCCGACTATACCTGCCAGACGCATGTTGCAAAAATAGGCAGCCGCTCCCTTTTCCCCTTGCAAAATACACGCTTCTTTTAGACCTTTTCCATCCTTCTCCTGCTCAGGAAGGTCTTCAGCGGGCACCACCCCAACAATCCGCGCAGAAAGAGCGGAAAACCCAATACGGCCAGCCAATATTGGCGGGTAAAAAGCCCTATGATTACTACCGCCATCATAAGAAGAAAGGATACGATAACTTCTCCCACCGATAAGTTATACTCGAATTTCATAGCCAATATCATTTGTTCCCTCAAAAGTGTTCTTATCGACCGGGCAAGTTCGATGACTACCATCAATGCATGACGTGATTCCGGTAAGGCGCGCCCATTGGGAACGATTTAGGGCTCCGGATTGACAACCCCGCGCATGTAAGCCAGGCGGAAAGCCTCCGGCGAAACTCCGGTGTGTTTTTTAAAAAAGCGGGCGAAATAGGCGTTGTCCTCAAAGTTCAACTCAGAAGCGATTTGCGAGATATTTAGGTCCGAGTTGACCAACAGTCGCTTAGCCTCCAGCAGCACGCGCTCGCGAATGAGCTCACCTGCCGATTTGCCCAAGGCAGTGCTGACCAACGCGTTGAGGTGGTTGGGCGTGATGTAGAGCATCTCGGCGTATTCCCTCGGCAGGCGTTTTTCGCGGAAATGCGCCTCAATGAGTCGCTCAAATTGGCGCAACACGTTCATTTGGTGTCGAGAGACCGGCGGTTGCACAAGCCTAGGCAGACGCCGGGAAAGCATAACGATCAGCTGCAACAGCATGGCCCGCAGCATCTCCGCCTTGTATTCCCGGTCGTTTTGAAATTCTTGCAGCATTTGCGCTAATAGCGCTTCGGCCTCACTGTGGCACTCTTCGTCGAGCCGGTTGGCAGGTGAGCCGCTCACGGCATTGAACAGCGGAAAACTCTCGATAAAATGCGGGTCGTGGCAGATGGCGGTGAAGAAGCTCTCGTTAAAATTGACCACATACCCGTCGGTGTCGGGCGTAAATTCCCACGTGTGCACTTGCCCAGGAGCCATGGCGTACATCTGATGCGGCTCGACGTTGAACTGCTGAAAGTCGATAGAGTGCGTTCCGCCTCCTTGGGTAAACAAAACGATTTGGTAAAACGTGTGCCGATGAGGGAAATACAGGTCCGGATGTGTACGCACAAAGTCGCCGATGCGGGTAATGATGAACTCTGCGAAACACTGGTCAGCGCCCAGCAGATTGCAGATGCTGTAAGTAGGAATGCGTTTAGCCACGGGACTCGAGGTTTTAAAGCGAGAAAGTTTGTTGGACGGCCCTCTGGAATCACAACCTGGTTGCGCCAAGAGGGTAAAATTAATTGAAGGAGAGTTTTGTTTAGTTCGATTATAAAAACTCGGCCGTATTACCTCTCCCCATGTAAACTTACCGGCAATCTCCCCTTAGGAGCGATACCATTCAACACCTGCCGCCAAACACCGACGCCCACTGCGGCTTTCCGGTGGCACGCACGCCTACGTCTCAAAACCCAAACTCGAGCAGGCCCCAATCCTTGTAGAAACCATGCATCAACCCCACCCAGTCCGGCCTCAAAGAGGCCCGACCTTTGTGCCCCTCATCCATCCGACAAAAAGAAATCAACCATCTTTTTCCGCCACATCTCCTTCAATATCTCGATGTATTCCTCCTCAAATGTGCGGCTTTTGTGGTGCTCTTCCTGGTTTAAAAAATGTATCGGCAAAAGCCGTCTATATGCGACCGGCTGCACGAAAATGCCACATACCCTGCCTGCCATTCGAATTTATACGGCGACAACCGCTCTTCCTTGGTGAAATCGTTTGCCGCATTTTTAATCTCGCCAACCGGCTCTGAAAGCGCTTCGACGGGTTTCAAGATCAGAATATGGATATGTTCGGGCATGCCTCCGATAACCAACATGTTATGTCCCTGAGATTGGACAACGCCGGTAATACATCGGTGCAGGCGTTCTTCCCATTCCGGCCAGATGAGTGCACGCCGATTTTTTACGGCAAAAACCATTTGGACGTAGATTTGCGAAAAAACGTCGGCCATGATTTGGGTGGGTAATTTGGGTTTGGTCAGGGAAAGCTAATATGCGAGATACAAAGGTTGGACCTCTCCAAGGCCGGGGGTAGTAGGGCCGATAGATGTCTAATTTTTCAAGATCTTCCCACTTACAGACTTTCCCTGTGCCGACAAGCGGAAGAAGTACATTCCCGGCGGCGCTTGCTGTAGGGCCGGCTGCAGTTCGATGGTTTGCAGGCCAGCGGTAAAATGGCTCTTTTGAGAAAAGCGAGTTTTCCCGGTAAGGTCGATGATATCCAACAGGATATCGGTGGGCCGGGAGACGAAAAAGCGCAGGAGCGCCTGTTCGCCACAAGGGTTGGGCTCTACGCCGTACACCTTTAGCGGCGATTCTTCAGCGGCGGAAGGAGTAGTGCCTACATGTAGACGCAGCCTCAGCGGGTCGGGAGTATCGGCAAAGGCCATTGCGGGCGTGACGGCAGAAGAGAGGTAGAGGTGCTGTTCCGCGAGGTCGGCTCCTGTTGCCTTAAACCTCACTCGCCAGGCGGGTCTGCCGGAGCCTTCCCAGGCGACGGTGAAGAGGTGTTGTTGGGGAAACAGGGCAAAGTGCTCCGCCGACATGTTGGCTGCCGGTTCGATGGCCGTCAGCTCCCAGCCGAGGTGATGGAAAGTGCCTTGCAAGGCGCTCAGCGGTTTTTCCGCCTCAAAAAGCAATTCCATCTCTTGCCCTTCCGGGCCTAGGTCGGTCAATGTCTGTGTGTACACCGGATACACGTGGAGGCCGACGGTATCCGATGCGCGCTCCTGAACGGCATGGAGCGAGCCGGTTATGGCATTTCCGTTGAGGTCACCGACTTTAATGGCTACAAAATGCTCAGACAAGGCGTCGGCGGATAGATCCTTCAAAAAGCGCTGTTCGGGAAAAATTTCCTGGAAGGGATTATTGGGGTTCGGGAAAACGTAGTCGGCAGCGACAAACCGCCACGAGGGAGCCGCCGGCAGCTGGGTGTACAGGCCCAAGATGAGTTTACGCAATTCTACGATGTCGGCCGTAGTAACCGAGCGGCTGTTGTTGGCATCGGCTGCGATAATTTTATACGGATGGTCTAAGGGTTTATGTCCGATAATGTGTTGATTCAGCAGCATTAGATCATAGGTAGAGACACCGTTAAGCGGGTCGTCGTTTTTTGAGGGTAATATTCGGTAGTCGGCTCCCGTAGGTATGGCATTAAAGGAAAACCTTCCCTGCTCGTCTGTGATAGCGTTGAGCGCGGTGTTGGTGCTGCCGGAGCTGCCCAATATAGACACCGTAGCGCCCTGGAGGTTTTGTTGGTAATGGGTAAACAGCCGCCCGGCTACTTTGGCGTGGGTTGCCGAGCAGGCGTTCATGGGGTCTTGTACGCGTATCTCAGCCGTGCAAAAGGCCGCGTTTCCGGCGGCATCTCGCGCCCAAACTTCTACCCGTTGGACGCCCAGGTCGGCGCATTCAAAGCGCACCGTCTGCCGAGGTGAACCATCGGGTAAGAGGGGAAAGCCCTGTCCTGTTCCGGCGCGCCGGACGGCGGTTTGGACAAAAGCAGCCGGAGTACAGTTATCGGTTGCCGACAGCAGGAAATCTTGTACCTGCAGCGTTTGAGGGTGGCCGCCGGGCAAATTGATGCTCAACCCCTGTAGGCAGAGAAGGTCGGGCGGGCGGCAGTCGCGTATTTCTACTGCATAGGCGCAAACGGAGCGGTTGCCACAGCCGTCGTCTGCCGTCCACTCGATGCGGTGTGTGCCGTGCGGCAGCTGCGGCAAGACATATTGAAGCGGCTCCTTTTGCGTGTTCCAGCGCAAAAAGCCCGAAACGACGGAGAGACCTCCGCTCGAAAGGGCAAATCGGTACTTTTCCTCCGGTGGAACAGGACGCAGGTCGAACGGCCGGAGTACTCCGCCGGCGAAGTCGGGGGTGAAGGCATTCCCGTAGCGCACCATCCCGGCAGGAGGCGGGTCAGAGCTGTCTATAACGGTCTCCTGAGTCCCGTCGCCGTCCAGGTCGAGAAAGAGGCGGTAGCGGATGTTCAAGTTTCCCTTTGAGCATTTGTCTTGGGCGGCGACGGCCAAATCGACGCTCGCCTCGCAGAGATCTGGGTAGTCGGGGATATCCGGGTGTTTCCAGGCGGGTGCGCCCCAGAGATTAGGGTCGTTGCCTGTATGGTCGCATACCTGCACCAGGCCGGCAGGGCAGCCGCGGTAGTTGGGCGGCACCGAGTCGCGGATGAGGATGATTTGGCGATACAGGTATCCATTGGCATCGGGCGACCAGAAGACGCTGAAATCGGTAGGCTGGGCATCGCCGGGTCGAACGATATGCCGGGTAGCCGGCGGAGAAAAGTTCGGCGGAGCGACGGTGGGGCCGGGGAGATTTTCGGGAGAGAGCAAATAATCAGACGGAGTGGGATTAGGGACTTCTACAAGCGGCAGGTGGGGATCATGGCGGCATCCGTCTATCACGCGCCACTCGCGCTCTATCCAGTAGCAGGCCAACTTTCCCGCCTCGTGCACGCGGTCTCGATAGGAAATGCCCACGTGAGCACAGGAGGCTCCCAACACCTGCGGCGCAGGCGGGTATAGGCCCGACGAGTCGCAGTCGCCCACCGGCAGGTCGTCCGGAAACCGGATGGCGTATCGAGGCTCGTACGCGACCACAATCCTCTGCGTGCAGGAGCTGCTGTTGCCGTGGCAGTCCACTGCCCGAAAGGTGCGCACAATGGTGCCGCGCGAGCAAAGGGTGTCAAAATCCGCATAGTCGGCCGGCAGCGCTACCACCTCGCCGATACAACAGTTGTCGGCAAAGGTAGGGCGCGGATAGGCCTCCAATGTAGGGTCGAAAAGCGCACAAGAGACCTGAACCTGAGGGACGATGGAGCAAACGGGCTTTAATTTATCGACCACCCGCACTACAACTTCACAGTCGTTTGCTTGTTGCTCATAAGTCTCCAACCCAACGGCCCCGCTGCCCACCGGCACGTCGTATGCGCGCAAGACGACCCGCACGTCCTTACCTACGTCTGAGCAGCAAAAGCGCACCTGGTCGAAGAAGCTGTTGCCGTCTTGGCAGTCGCTCGGATCTGCTCGGCGCACCTTGAAGCGCACCGGTGCGCAATAGTCCGTAGAGCCGGCGTCAAAGGTAGCAGCGGACACCCAGGCCTCACCTCCACTGCCCAAGGCTACTTGGGTAAGCTGTTTGCATTGCACCGAAGGCGGCGAGCCGTCGGCCACCAGCACCTCAAAAGAGCATGAAGCAGTGTTGCCGCAGCGATCGGTGGCCACGTAGACGAAGCCGATTTTTTCACCCACCGGCAAAGGAACGGCATCGGCCCAGAAGCCTACCGTGTCGGAGGCGTCGGGTAGCGGCACCAGGATACCCGGCCGGCTCCGCTCTCCTTTTCCTGTGCCCCAGCGTACTGAGATGCTTTCTACACCGGAACAAGCATCCGACAACCTCATCTCAGGCAAGACCCACGAGCGACTACAGGTGAACGGGTCGGAATAGAGCAGGGTGTCGGCAGGACAGCGCAGCTGAGGGCCGGCATTGTCCCTCACAACGATGCGCTGTGTGTGCCGACGCGAACCCGCACCCGACGGCAGGCAAGCATCGTGAACCGACCAGGTGCGCAACAAAACGTAAGTACCCGGGCAAATAGGCGCCTCCACATCTTCGTAAAAGACGCTCGGCGCGCAAGCAGAGGCCGCCGTCGGAAGTGCCCAGGCCTTCTGCCGAAACCAAATAAAGGGGCTGCCCGTACACGCCGGCAAAGGCAGGTCTATTCCGCAGTTCAAACTCGTATCGGCGGGAAAAAACACGCTATCCAAGGCTACCCGCTCGATGACTATCGGCTGAATACAGTCGGCGACGTTGCCGGCAGCATCTTTAGCCGTCCACTTTCGCCAAATCCGCCCATATAGGGCTGAAGACGAGGTACAATTAAACGTCTCTGTACTGTCTAAGTAGGCCAACGTAAACGTTCCGCAGGCTTCTACTACCTCGGGAAAAGCATCCGAAAGCCCTACCTGAGCCAACAAAAAATGCGGAGAGTAGTCGGGCAATGCACACGGCACGGATAGCGGCACGCAATGCAAGGCGGGCGCAAAAGCATCTACAGCGACGATTCGACTCGTACAACTACTGCCGCTGGGTGCATGGGTAACCACGGCGCGTATCGTGTCGCCCAGGTGCGCGGCGGTCAGCCGATGGCCTATGAAGGCGCCCTTACTATCGAACAATTGTACGAAGAAGTTGGAGTCGCCCGGCGGGCCCTCCAATACCATATCCGGCGTGACGATGACCGTACAAGAGTCTGCTAAAGACACCTGTACCCAATCGTTACACACTTGGGCCTTGGACAAAGACAACAGGCCAAAGGCGAACGAACTAGCGATAATGATGCGAAATACCGGCAATGAGACGTGTCGCATCCGACCGAAGGAGGTGACAAAATGAACGAACAGGAGGGATTAACGCGCAATAGTGCGTCGTTTCTTGCGGTGAGCGAGGTCTTGTCGTCTCTGAAGGCTGCCCAAAGGTATGAAGTGCGCCTTTAAAGTGTGGCTCACCCATAAAGGATTAACGGTTAGCAGCAATAAAACAAAAATGACCCGCAACCCCATCGCGGTCGGAATGTTCTAATGCGGAGCTATGCGTCCGGCGGTAAACATCGTCTGGTTTAAGCGCGACCTTCGGCTTAGCGACCACGAGCCGGTGTGTTCTGCCATCTCGGAAGGGTTACCGGTACTGTTGCTGTACTGTTTTGAGCCCTCTTGGATGCGCGCGCCGGACAGCGACGAGCGCCACTGGCGCTTTGTATGCGAGAGTTTAGACGACATGAAGCGCCGCCTGGCGCCCATGGGTATTCCGCTGTATGTTTTTTACGCCGAGGTGCTCGATGTGCTGGACGCACTTCGCTCGGTGGTCACCGTGAAGGCGATTTTTTCCCACGAAGAGACCGGCAATCGCCTTACGTTCGACCGCGACCGCGCGGTAGCGGCCTTTTGCCGAAAGCACGGCATCGCCTGGCACGAGACGCCCACAGGTGGAGTGGTGCGCCGCCTTTATCACCGCGAAGGATGGGAAAAAAACTGGCTCGAGCGCATGAGCCGCCCACCATGCACTCCCGACTGGCGCGCACTAATACCCGTACACCTGCCGCCGGAAAGCCTCTTGTTTGGGCAAAAAGAGGTCCCTTCAGGCATCCTTACGCCCTGCGCTTCGTTTCAGCCCGGAGGAGAGACGGCGGCTTGGCGCTATTTGAACAGCTTTTTATATGAGCGAAAGGGCAACTATTCCAAACACCTGTCGAAGCCTCAGGCCGCGCGGCGCAGCTGTAGCCGTATTTCGCCTTACCTGACCTGGGGCAACCTCAGTATGCGCCAAGTATGGCAGGCGACGCGCTCGGCCATAGAAAGTACCGGCGACCGTTTCAACCTGGGCGCCTTCTCCAGTCGCCTATTCTGGCATTGTCATTTCATCCAAAAGTTCGAAGCCGAATGCCGGATGGAGTTTGAAAACTTAAACCGCGGTTTCGACACGTTGCGCACCGAAGTAAACGCCGAGTGGGTGGCCGCCTGGAGTGAGGGCCGCACCGGTATACCTTTGGTGGACGCTTGCATGCGCTGCGTGAAAGCGACCGGATACTTGAACTTCCGCATGCGCTCCATGCTGGTGTCTTTTCTAACCCATCACCTCTGGCAGCCCTGGCAAGCGGGGGTACACCACTTGGCCCGCCAGTTCTTGGACTACGAGCCCGGCATTCACTACGCCCAATTTCAAATGCAAGCCGGCACTACCGGAGTAAACACCGTGCGCGTCTACAACCCCGTCAAACAGGCCGCCGAGCACGACCCTGAGGGCGAATTCATTCGGCAATGGGTACCCGAACTGGCCCACCTGCCCGTGCCCTTCGCCCGCGAGCCTTGGAAGATGACGCCGCTCGATGCGGCCTTCTATCGCTTTCGTCCGGGCGTGGACTACCCACACCCTGTGGTGGACGTGGAAAAAGCCGCTGCTACTGCCCGACAGCGGTTGTGGACACACCGACGTACCCCGGCGGTGAAGGCCGAAAACCAACGCATCCTCCGCATACACACCAAACGACGCCGGGCCGATGAAACAACCGTCATGGGCAATGCAAAGACCGTGGAAGCCTTGCTGAAAACGCTTTGGCGACCCGAGTTGCAACAAGCATGCAACGCCTCTTAGGGAGGCCAAAGGCTAATTTCAGCCGAAGTATTCGTCTAGCTGCCTCTGCTAATTACTTTCGCCTTGTGGAACGCGAAGTAGTGATGTCGATACTCACTTCGGCAGGCCTGCTCTACGGCAGCCTGTGCGCCTTTTTCTATTTCGGACAACACCTCTTTTTCTTCCGCCCCGAGCGCTTGCCCAAAGGATTTGCCTATCAGTACCCCTTCCCGTTTTCGGAAATCAATTTCGACATGGAAGACGGCGGCGTAGTCAATGCGCTGCACTTCCAAATACCGAACAGCCGCGGCGTAGTCTTCTACATTAAGGGGAACTCGCGCAGCATCAAAGGCTGGGGAAAGTTCGCCCGCGATTTCATAGGTAAAGGGTATGATTTCTTCATCATGGACTTCAGAGGCTTCGGAAAAAGCCGCGGCCGGCGTACAGAAAGCATTTTATACAGCGACTTGCAGCAGGTTTACAAGTGGCTGGCCGCCCGCTACGGAGAAGAGCGCATCGTGCTTTACGGGCGCTCCTTGGGCAGCGGCCTAGCCGCCCGGCTAGCCTCCTGGAATAACCCGCACCTCCTCATTTTAGATTGCCCTTACTATTCCTTTTACTACCACATTCGCCGCTACGGTTTCTGGCTGCCGCTGCGCTGGCTATTGCGCTACCACATCCGGACAGACCTATTTGTCCGGAAAATTCAATGCCCCATCTTCATCTTGCACGGAAAAGAAGACCGCCTCATCCCCTATGCCCAAAGCGAACGACTACGGGCCCTTGCTCCGGACAATATCCACCTCTTTGCCATCGAAGGAGCAGGGCATAACAACTTGCCCGACTTTCCGGCTTATCACGACCTCTTGTACGACATCTTGCACGCCGACCTTTCGGTTATTCAGCGCGCTTGAGAGGCCACCGTAGTGTTTATGAACCTCGACATCCTGTTGACCTTAGTTATCCTCATAGGCGCCGTGATTTTGTTCGCCACGGAGCTGGTGGCCATCGATGTGACGGCCATGATGGTCATTGGCGCCTTGGTTTTGACGGGCATCCTTTCGCCTCAGGAGGGCCTGTCGGGCTTTAGCAATACGGCCGTAGCTACCGTAGCGGCTATGTTTGTGCTGAGTACGGCGGTGGAGAAGAGCGGAGCTCTACATCCGGCGACGGCCTTTTTGGAGAAACTCTTCCGGCGCAATTATTGGTTGGGGGCAGGGGTCATGTTGGTCGCGGTATCGCTTTTTTCGGCTTTCATCAACAACACGCCGGTGGTTGCCCTTTTTATTCCGGTAGTGCTGGCGTGTTGCCGGAAGATACGGGCCAGCCCGGAGAAGTTGCTCATACCGCTGTCGTATGCCTCGATGTTTGGAGGAGTATGTACCCTGGTGGGTACTTCTACGAACATTTTGGCCAGCGAAATGGCGGCGAAGAACGGCCTGAAGCCCTTTGGAATGTTTGAAATGACGCCCGTGGGCCTCATTCTATTGGCCGGAGGGTTCCTATATCTCGTGTTTGTAGGGTGGCCGCTCTTGCCCGGAAAAACACGCGTTTCCTCCTTAGAGGAAAAGTTTCAGTTGGGCGAATATGTCACCAACGTAGTGCTGCAGGCCGGAGCGCCTTCCATCGGAACGACGGTCAAGACCTCTCCCTTGGTGACGGAACTGGGGGTGGAGATTATTCAAGTTAAACGCGGCAACCAGCGCTTTTTTGCCCCGCCGCCGGATTTCGTGCTGGAGGAGAACGACATCTTGAAAGTGAAGGGAGACGTGGAAAAAATCCGCAAACTGCAAAAGCGCAATCGCGTATTGGTGCAGCCCTTGCCTAACCAAGGAACCCTCCCGAAATCGGGTATAGGATTGGTGTTGCACGAGGTAGTTATTCTGCCCGACTCCGATCTGGCGGGCAAACGCCTTTCGGAAATCGACCTGGAAGAGCGCTTTAGCGGTGCCGTTTTTTTGGGTGTAAGAGGGCGAAAGGGTCTGGAGCATCGCGTTATCGGCGAGTGGAAATTGTCTGCCGGAGATTGCCTCTTATTCGGCTCGCCTAAAGACCAGTCGGAGTTGTTGCACCGCAAGTACCCGGACCTATTCGTGGTCAACCACACCGACCACGGCGATTTTTTTCGGCGCGAGGCGCTCTTATCGGCTTTGGTTATCTCGGGCGTGATCGCAGTAGCCACGTTGGAGGTCATCCCTATCGTTACTGCGGCACTATTGGGTTGCATGGTGCTCATCTTGACGCGCGTCATCACGCCCGAGGAGGCTTACCGAAGCGTCAGCTGGAAGGTCGTCTTGCTGCTGGCCGGCTCGCTCAGCCTGGGTCTGGCATTGGAGAAAACCGGCGCCGCCCGCCTGTTGGCCGCACAGATACATGCCCTATCCGGCTCATTTGGCCCGGCAATCGTGCTCAGCTTGGTATACCTTTTTGCCAGTCTGATGACCGAGGTAATGTCGAATAACGCCACGGTAGTGCTGTTGGCACCCATTGTCATCGCAGTGGCCGAGTCCATGGGCGTGTCGGCCCGACCCTTCCTCATGGCCATCACCTTCGCCGCCTCTGCCAGTTTCATGACGCCTATCGGCTACCAGACGAACACCATGGTTTATGCTGCGGGCAACTACACCTTTCGCGATTTTTTCCGCATTGGGGCGCCGCTAAACTTGCTCTTTTGGCTGTTGGCGAGCGTGCTCATCCCGGTGTTTTTTCCTTTTTGAAATAAGGCGCGCTATATCGAGCGCCTCGAAGGTTTTGCCGCCAGATGAGATGAGGGCTTCCGCTCATCTGCCCTGCCCGCTCAGAAGGGAAGCAGGCGCAGGGAAGAGGGGTGTTGTTGCAGGTAGCTGCGGATGATGCGCGCGGCGTCGGGGTCGGGGAAGGGGATTTGTGCGGCTTGCAGAGCCTCTTCGACGGAGAGCACGTAATCCGTAGAGCAGTAGGTGTAGCCGGCGAAGTTGCCTTCGCGCACCAGCACGATGGCTTGTTCTTCGGGGGTGCGGCCGGTCTCGACGAGGGCGAAGTTGCCCGAGAGTTTTCGGGAAAGGGTTTCGATGGCTTGCTGTGCGCGTTCGTTGTAGCGCTCCGGCGGCTCGGCGCCGATACAGGCGCCCTGGCAGCGCCGCAAGCCGTAGTGGAAACAGGCACCTTCCACCTGTTCCAGATGGCAGAGTTTGAGGCACAGCTCGAACCGGCGCGCTACGCTCTCCAGCCAGCTGCGGGCGTTCGCCAGGCGCGGCATCTCGGCTATGCACTCCAGTGCCGAGTCCGGTTGGCGGCGCAGGCGCCCCAGCACCAGTCGCCGATAGCCCTGTCCATCGGTGTAGGCGTAGATGGCGGCGCTAAAGCGGCGTAGGCGCAAGGCCCGATTGATGCGCGGCTGAAGGCGCTTGATCTCGGCGCTTTCCAACAACAAGGCCACCAGTTCACTGCCCGTCACTTCATAGCTGAAGTCTGCCACGCCGGCCCGCAGTTGCTCGCCCTTGGACGAAGTATCGGCGAAGTGTTCCAGCAGCCGCTTGCGGATGTTGATGCTCTTGCCCACGTAGATTACCCTGCCCTGCCCGTCGTGTAAGTAGTACACTCCGCACTCTTCCGGCACCTCCTGTAGGCGCTCCATTGTGATGTTCTCCGGCAGCAGCGCGGCCTGCACCCCGTGGTTTACCAGTGCCCGCAAGCTCTCCTCGCCGTTTTGGGCCGATAGGATGTGCTCCAAAAGCCGAGCAGTAGCCAGAGCGTCGTCCAGGGCCCGGTGAGCCCGCTCGGAAGCGATGCCGAAATGGGTGCGCAGATAGTCTAAGCTGTAGCCGGGCAGACCTGGGAAGACCTTGCGCGCCAACCGCACGGTACACAACCGCTGTCGGCAGGTGTACGCGTAGCCCAGCCGGGCGAACTCCTGGCGCAGAAAGCCGTAGTCGAAGGCCGCGTTGTGGGCTACGAAGACCGCTCCCTGCGTCATTTCGACGATGCGCCTGGCTATCTCAAAAAAGCGCGGCGCCCGCGCCACCATTTCGTCCGTAATGCCCGTTATCTGGGTGATGTGCCATGGGATGCTGCGCTCCGGATAGAGCAACGAGGAAAATGTCTCCACCACGCGCCGCCCGTCGTGCAGCACAACGGCTACCTCGATGATGCGCTCGTACTGCGCCGACCCACCCGTGGTTTCTACGTCAACAATGGCGTACATCGGCAGCAAAACTACGGCAAAGCAACAGAGCATGTACCGGCCAAGAGCCGCCGCTCATGCTCCGCTCTACGGCGCCAACAATACCCGCCGCACCACACCTCCACCTGTGTCGGAAAAGGCGTGGAGCAGGTACACTCCCCGAGGCAACGAACCGACAGGCACCCACGTCGGTAAACCTTCGGCCACCTCTCCCTCCCAAACGTTGCGACCCTGCGTATCCAGCAGGCGCACGCGCGGGTACTCACCCCGCACCCAAAAGCCCGCTGAGGCCGGATTGGGCCGCACTTCTACCCCCTGCTCCGAAACCTCCCCGATCTGGAGCGTCTTGCAAACCTCAGGGAAAAACCCGTACTGGTTCCCTTGAGCACTTCGGAAACAGCGAAAGTAAAAACTGTAGCCGTCCACAAATCCCATGCAGAAGGGAGTGTCTACCAACAGAAACGAACATACGTTGGGGTTATCGGGTGCCGCGGCCGACCCTACCATTCCGATGCCCTCTACAACTAAAAAAGTATCGCCCTCCCCTTTGAATCGAATACGCTGGGCGCGCCGTTGTTGACCGCCCACCGGCACGCGAGTAGTGTCCACCACGGCGTACCATTGGTTGACGTTCAACCGCAACGTGTCGCCCGGAAGCAGCAAAAAATCGTATATCTTGACCTCCTTTGATGGCTGATTATAAGGAAAATGCAGATGGTGCACCCGCTTTCCTTCTGCCCGCACGAAGAAGTAGGTTGCCGGTATGTTGATTTGCTCATACCGAACTTGTTTCCAAAAATTATTGCCCATGAGGGTATCGCCGACGACCGTCAGGGTATGGATGCCCCAGTTGCCTCCGTTCCACCCCGTAGTGGTGTAATAAGCCCAGCGGTCGCCTGCTTGAAACCACACTTGCGCCGATAGGGCCGAAGCAAGCAGGCAAAGAAGAGAAGAAGTCCCTTTTTATTTTAATGTAATGGCTTCGACCTTATTCGGCCAAGTAGCCGATAAACCTTTGGGCGGTTGCCCTGTCTATAGATACCGGCTGTGCTGCTGCCGCTGTTTATTTTTCAAGAAACTCGACATGGTTTTTTTCGAGCAACAAGTATCCTTTTTTATCATGATCCGCCAGAGGCGGGTGGTAAATAGTTACAAAAAAAGAACTCAACTATTCTGAAGACGGGCTCGACGCTCTCGTTGGTAGTTCTGCTTATTTTTCTTGGTGAGTTCAACTAAAACACTGCTTTAACTAACGTGAAACGTCACCCTCTTCTTTGCGCCTTGCTGTGGGTAGCGGCCGGCGCCACAGCCCAGCCGCCTTTTAGGACAGGCATCAACTTTCCCTTTTTCACGCCCGAGGCGGCCGGCATAGACCGCTATGTGAGCCTTATTCAGCAAAGCGGGGCAGGAGCCATCCGGCAAATGACCTTTGCCGACGTGCACTGGAGGCAAGTGGAGCCCGCGGACAACCAATGGAATTTTTCAAGAAGCGACAGCGCGTTTTTCAACGGACGTGCCCTTGTCCCTGTGGGCACGCTGTATTCCATGATGGGTCAGGACGCCGTAGGACTGCAAACGCCGTGGCTGGCGTGCTCCAATCCGTTTCAGTGCTACTGGGACCCTGCCGGCGACAGCACTTTCGCCAAAGACTATGTACAAACTACGGTAAACCGCTACAAAAGCGTCACGCCGTATTGGGAAATCGCCAACGAGATCGAACATGCCTTGCCGCCTCCCGGCCTCCCGCCCGGCATCACACCCAAGCGAGAGTTTCTACGGCTCAACTACGCGTGGATAAAGGCCGCAGACCCGACGGCTCAGGTACTCCTACCCGGGCTGGTGGGCACCTGCTGCACCTATCCGATGAGCAACTCTTTTCAATGGCTGCGCAGCTTGTTGGCCGCCGGCGGCGGGGCCTATTTCGACATCATGAACTACCACGACTACCAGGCCTGGTGGACACTGCCGGCGCATTTCGACAGCATCAGCAACCTCTTGAAGCAATATCAACTGGAAAAACCCATCTGGGTAACAGAAACGGGTATTTCTTCTTTTGCCACCTCTCCCATCACACCCGCCTACTCCTCTGCAGATGAGCAGGCTGCCGACGTGTGGCGGCGCCTGTGCTTGCTGTGGGCCAAGGGCGCACAAGTCGTCTTTTGGCACACGGGCTGGAGCAACGGCGACCTCGGCGGATGGGGCGAATTCGGCCTGATTAACGTGCAGGGGCGAAAAAAGAAGTCCTTTCACGCCTACAGGCTTCTGACGGAAAAAGTAGGGCGCTTCAGTGCCGTGGGCTTGGTGCAGCAGGGGGAAGTAACCGACGACAACACCGTCGGCGGCAACGGCGTGTGGGTGGTCCACTTCGTTGTCGAAGGGCGCAACAAGTGGGTGATGTGGAGCCCCGACCGCCGGCCGTATACCCTTGAAGGGCTGAAGACCGACTATTTCACCGTAACCCAAGTGGTGCCTACCCTTTTGCTCCAAAGCGGCGATAGCGCGGTTTTTTCGGTGCAGACGTATTCGCCGAACAACGGGACTTTTCTCTTCGGCGAGCTCCCTCCGTTGCCCATCCTCGTTGAAGAGCTGGCCTCCTCTGCGGTGCCTATCGTCAACCCACAACTGTCCCTGGCGCTGTACCCTAACCCGGCAGAGGAAGTCGCGCTGGTGCGCGTCGTCGCCGATACGCCTTTGCCCTTTCGGCTCGAGGTGTGCGACGTACTCCAGCGGAAGGTCTTTGATCACACAGTAGAGCGGCCGGCTGCGGGCGAGCAAACCGTTCGGATGGACTTGAGCGGATGGCCGGTGGGCGTTTACCTCTGTCGGCTGTCGGCAGGCCCATGGAGCGCAGTGCGGATACTGGTAAAAAAATAGGCCCGTAAAACCTCAGAGCAGAAGTTTTACAGGCCGCTTCCATGGAAGAGTTAGGTGCCAACCGCCAAAGGACAATGCTCGACGTCGGCCGCTTGCCCACGCCCTCACTGGTTGCCGCCGCCGGCGCGATAGATGTACTTTTCGACGTCGCGCCAGTCGGCCAGCGACTGATCGGCAAAGTCGCGGCGCAGGCGCTCGTAGGCGGCTACGGCCGCTTCCTTATTGCCTTGGTATTCGTGCAGCATGCCCAATTTTTTCAGGTAGAGGGCCGCCAGCTGCGGATGATTGCCCGCCTTGGAAGCTTTGTCGTACAGCTGCAGCGCCTTGTCGTACTCTTTCTTCTCCGAATAACAATCGCCCAGCACGCCGTACTTCAAAATGGGCAACAAGTCGCCCGCGGCGTCGAAATCTTCCAAGTACTGGATGGCATTGTCGATGTCTCCCAGTTGGAGGTAACAGATGCCCGCGTAATAGCGGGCTAAATTGCCGGCTTTGCTGCTGCCGTATTTGTCGGCAATGGCCAAGAAGCCGTCGTAACCACCGCCGGGGTTTTCCAGCGCCAAGCGGAAGGAGTCGCGCTCGAAGGCCCGCTGGGCTTGCCACATAGCGGCCAATGCCTCTTTTTGTTGAGGTTCGACCACGAGTACCTTGTAACCCCACCAGCCCAGCACCAACAGGGCCACCCCTCCTAAGAGGTATAAAAAGAGGTCTTGACGCCCCTGAATAGTTTTCCACCATGCCCCCAGGCCGTTGCTGCTTCGCACCTCTTCGACTTCGACTACCGGCAGCTCCACCGCTTGTTTCGTCTTGCGTTTTGCCATTTTTTCTTTGTCCAAAAAGTTGTAAACGATAGTTGAACACCTGCCCTTTCCCAAAAGGGCGTGCAAAGGTAGAGAAAGTCTGCGCGATGGCGTGCGCAGGAGGAAAAAATGCGCTACATGCGCTGCGGCATTTCTATGCCGAGCAGCTGCATGGCCGACTGCAGGACGTGCGCCACCGCCCTGCTGAGCTGCAGACGAAAGGCTCGGGCCTCCGGCTGAGGCGCATTGAAGATGGGTAGGTCATGCCAAAGGCGGTGGTAGCTCTTTGCCAGCTGATAACAGTAGTTGGCCAAGTGCGAGGGGTCGTATTCTTGAGCTGCGGTGAGCAGTACGCCGGGATATTCGCGCAAGGCCTTGAGCAAGTCTTTTTCTTGTGGCTGCACATCTGTGTACCGGCCGGCCGGCGCTACGTCTACGCCTTCCTGCCGGGTGCGCTGCATCAGGCCGTTGATGCGCACCCACGAATACTGGATGTACGGCCCGGTTTGCCCTTGCAGGTCTACCGACTCCTCCGGGTTAAAGACCATGCGGCGCTTAGGGTGAACGCGGAGCATGAAGAACTTAAGGGCTCCCATAGCGATTCGGCGCACATTTTCTTCGGCTTCGGCGCCCTCGACGGTTCCTCCTCGCTCGGCGGTTTGCTCGCGCGCCAGTCGCTCCACTTCGTCCACGAGGTCGTCGGCGTCTACCACCGTGCCTTCGCGCGTCTTCATGCGGCCGGTGGGCAGCTCAACTAATCCGTACGAAAGGTGGTAAAGCCCTTCTGCATACGGCTCTTTCAGGCGACGCAAGATTTCAAAGAGCACGGCGAAGTGGTAGTTTTGCTCGTCTGCTACGACGTATATCATGCGCTTGCAGCCGAAGTCTTGGTAGCGCATGCGCGCCGTGCCCATGTCTTGGGTAATGTACACTGAGGTGCCGTCCGCACGCAAGACGACCTTTTCATCGTAGCCCGCATCGGTAAGGTCAATCCAAACAGACCCGTCCGCTTTTTTATAAAAAACGCCTTGCCGCAAGCCCTCCTCTACGATGTCCTTGCCCAGCAGATAGGTATCGCTCTCGTAGTAGTTCTTGTCAAACTGCACACCTAAGCGGGCGTAAGTCGCCTCGAAGCCCTCGTACACCCAGCCGTTCATCCGGCGCCACAAGGCCAGCGTGTCGGGGTCGCCGGCCTCCCAGCGCCGCAACATCTGGCGCACCTCTGCCCCCAGTTGGGAGTGCTCGTTGAACCACTGATTTTTGTACGCCTTGAAAAAGTCTTTTTCGCTCTGCTCGCCTTTGCGCCGCGACGCGTATAGCGCCTGAGCGGCGGGGGTCTGCTGCCAGGACTCGTATTCCTCCTGAGTCTTTCTTTCAAACAGCACGTAGTAGTCGCCTACAAAGTGGTCGCCCTTGATACCCTCCGATTGCGGCGTGCGCCCTTGGCCAAACTTCTGCCAGGCCACCATGCTTTTGCAGATGGCCACGCCGCGGTCGTTGATGATCTGTACCTTTACCACATCGTATCCTACCGCATCTAGAATTTGGCTGCACGACCAACCCAGCAGGCAGTTGCGCACGTGCCCCAAATGGAGCGGCTTGTTGGTGTTGGGCGAAGAGTACTCGACCAATACGCGCTCATCGCGCCGCGGCCAACGCCCGTAATCCGGATCGGCGAGTATGTCTTCCAGCAAGCGGTGCCAGAAGGCGTCCTGCAGGGTGATGTTGAGAAAACCCTTGACGACGTTGTAGCCCTTCACCAACGGCACTTCGCGAGTCAGCAACTGACCCACCTCCTCGCCCAAGGCTTCGGGCGACTTTTTCGCCCGGCGGACGAAAGGAAACAAAACGGCCGTATAATCTCCGTCGAACTCGGGCAAAGTGAGGTTTATCTGTACGCTATCCGGCTCAGTTTTCTCTCCGTAGAGCTGCTCCACGGCCCCGGCTACTGCCTGCCGTAGGGTATGAACAATATCCATGGCGCAAAGATAGGCACACTTCCCTTTGCCCTTCTTCATGGCCTCGGTTCGCGAAGTCGTCTCTCATGCCAACGGCTCCTTCAAGGAGAAAAGCCATCGGCGAAAAAATCCGATGAAATGCCCGTCTGAGACAAATGAAAAAAAAATTTGGCGCCCGGCCGCAACGGGTACGCAACGGCGCAAGCATTTTTGCCTAATCATTCCAACGGCTGTGCTCTGTCGGGGGAATGCCTTGTTTGTTTAACCGGAATCTTTCACTAAACTGCAACCGCTTATGAGCAAACCAGTTACCATCAAAATCAAAAACGGAACCATCCGTATCTCGGGCGCTCGTTAGCGCCTCTTCCACCGAAAAACACCAAACTGGTCATAGGTGCCGGGCTTCACCGCAAGGGAGAAGCCCTTTTTTGTCTGGGGCCGATCGGCAAAACGAGTGGTTGACCGGGGAGGGCCTCCCTGTACCTTTGTCGTTATTTTTGCAGTTCATGAGAAAGCACCTGTTCCGTTTAGCCCTGCTTGCCGGCAGTGTCATCAGCACCGGCCTGTGGGGACAAGTTATCGATACGACCGTATACGAGGCCGTTGAGCGCCTGCCTCTGCCGCTGATAAGAGGCTGTTTGCCGGAGCAACATCCCGATTGGCCGGAGGATAGCCTGCGCCGTTGCGCCGAGCGCGGGCTGTTGGCGCTCATCAGCCGCAACATTCGCTATCCGGAGGAGGCGCGGCGGGCCAACCTTGAAGGTACGGTAGTGGTATCGTTCATCGTAGAAACCGACGGGCGCCTGTCGGATGTCCGGCCCATAAAGGATATCGGCGGGGGCTGCGGTGCCGAGGCCGTGCGGGTAATAGAGGCCCTGACCGAAGCCGGATTGCGCTGGCAGCCGGCCCGCCTGGGGGGCAAATCGGTGCGCATGCGCCAGGCGCTGCCGCTGCGCTTTCGCCTGGAAGAAGCACCGCCGTTTTACCTCAACGCGCGCGGCGACTCCGTCTACACCGTCCTCGATGCCTTGCCTAAGTTCAAAGGAGGCGGTGAGGACTCGCTCATCGCTTTTGTATTGCGCACGCTGCGCTACCCGCCAGCCTATCGCGACAGCTGTAAGGTCGGCGTCATCGAAACCGCCTTACTGGTCTATCCTACCGGCGCCGTTGCGATAGACAATCAGTTGGATTTTAGCAATTTGGGCATGGATTTTCAGTGGGAAGCCGTCAGCCTTGCTAACCGGACGGCCGGGCTGTGGACACCTGCCTACTACGAAGGACGGCCGGTGACGACAAGCGTGCCGCTGCGCGTGCTCTTCAAGTCGGACGCTCCCCGCTGCCAATCGGCCAACCAGGCCTTCGACCAGGCTATGCTCCTCGCTGCCGAAGCGGCCCAGCTCGAAGACCTCGGCGAAGCGTTGAGCAAGTGGAACCAAGCCGTACGGCTGCAACCCGACAATACCGAGCTGCTCTACTACCGCGGCTCCACCTTGCTTGGTCTCAACCGCCGCGAGGAGGCCTGCCAGGACTTCGCCCAAATCCGCCGACTACTGGGTATCACCTGGTTTGAGCCCTTGCGGCGAGCCGTGTGCGGATGGTGAGTAGCGGGTAAAAAAGACGAAATATGCAACCACAAGGACGACTTTTGCGCAGCTTAACGCTGCGGGCGGCCACACTGCTTATCGTGAGCTCCGTCATCGGCTCAGGGGTGTACAAAAAGGTAGCGCCTATGTCCGAGCAGTTGGGCTCGCCCGAATGGGTCCTTTGGGCCTGGGTGCTGGCCGGTTTCATCAGCCTGTGCGGTGCCTTGAGCAACGCCGAAATCGCCGGTATGCTGGCCGATGCCGGTGGAGAATACGTTTACTTTAGACATATCTACGGCCGTTTTATGGCTTTTATGTGGGGTTGGACGACCTTTGCCGTCATCAAGACGGCGGCCATATCGAGCATTGCCTATGTGTTCTCGCAATCGCTCAACGCCTTATTTGCCCTACCGCGCCTTCCCGACGGCATAGAGCGCATCGAGCTGTGGGGGCTTTTTCGCCCTTTTGAAAACAGCGGTGTAAAGGCTACTACCATAGGGCTTATCCTGTTGCTGACCTTTCTCAACACCCGCGGCCTGCGCGGCGGAGCGGGGCTGAGCACGTGGATATCGCGCCTGGTGCTGCTCAGCTTGCTGGCCCTGGCCGGAGTGGGTCTTTTGTGGGGGGGCGGCAGCTGGGCCAATTTTCACACCCCAGCTGCTGCCTTTGATGCGGGCAGGGAGTGGGATTTCGCTTTTGTAAAAGCGCTCTTTGCCGCGCTGTTGGCGGCCTTTTGGGCCTACGAGGGTTGGAACACGGTGGGCTTTTTGGGCGCCGAAATCAAAAATCCCAATCGCAACCTACCCTTAGCCCTGTTCTTCGGCATGCTGCTCATCATCGGCGTGTACGCGTTGGTAAACTTCACTTACCTGTACGTACTGCCCATTGACCGAATCATTGAGGGCTTCCGAAACCAAAACGACATTGCCGCCATTGCCGTAGTGCGGCATTTTGCCGGCGAAGGCGGCGCTGTGCTGCTATCTGTAGTGATTTTGATCACCACGCTGGGCTGCACCAATGCTACCGTGCTCATGCCCCCGCGCGTGTACTACGCCATGGCGCGCGACGGGCTCTTTTTCCCGGCCGCAGCCCGTATCCATCCGCGCTATCACACGCCCAACGCTGCTCTTTGGATTCAAGGGCTGTGGGCCTGCTTGCTGGTGCTGTCGGGCAGCTTCGACCAGCTGACCGATATGCTTATCTTCGCCGCCTTCTTTTTCTACGGCGCCACGGCTTTCGGCGTGTTTGTTCTGCGCCATCGTGAGCCGCACACGCTGCGCCCCTACCGGGTATGGGGCTACCCCATAGTGCCGGCCCTGTTCGTCGCCTTTTGCGCGGCTTTGGTCGTCATCACCTGCTTTAGCCACCCGCGAGAGGCCGGCCTGGGCGTCGGCCTCATGCTCACCGGCATACCGCTGTACTTTTGGTGGACGCGCGCTTCAAGAACGCCCTCTGCTTAGACCGATGCGTCGCGAACGCGCTACCGACAGCGCCGCCCCTTCCACATATAGCGGCGCATCCAAAGGGCAGCCCCGCCCACCGCAGTTAGGTACACCAGATGGGCAAAAAAAGCCGGCCAAAAGTGTCGCATAGCGCTTTCTATGCGAAAGAAACGACTCATTTCACTCAAGAGAGCATAGTCGGCCCAAGCTTTGAACGCTAACTGAAGCAGAGCGATGCTGCCCATCATGGGATAAACCGGCGCCCAAAAGGCGTTTACCAGTGCCGTAAGAGGCAGTGCCCACATGACGGCCAAAATCACCTTCAGCCATCGGTTGGGGAAAGCGGTATTTTTCGTACCCCATCGCAGGCGTTGTTGAACGAACGAGCGCACATCCGGGCAAGGGTGGGTGTGCACCACGGCGCCGTTGTTTTTTAAGAAAAACAGCCGTTCTAAAGGCAGCTTGGCCAACAGGAACATGTCGTCTCCGGATGCCCGGTGTTCGCTGCCGGCGAAGCCACCGACGGCGTGAAAAACCGCTTTGGAGTAGCACAGATTTGCTCCGTTGCCGGCGGCAAACCGGCCGCGAGCGAGGGCCGCCGCTGTAATGCCCATTGTCGCGGCGACATCAAGGGCCTGAAAATGCTCCCACCAATGCGGCCGGGCAAGGAGGCACACCGGAGCGACGACTGCCGCAGGACGATGCTCCTCGTAAGCCGAAGCCAGCAAGCGCAACCAGGAAGACGGTACCCTACAGTCGGCGTCTGTAGTTACGATTAACTCCCCGCGCGCCCGGGCAATGCCGTACTGAAGGGCGCTTTTTTTACCGGGCGGCATCGGCGGACAGGCTTCGCCCAACCGCAACAGCCGGACGCTATCGCCGAAGGCTGCCACTAAGCGGCTCACTCGAGCGGCCGTGGCATCCTCAGAGTAATCGTCTACTACGATAACCTCGCGCAACTGCGCCGGGTACTCGCAGGCCAGCACCGAGCGCACGCACGCCTCGATGTGCTGCTCCTCGTTTCGCGCCGCTATCACCACCGAAAGGCTTACCCGCGGCGTGTAGGCTGCCGCCGGCTCCCATACCGGAAGAGCCCGCCACGCGCGCAACACCCCGCGCAGCAGCCTCCAGTAACCCATCGCCAGGGACAAGCACAGTAGCACATAAGCGCCCACCCACATGTTGTGCACCTCAGAACAAGTCGCGCACCGAAGTGCTCAGGCCAAAGTGGACGATGCCGCCGGCAATGTGATAGGAAGCGTAGCCGAAATCCACGCGAAAGCGGCTGAGGCGAAAACCTATACCGGCCGAGAAACCCGCCCAGCTGCGGAAATTGCGCACCGTCAACTCCCTGCGAAGCAGGTGATTGTAACCCAGCCGCAGGCGGAAGGACTCCTTAGTACCTAACAAAAACTCACCGTTGAAAATGAGGTGGCGAAAAAAGTTGTCTATCGTCGGATTGCCCACTGCAGGGTCATCGCTGCCGGTGAAGACACCCGTGCGCCGAGGGCGTAGCGCCGGGTCATCGTAGCGAATGTCCCATTGATGGAGGTGGTGCGCTACGATGCTCAAGCGAAAGGGTAGATACCGAAGGCGCTTGCTGATGGACACCTGCAGGTCAAAAGGCAGGTCTTCGCGCAAATCCGCGTAGCGCCTTATTTGGGTGCCGGCATGGCGCACCACGGCCGCCGCAGAAAACAGGCCCACCGTATCTTCGTAGAGAACGCCCACATCGGCGCTGAGCGCCGAGGCGCGATAGAGGTCTAAGGCCGATAAGACAAGGCGGACGTTGAGTCCCAACGACCATTTAGGGCTGAGCAGGCGAGCGGCGCCGAGGGTGAAAGCGGTTTCGGCTGCCCGCACCTGCCCTTGTATATTGCCGAACTCGTCGGCCATTGGGATATCGCCGTAGCCTACGTGCTGAACGGCGGCGTGTAGCGTAGTTCCCACCGCCCCCCAGTGGTGCGCATAAGCCGCGTAGCTGTGCTGAACGCCGGCCAACAAAAAGTTGTGCTGCAAGGTCAGCTGCCCGCCCATGGCCGGGTTGAGCACTGCGGGATTGAAGGCCGCCAAAGCGGCGTCGTCGTCGCGCACGGTCAGCAGCGCCCCACCCAGCGCGGTGACCCGCGCAGAGGGCGAAAGAGCTAAAAACCGGAAGGCGTGTCGCCCCCCCGTCACCTGAGCGGCTACGTCTGCCGGTGTTGTTCCGATAAAAAGCAGCAGAAAACCGAAAGAGAAGCCGCCGCAGCAGCGCCGCAGAGTCGTAAAGCGTATGAGCAAAGTTTTCATGAAAGGATAGAAACGTCAAAGGCCCCAAAAATGCGTCAGTGTCTCGTCGCACTGGAGTCGCGACGCCACAGCGTCTGACACCTGCCCCTTTGGCACCACAAGAGCCGTTCGAGTTGCCCGTTGACGTCGTACAATCGCAGGGTGTCGTGCTCGTTATCACCGTCCAAGTAGGTGCCTTCCGCCTTTAGGTTGCCGTTTTCGTACCACTCGACGAAGGGTCCGTTTTCCTCGTTGTCGCGCAAGGTGACCTTCTCGCGAAGCACGCCGTTAGGGTACCAGCGCAGGCTGATGCCTTCCAAGACGCCGTTTACGAACGTCTGCTCCAGGTGCTTTCGGCCGTTTTCGTGGTAAAACACCACCGGCCCGTGGTGCACCCCGCGTTCGTAGCGCTCTACCTGCTCGGGCCGACCGTTGAGGTAGTAAAGGGTACGAACGCCGTGTAAGGTGTCGTTCACGTAGTGCGCTTCCTCGCGCAGCCGCCCCTGAGCATCAAAACGCCGGTATACGCCGTGCCGGGCGTAGTCCTTCTTTCGGCGCTCGTAACGCTCTATTTCACCGTATTCGTTGCGCACCGTTACGGTCTCGATTTCTCGGTCGCAGGCCCTCAGTAGGGCAGCCAAGCAGACTACGAGAAACAAGCGCATAAGCATATGACGTGCCGTTTAAAGAAGAGTAGCCGGAAGGGAAACCTCGCTTCGCCCGCAGCCGGTGTCGCGAGCGAAGATACGACAGAGACAAAATGCCGACATCCATCTGTGCGCCAAGTCTCCCTTTCAAAAGCGCCCTTCTAAGAAGGCTTGCACATCCTCGGCCGACTGTTCGGCATTCTCCTCTTGAGGCCAGTGGCCGGTATTGGGGTAAATGCGGAGCAGCGCCTTCCGGATGCGCCGGTGAAACTCGTAGGCATATTCAGGCGACAAAACGGCGTCCTCGGCGCCCCAGACGATAAGGGTAGGCACATTGATGTTTTCGACCACATCGGCCGGAGGGCGATTGTCGCCTGTTCGGGCGCGGTCGGTTAGGGCCTGTCGATTGCCGCTTCGACGCAAGAGGTCGTGGTGGCGCCGCACCAAATCCTCGGTAACGCGACTGTTGTCGGCGAAGACGTCTTCCAAGAAAGAACGCACGGCAAAGCGCGGCGTAATGCGCCAAAGTAAGCGGTGAAGCAGAGGCGCTTTGGCCAGCCACTGGACGAGAGAGGTGCCTCGAGCCTCAAACCCCGGTGCATTGCATAAAACGAGCTTGCGCAGCCGCTGAGGCCGCTGGGAAGCGTAGACCCAGGCAATTTGCGCCCCTAAGCCGTTGCCCACCAGATAAAAACGGCGCAGTTGGAGCGCCTGGGCAAACCGCTCTATGAAGTCGGCGTACATAAAGGCGCTGTAGCTGCGCTGCGGATGTGGCCCGGTCAGGCCAAATCCGGGCAGATCGAGACTAATGACCTGGTAGTGTTTGGACAATCGCTGCGTCCACACCGTCCAAGTGTGCAAACTGCTGTTCGCATCGTGTAGCAATACGATTGACTCTCCGCGCCCGCTCATGCGATAGTGGACAATCATGCTGTCCATCTCCATAAAATGGGAATCGGGAAAGGCGTATCGCGGCGCCAACCGATGCGGAGGCAAATCGCCGTACCAATTAAACCCCAGCCAACCCAGCGCAAAAACCAACAACCCAAGGCGCACCCATGTCAGCGGCGAAGCGCTACCCGGCCGAAGGCGAGCCGGCAAAGAAAGGCGAATGGGCAGTAGCTTACTCATGCTCGGCTTTTGTGGGAAGAGCGTCCATGACCAGTACCGTCAAGGCGGCCAACACAAAGCCGCCCAGCGCCCCTATGCCCAATCGCGCCAGTATAGGCCCAAGAGGCTGAACCGGATGCTCTATTGCCCGCTCCAGCTCTCCTATCCGCTGGCGCAATTGGTCTGCCAGCTGAGGGTCGCCTGTGCCGCGACTCAACTGGGCAGCGGTAGCTTCCTTTTGCAATACCAGCTCCAAACGCACCAACTCCGGATCGGTCAAATGCAAGCCGTAATAGAAAAGCCAATAAGCCAGATTGACCAAAATAAAAACCGCAAAGGGCGCCCGTACGCGTTGGCGAAACGCCCGCCCAGACCCGTGCAGTGCCTCGTCGGTCCGCGCCGCTCGATACATAAATAATAAATATAGCCCCAACGAAGCCCACTGCCACCATACGTTGACGAACTTCTCCCGGCCGATGCCGTACAGGGCGAGGAAGTAGAGTACAACGGCCAAACCACCAAAGAGGCCGTTTTGTAAAATGTGGTTTTTCATGCAAAAGACATTCACAAAGAAACGGCTAAGTATTGAGAGACAAAGGTACACCTCATCTCCACAACCCGACGAGGTGCTCCGCCTCTACCCGCTACGGCACCTCTACCGTGCTCAAAATTTTGTGAATGATATCCTCTTGATGGATGTTCTCCGCCTCCGCCTCGTACGTCAGGCCGATGCGGTGCCGAAGGGCATCAACGCTTACAGCACGCACATCCTCGGGCACTACGTAGCCTCGGCGCCGTAAAAAGGCCAGGGCGCGCGCCGCATGGGCTAAAGCAATGCTGGCGCGCGGCGAAGCCCCATAGGCAATAAGCGGCATCAGGCTCTTCAGGGAATAATCCGCCGGCCGACGAGTAGCCGATACGATGTCGAGAATGTAGTCTTCGATTTTCTCATCCATGTAAATATACTGCAACACCTGCCGCGCCCGCAGCAGCGTCTCCCGCGATACCACCGGCCGCACCTGCGGCAAATCGCCGCTCAAATTCAAGCGCACAATACGACGCTCTTCTTCTTTGTTCGGGTAGTCGATTTTCACTTTCAGCAAAAAACGGTCTACCTGAGCCTCCGGAAGCGGATAGGTACCTTCCTGCTCGATAGGATTTTGCGTGGCCAGCACCAAAAACGGCTCCTCCAAAGGAAAGGTCTCGTTGCCGATGGTTACCTGTCGCTCCTGCATGGCCTCCAACAGGGCGCTTTGCACCTTGGCCGGGGCGCGATTGATCTCATCGGCCAATACGAAGTGGGCAAAGATGGGCCCCTTGCGCACCGAAAAGTCCGAACGAGTAGGGTTGTAAATGACGGTGCCCAAAACGTCGGCCGGCAGCAGGTCGGGCGTAAACTGAATACGGCTAAAACGCGCATCTACCGCCTGGGCGAGCGTCTTGATGGCCAGCGTCTTGGCCAAACCCGGCATGCCCTCCAACAAAATATGCCCCCGCGCCAATAGGCCGACCAGCAGCCGTTCCATCATCACCTCCTGACCCACGATGACTTTACTCGTCTCCGCGTAAAGGCGCTCCAAAAAAGCGCTCTCCACCGCTATTTGGTGGTTCAAAGCCTCAATATCTACCGGCGTCTGCATTAGAAAAAAAACTGTACCGCGAGCAAAGGTAACGGTGCCCATGCATAGCCACGCACATTGCCGTTGCAACTCGGCTGCACATCAGTTGCTAAAGCCGAAGCTAAATCTTCATTAAAAATGAAGCAGCGTCCATCACCCGCCTTAAAAAAATTTAATTTGCTGCAAAGAAAGAAGCCATACATACAGGCAATGAAGAAGGGCTACTAAAAATTTTTTTCAAAAAAAAATCGGATGCAGGGAACTCCTGAAATAACACCTGATGTTAGTCAAATCAAAAACCGTTGGCCATGAAAAAACCTCCGGAAGATTGCCCTATCATCCAACTCTTCGAACGCGAAATCCGCCCTCATGTGGACGCGGTGTTCCGGTACGCCTATTCGCTGACGAGAAACAAGCCCGATGCAGACGACTTAGCCCAGAACACCTTCGAGAGGGCATGGAAATTTATCGAAACTTATCAGCCGGGCACAGATGGGAAAAAATGGCTGTTTCGTATCTGCCGCAATCTCTTCTACAATCTTTACCGTAAGCGCAAGAGAACTCCCGTGAATACGGTGTACGACATAAGCGCATGTGTATTGGAGCGTAAAAACCCCGAGTTCGACTCACCGGTCGAAGCCTTAATCACGGTAAATGCCGATAAAACCCTTTCTATCGGCTACGGAGACGATCCCATCCTTTCGGGAATACTTATGTCCATAAAGGTGCAAAATGCTCTTCAAAGTCTTACACTACGTCAAAGAGAAATAGTGCTCCTTTGCTTGGAGGGTTATCGCCGTGACGAGATAGCCGAAATCCTAAACATTCCCATCGGAACGGTCAAATCGACCCATCATCGCGCGCTTTCTAAGCTAGAAAAATTGCTCGGAGGATACGCAGAAAGCTTGGGATACTACTCCAAAGAGAAAAGAAGAGACCGATTATAAGGTTGAGAAGGCTCTATCTGCCCGTATAAAACGGGTAGTGGGCCTTTGTGCTTTTTTTGTGGGTAGTAAAAAAGACCATGGTAAACGGTTTTTCTATCGGGCTGCGCAGCCAAATATGCTACTCATCTTTAGACACTTTCCCGTTAAATTTATATTTGCCGAAAGCTCGCAAAAAATCAAGCGATAATGCCTTCTAACCAAAATAAAACCTTGAAAACCGGGTTGTTTTTGTGCAATATGGATGGATTCTATGTGCCAAAAAAGTCGTTCCGGCAGTAGTTCATTGAAATACCAAGTTTTGATATCGGCCGTCGAGAACGCCATCGTTGTCGGGCGGGCAGGCTGAAGGCGATGGAGCGCATCCGACAATAATATCATGCTACGCCGATGGACGATATCCACTGCCCAAAAATACCCGTTTATCTGCCTCAGAGCAACCAAATTAAAACCACCTCTGGGCGTGCACTTGCCGCTCTCCGTAGAGGAGCAGGTGTCGGGCACGCCAATCTGCCCTGGTAACGTGTGGGCTGCGCTCATTTCAAGATGAAAAGCCAACCGGCTAAAGGGCGCTCAAAATTTTGCCGACATATTGGCTCGTCGTAGCAACCTCGGCATTCCACCCTTAAAATATGGAATCCGCCTCAAAAAATCAGCGCTAAACGAAGCAATTGTCGCAGAAAATCGCGCACTGCTTGCCTATTTCAGGCATCTTACCTTATGTTGCATTTGTCAACGTCTCGACGCCCATAGGGCAAAAACGGGTTTGTCGGCGGCATTTCAAATTTAATCTCCTAACTTTTACGTGTCCTACTTGCCTAGTGCCGAGATGTCGAGAACACTGTGAACCATTACAAATTTTTTTAAAAAAGATAATATGAAAAAGAAAAATTCTGCGGTCGAATCTCTGAACAACGTGAAAAGCGAAAACGGCCTTCGCCGTATGAACCCGCCGCTTGTGAAAAATATCCCGCTTCAAGCCGGCGAAACAGAAGACCTTAAAAGGAGCGAGGCGCCACCTCTATTCATTTCTTTGGACACGGGCGAAGAGGAATTAGAAGAATCCGAAGGCATTCTCGCCCTTGTTCGCGACTATTTTCCCGCCCCCCCTACGCCGGCATGGCTAAAAGCCTGGGCAGACGAGTTGCCGCATAGAGACCCGAAATAAATAAAGGAGGCCTTGCCACAGGTAACGGATGCCGTCTGGAGAACAAGAGGCGAGCATCACAAAACAGCCTGCCGCAAAGCCTCCACTTCTGCTACGGATTTGGGCACCGGTTGACCGAGGATGCGGTAGCCGTCCGGAGTGATGAGCACATCGTCTTCGATTCGGATGCCGCCAAAGTTTCGGTATCGGCGCAGCGCCTCGTATCGAATAAAAGCAGTGTGTCGCCCGGCTCGCTTCCATTGGTCGATGAGCGGAGGAATAAAATAGATACCCGGCTCTACCGTCAACACAAAACCGGGTTCCAGTCGGCGCGCCAGGCGCAGGTAGGCCGTGCCGAACTGGGTGCTGCGCTGCACCTCGTCGGAGTAGCCGACGTAGTCTTCGCCTAAGTTTTCCATGTCGTGCACGTCTAAGCCCATCAGATGGCCCAAGCCGTGCGGGAAAAAGAGCGCGTGTGCACCCTGAGCCACCGCTTCTTCGGTGTCGCCTTGCATGAGTCCCAGGTCTTTGAGGCCATCGGTAAGGCGGCGACAAGTGGCCAGGTGCACATCTACATACCGAACGCCCGGCCGCAACAGGCTAAGGGCGTGCTGTTGGGCTTCGAGCACCACTTGGTAGACGTCGCGCTGTCGGGCGGTAAAACGCGCATCCACCGGAAAAGTGCGCGTCAGGTCGCCCGCATAGTGCAGGGCCGTTTCGGCCCCGAAATCGCCCAGCACCAGTTGACCGGGCTGCAAGGTGTTTGCGTGAAAGTGATTGTGCAGGATTTGGCCTTGAGTAGTGAGGATGACCGGATAGGCGAGCGAACCGCCGGCACTAAGAGCCGTGCCTTCTACCAGGCCGGCTAACTCCGCTTCTTGCCGGCCGGGGCGAGCGGCCTTCATGACGGCTATGTGCATGGCTGCCGTGAGGTCAACGGCGCGTTCTATCTCGGCGATTTCCTCCTCCGATTTGCGGATGCGCTGGGCCACCACCCCTCGGATGAAGGCCTCAGAAGCGGCCGCTTTTTGCTTATCGGGCGCGATGTTTAGCCAGTTTCTCAACGCCATCTGGTGCTCTGGGCGATAGGGTGGCAAGTAGTGTACAGGCCGGCCGGTGCGCCGAGCTTTCTTAAGAAAGCCGGCCAATCGGCGCAGCGGCAGCACCGCAGATACGCCCACGCGTTCGGCCAAAGCGCGCAAACGAGGCTGAGCGCCCATCCAGACGATGTCTTCCAAGGTAAGGTCGTCGCCAAAGAGAATATCCCGCCCGTCGTCGGCGTCCAAAACGGCGACCAGGTTAGGTTGGTCAAGGCCGAAATAGTAGAGGAAGGTGCTGTCTTGCCGGAAACGGTAGGGATTGGCGGCATAGTTCATGCCTACCTCGCGATTGCCGATAAACAGCGCCAAGCCACGGCCGAGCATTTTTCGCAGGTGCGCGCGCCGATCGACGTAGGTTTGAGCGGAAAACATGTCCGGAGAGCGTTTTTTCTCAAAAAAATGGATGATGTGGCAAATATCGCACACTCCGCCCATGTGCGCTCCATCGCTAGGCTTACCCTCTTTGCGCAACGTTCTTCTGTTTTTGTGCGTATCAATTTAAGAAAGCTTTTGTCGAAGAGCGGTGTTTTTCGGAGGAAAGCCGGGCCTTCTTTAACATTTTCAAATGTTAACGGTTTATTGAAGCGCACCGCTTCCCGGAACCGAGGGCCGCACGATTCGGCGGTTTATCGCTCTTATCGAACAGCGGCCTGCAAGTACTGCCTATCTGCGAAGAGGCGCCCTTCAAGGCCGCAGTAGCGAATAATCCACGTGCTCGGCGTTTTTGTGCTCCTAAGGAGTAAAAACAAAAAATACAGTACATTTGCCCAATCTCCTGCTATTTATTACTCCTATTAACGAATTTTAAGACATGAAATTTGGCTACTACTTGCTGTTAGGTTTCGGGGTCATACTGCCGAGCATGGCCGGTGGGCAGTGTCCGCCACCGGGCTTTCCCGATGCAGGCAATACGTGCCCGCAGGCGCCGATTTTGTGCGAGAACCTCCACGGTTACTGCAATACCATCAACAACAACAATACCCCTCAGAGCTTTCCGGGGTGCCCGGGTTGGCAGTTGAACAACGATGAGTGGTTTGCCTTCTTTGCCGGTACAACGAGCATTAGCATACAGGTCATTCCGAGCAACTGCACACAGGGGCCTAACATGGGCTTGCAAGCCGGCATTTACGCGGGTTGCGGGCCGCCTTGGCAGCCCATGGCGCTGCAATGTGCCTGCACGCAAAATCCTTTCACCCTGACCTCTAACAACTACGTAGTTGGGCAGATTTACTATTTCGTGCTCGACGGATGTGCGGGCAACGTGTGCAACTACACCATCAACGTCCTTTCCGGCTCGACGGTAGGCGTGCCGCCAAATGACCCGGGACCTATCAACGGTACTTCACCCGTGTGTCAGGGCAGTTCGACGGCCTTTAACATAGATCCCGTGACGGCTGCCACCGTATACACGTGGACGCTGACGCCCTCCGGCGCAGGCACGATTAGCGGCCAAGGGTCGCGCAACATTACCGTCAACTGGTCGAACAACTACAGTGGCCCGGTCGAGCTGTGTGTGCAGGTGTCTAACTTGTGTTATTCCAACCCCAATATCCAGTGCTTCGAGGTAGACGTCATTCAGCGCCCTACCGCTCAAATATCAGGTTCCGGAATTATCTGCGCGAATAATCCTCAGCCGGTAAACTTAAGTGTTTCGTTCACAGGCGAAGGTCCTTGGGTGTTCACCTACGCCCACAACGGAAACAATCAAGGCCCCATCACCACCAACGACAACCCGTATGTGCTCTCTGTGTCGGAGCCGGGTACCTACACATTGGTCAATGTGGCCACTCAAGTAGGCAATTGTACCGGTACCGTCTCCGGTACGGCCACGGTGACACAAATCAACCTTAACGCCCAGGCCGTGCCTACCGACGAACAATGCGGCACGGGAAACGGTGCCATTAGCCTAAACTACGGGGGCGGCAACGCACCCTACTCGTTTGAGTGGTCGAACGGGGCCAACACACAAAACCTCAACAACCTGTCGGCAGGAGAATACACCGTAACCGTCACCGACGGCAACGGCTGCACGGTAGTGCGAACGGCTACCGTGCAAGACCAACAAATAAATATTACCATCAGCGGCAGTACCCAACCTAACACCACCTGTATAGGCGGCAATGGAGCCATTAATACCAGTGTCAGCCCTACGGGTACTTATACCTACCAATGGTCGAGCGGACAAAACACGAGCAGCATTAACAACCTCGAGCCCGGCACCTACACCGTTACGGTAACCACCGGAGTTACCTGTTCCGCTACGGCTGAGTTCACCATAGACGACCAGCCCAACACTCCTAATTTGAGCGCCACCGCCGTCAACACCACTTGCGACTTGCCCAATGGCAGTATCAACCTGAACGCCAGCGGGGGCGTGCCGCCTTATGCGTATGCGTGGTCGAACGGCGCGCAGACGGAAAACCTTTCCAACATATCGGCCGGTGCATACGCCGTAACCGTCACCGGCGCCAACGGCTGCACGGCCACTTTGGAACTGACCGTAGAGAACAGCAACCCGCCGATTTTCATCAACGGCAACGTCGTTTCCAATACCACTTGCATCGGCGGCAACGGGAGTATCAGCACCTCCGTGTCGCCGGCAGGCAACTACACATACACCTGGTCAACGGGGGCTAATACGCCCAACATCAACAACCTCTCTCCGGGCACTTACACCGTCACCGTCAGCGCGGGCGGTACTTGTACCGAAACGGCCGAGTTCGAGGTGCCCGACGACCCCCTAGAACCTAACGTGAACGCGACGGCTACGGCGAGCACCTGCGAACTACCTAACGGCAGCATCTCGTTGAGCGTGTCGGGCGGACAAGGGCCTTATACCTTCCTCTGGTCTACGGGAGCCACAACGCAAAACCTCAACAACATCCCGGCAGGAGCCTATGCCGTGACGGTTACCGGCGCAAATGGCTGCTCGCGGGTGGAAAACATCGACGTAGACAACACCAACCCTCCCTTCAGCATCAACGCCAACGTCTTGGCCAACACCACTTGTATCGGCGGCAACGGAAGCATCAGCACCTCCGTGTCGCCGCCGGGCAACTACACATACACGTGGTCTACGGGAGCCAACACACCCAACATCAACGGCCTCACTGCCGGCACGTATACCGTTACGGTCAGCGCCGGCGGTGCTTGCGTGGAAAGCGCCGAATTTGAAGTGCCCGATGAACCCAATACGCCGAACATCTTCGCCAATCCCACGGGCTCCATTTGCGAGCTGCCCAACGGCAGCATCAACCTGAGCGTGTCGGGAGGCGTAGCGCCCTATGCCTACTTGTGGTCAAACGGCGCTACAAGCCAAAACCTTTTTAACATATCCTCCGGTAGCTACACCGTCACCGTAACGGGAGCGAACGGCTGCGCGAGTACCGAAGAGGTCTTCGTAGAAAACGAAAACCCACCTATAGACATCTTCGCCAACATTCAACCCAATACGCGTTGTGTGGGCGGCAACGGCAGCATATCGCTCAGCGTTAGCCCGCCCAATTTCCCCTACACTTTCCAATGGTCTACGGGAGCCAACACATCCGGCATTACCAACCTGCCGGGTGGCATCTACGAAGTGACGGTAAACGGTGGAGGAGCGTGCATAGAAATGGCGTCTTTCGAGGTACCTAATGAACCGCTGGAGCCTTTGTTATCTTTTTCCCAGACCAATGCCACCTGCGGCCTGAGCAACGGAAGCATTAGTGCCGGTGCCTCGGGCGGCACGCCTCCTTACAGCTATCAATGGTCGAGCGGCCACACTACCCCTAATGTCAACAATGTACCTTCCGGTTTCTATTTCGTCACCGTCACCGGCTCCAACGGCTGTACGGCCACCGACGGAGTCTTTTTGGAAAACGAGGAAATACCCATCTCCCTCGACGGTGACGTCACCGACAAAACGTCCTGTGTGGCCAACAACGGCTCCATCCGCCTCTTTTATTCGCCCAATAACGTAACCTTTTCGTGGTCAAACGGCGCTACGCAGCCCGTCTTGAACAACTTAACCGCCGGCACTTACACGGTAACCGTTAGCGCAGGTGGTACGTGCACCGAGACGGCGGAATTTACCGTGGTCGATGCTTCCGAAACGCCAAACATTTTTGAAGAAATCACGGCCGCCACGTGCGGTTTCGCCAATGGGAGTATTGTGCTGAGCGTTTTCGACGGCATACCGCCTTACAGCTACCAGTGGACCACCGGAGCCAACACACCTGCAGTGGGCAATTTGGCAGCCGGTAATTACGCCGTTACCGTCAGCACCTCTGTAGGGTGCACGGCAACCGGATTTTTCACCGTGCCGGCAGAAACCATTAACATCGAAATCGGTGGTACGGTATCGGACAACGTTTCCTGTACTGCTCCTAACGGCTTTATCGACCTCGATTTGTTTCCCACGGCACCCTACAACTATCAATGGTCAAACGGTCGCACGACCCAAGACATTTACGACGTTCCGGCCGGCACTTATGCGGTTACCGTGACGCTCGGAATAGGTTGCAGTGCAGAAGCCTCGTTTGAGGTGCTGAACAACGCCACTCCGCCTACCGTTTCTACCTCGACTGTGCCGGCCTCTTGCGGTCAGTCGAACGGTTCGGCTACTGCAAATGCCGTCGGCGGCTCCTCGCCTTACGGCTTCCAATGGTCGGGCGGCGGTAACACCTCTACTATTCATAACCGTCCACCCGGGGTGTATACGGTCACCGTCACAGACTTTTGGGGATGCTCTGCTACTGCAACGGCCGTCATTGCCAATACAACCGTTGCCGTTAACATCGACGGGAACGCCACGCCCAACACCTCTTGCACCGCACCTAACGGCTCCGTCAATATTTCGGCTGCGCCTAATCTGCCCTACACCTACGCGTGGTCGAACAACGCCACTACGAAAAACATCGCCGATGTGGCTCCCGGAACTTACACCGTCACCGTGAGCGCAGGGGTGGGCTGTACCGCCTCGGCCACGTTTGTCGTGCTCAACGATACGGCCGACCCGGTGATCGAATTAAGCGTAACACCTGCCGTTTGCGGCCTCAACAACGGCGCCGTCGCCACCACCGTCGGCGCAGGTACAGAGCCCTACCAGTTCGCGTGGTCGAACGGCGCCCATACGCAGAACATAAGCAATATTTTCGCCGCCGTCTACACCGTCACCGTCACCGACGCCAACGGCTGCACGGCCGTAGGGACGGCCTCGGTGCCGAATAACGCCTCCACCTTTAGCCTTTCGGGTGCCGTCACGCCGTTGAGCAGCTGTGCCGTTGCCAATGGAGCTATCGACCTCAGCGTAACACCACCGGGTTCGTACACATTCGAATGGTCGAACGGTCAAACGACCGAAGACCTGGCCGGAATACCTGCCGGCGTTTACACCGTGTCGGTCACCGAACAAGGCGATTGCACCGCCTCACTCACGTTCGTAGTGCCCGACAACCAGACCTTCCCTAACCTTAACCAAACCGTTACTCCCGAAATATGCGACCTTTCCGACGGTGCCATCAACCTGAGCGTTGCCGGCGGAGTACCGCCTTACACCTTTTTATGGAGCAACGGACAGACGACCGAAGACCTCGCCGGCATAGCCGCCGGTACCTACACCGTCACGGTCAGCGGCGCCAATAGCTGTTCCTCTACCGCCGTTGTGACAGTACCCGCCAACCAAATCAGCTTTTCTGTTTCCGGCACATCCTCGGCAAACACTTCCTGCATCGCCAACAACGGAGCCATTGCGCTAACCCTCGACCCGCCTACACCCCCACAAGGGCCGGGCTACTCCTTTCAATGGTCAAACCAGGCTACGACGCAAAACGTGAACAATCTCTCGCCGGGGTCGTACACGGTTACCGTTAGTGCCGGTGGAAGCTGTACCAACACGGCCGGTTTTAACGTGGCGAATAACGCTTTACCGCCCAACATTGCCGAAAACGTGGGCGCAGCACTTTGCGGGCAAAGCAGCGGTTTCGTCAACCTCACCGTCAGCGGAGGGGCGTCGCCTTACGGGTTTACCTGGTCGAACGGGGCTTCGACGAAGGATTTAGTCGGATTGACCTCCGGCGTGTACACCGTTACGGTCAGCGGGGCCAACGGCTGCTCGGCGGTACGCACCTACACCGTGCAAGAAAACACCGTCATTCCCGCTATTTCGGCCACACCCATACCGAACACCTCCTGTCTGAGCCCCAACGGCAGCATCAACTTGAGCGTGTTGCCCACACAGCTGACGTATTCCTTCCTGTGGTCGAACGGAAAGACGACTAAAGACATCGCCGGTCTATCGGCGGGCGACTATACCGTTACCGTCAACGGTGGCGGAGCGTGTGTGAACACGGCCACTTTTTCGGTGAGCAACGATACGCCTGCGCCGGTCTTGAGTGCCGACATTTCTCCCGCGCTCTGTGGACAAAGCAGCGGCAATATCGATTTGTCGGCTACCGGTGGTGCGGTCCCCTACACCTTCCGGTGGTCTAACAACACTGCGCTGGAGGACCTGGCATCCGTTCCCTCCGGCATTTACAGTGTTACCGCAACAGGCGCAAACGGATGCTCCTCAACGGCTTCTTGGGTGGTGCCGGAAAATACCGTTATTCCTCAGATCGGCGCCGACATCACCGCCGTCAGCTCCTGCTTAATTGCCAACGGTGCGATTTCCGTATCCGCTGCACCTGCCGGCTTGAACTATACGTATCTGTGGTCGAACGGCCAAACGGCGGCGAGCATCGGCAACTTACCTGTGGGCAACTACACCGTTACCGTCAACGGCGGGGGCTCCTGCGTGAACACGGCTACTTTTGTGGTGACCAGTGCCACCGGCACCATTGTGTTCGATACCCTCTCGCCTTTGCCGATAAATTGCTTTGGCGAAAAAACCGGGGCCATCCGCGTAAGCGCAAGCGGCGGATCGCCGCCCTACATCTTTAAATGGTCTCCGGCGCTGCCCGGCGACCCGCAGCATCCCGTAGGTCTGGGGGCCGGAACGTACACCGTAACCGTCACCGATGCTGCCGGCTGTACGGCTGTCGGCAGTGTTACCCTCCAGCAGCCTGCCTCGGCGCTGCAGCTATCGTGCGCGGCGACCAAGGTAGTGAGCGAACCCGGAGCTCAGGATGGAACAGCCGTGCTGACGCTGGGCGGCGGCACGCCCCCCTATTCGGTTAGTTGGTCTCCCTCTGGCTCTACTCAAGGCAATGTGCTTGCCGGAGTGTTCCCCATAGACAACCTCGGGGTAGGCACCTATCAGGTGGTGGTGGTAGATGCCAACGGTTGCAGTGCGAGTTGCTCGTTTGTCATCGCTCTGCTGGCCTGTGAAACGAAAATCGGCTCGATGTCGCCCAACACACTCTCCTTGTGCGGCGCCGGCTGTCTGACCGCTACTTATGACCCTGCCGGTGAGGTGCTCGAGCCGGGCGATGTACGACAGTTCATCCTCCACGAGGGCTCGGGCGCCCAAATTGTCGGCGAAATTGCCCGCAACCACACGCCGACTTTTTGTTTCGACCCATCTCGCATGAGCTACGGCAAGACCTATTACATCTCGGCCGCAGCCGGCAATTCGGATGGCAACGGTAATGTATCCTTAGGGCATTTCTGCACGGTCGTTTCTGCGGGCACACCGGTGGTCTTCCGGCAACAGCCTAAAGCCGGCATAAGTGCTCCGGCTCCTATCACCTGCGCAACCCCTCAGGTACCGCTGTCGGGCACCTCCGATATCGCGGGCAGCACCTTCACCTGGAGCACAGCGGACGGCCAAATAGCCGGCAACCCGCTATCGCCCGCCATAAGCGCCGTGCGAGCGGGCACTTACCGACTTGTCGTCGAGGCCGACGGCTGCTCCGACACGGCTACAGTGAACGTGCAGGATATCCGAAACCAACCCAAGGCCGCCGTGGCAGCCAACCCCTCTGACATCCTCAACTGCCGCATCGGCGAAGTCGTGCTGACCGGCAGTGTAGAGGGCACGGCCAACGCCAACACCGTGTGGTTGTACAACGGCAATACTTATGCCACAGGGACGGCCATTACCATTGGCTCGCCGGGTACCTATGCATTCGTCTTAGTCGATACCCTTACCTATTGCTCCGACACTGCGCGCATTCAGATACAGGAAAATCTAAACTACCCTCCTCTATTTGCTCCTACACCTGAAGACCTCAACTGCCGCAACAGCACTACCACCTTGAAAGGCAGCTCCTCGGTGCCGGGCGTCCAGCTGACATGGGCGCGCCTCAACGGCGCCGACACCCTCATCGTCGGTAGCGGTCCCAACCTAAGCGTCAGCACGCCGGGCATCTACCTGCTTATCGGTTTAGAGCCCAACAGCGGCTGCACCAACCTCATCTCTGTGCCCGTCCAGAGCGATTTTAACTATCCAACGGCCAACGCCGGGCCGGCGTTCAAGATCTACTGCTTCGGCCAAACAGCACAACTCGACGGAACGGCTTCCGTTGGACTACCCGGTATGACCTACCAATGGACAACGACAAACGGCGCATTAGTAGCCGGCGCTAATACTGCCAAGCCCACTATTAGCCGCCCCGGCACTTATACCCTTGTGGTGACCAACCCTTCCAACGGTTGCTCCGACAGCGATACGGTGGTCATCGAACCCGATGCACCGGTGGCCTACGTGACGCCCAAGCACCCCCCTTGCGCCGGCGACCGAGGTGCCATCATTGTGGACAGCATCATCGGCGCCCAACCGCCCATACGCCTGTCGTTCGACGGAGGCCGCACGTTCACCCAGCAACGCCTACTGACGAACTTATCGCCGGGCAACTATTCGCTCGTGCTCATCGATGCCAACGGCTGCTCCGCTGCGCAAACGGTACGCCTCAACGAACCCCAAACATTGCAGATCACCCTCGAGCCCGAAGTAACCATCCGGCTGGGCGAAACCTACCTTATAGAGGCCAAGGTAAATCTGCCCGACAGCGCAATAGCCCAGATCCGCTGGACGCCCTCGAGCGGACTAGACTGCGACACTTGCCTAACTACCCTTGCCCGCACCTTTACGACAACCTGGTACCGATTAACGGTAGTTAGCACGGCCGGTTGCCGCGACAATGCCTTGCTCCGCCTACAGGTAGACAGAAGTGCCGACATTTACATTCCTAACGTCTTCAAACCCGATAGCGAAGGGGAAAATGCCGTATTCCGCATTTTTGCCAACCCGCTCATGGTCAAACGCGTAAAGGTCTTTGAGGTCTTTTCGCGTTGGGGTGAACGCGTCCACGCCTTTTACAACTTTATCCCTGACTCCCCGGCCCACGGCTGGGACGGGCGCTTCAACGGGCAACCCCTCAACCCGGGAGTGTTTACTTACTATGCTATCATCGAACTGGTTGACGGCCAGGAACTGCTCTTTGAAGGCGATGTCACTTTATTGCGCTAAAGAACGGCCCAACCAACCCAACAAAAGGTATTGCGCCGCTGTGTGCCTCTACTTTTTATCCCCTTGGCACGGGTTGGCTCTTGGCCCTGCCCTTTTCTACCCGCAGCCCACATCGTTAAACGCCGCTATGATGCCTGCCGACACTCAGCCCATGTCACCGCCCCTTACCGTAGAAATCTGGTCGGACGTCTTGTGTCCGTTCTGTTACATAGGCAAGCGCCAATTTGAAGCGGCCCTGGCACAGTATGCCGGGCGCGACAAGGTTAAAGTCACCTGGCGCAGCTTCCAACTCGACCCCGACTTGCCAACAGACCCCTCGAAGACCCTGATACGGTCCCTCTCGGAGCGAAAAGGTTGGTCAGAAGCACACGCGCGCCAGGCTACCGACTACGTCACCGCAATGGCGCGCGAGGTAGGTCTGCTATATCGCCTCGACCGATGCGTGGTGGCCAATTCCTTTGATGCGCATCGCCTGATCCAGCTGGGCCAGGCTTACGGCAAGGCTTCAGCCGTAAAAGAGCGGCTCTTCGCCGCTTACTTTACCGAGGGTAGGAACATCGCCGACCCGGCCGTTCTCTTGCACATAGGTACAACCGCGGGGCTCGAACCGGAGAAAGTGCAACAGATGCTCGCGAGCAATGCTTACGCCGACGCCGTTCAAGAGGACATCGCGCTCGCCCACCGCTTTGGAGTCAAGGGCGTGCCGTTTTTTTTGTTCAACCGCTGCCAGGCCGTCTCCGGTGCACAAGGGACGGCCGTATTCGTACGCTTACTTCTTCAGGCCGCCGAGCAGCAAAACGCCCGACACTAACCCATCGCTCCGAAAATAAATAAGCCTTCCAGCCGTCGAGGCCGACTGGAAGGCTCACCTGCCTTTTAAGGGCGACCGAATTCACTGTGGTATGGTGCCACCAAAACTGGAATTCCACGGGAAGACTTGCCCGAAAGGCTTGGGAGTCGTCTTCCCTCCTTCCACCTTAAGCATTTCCTCCTTGTCCAACGGCTGCATATTTTCCTGAACTTTATCCAGCTGGCTCTTCGAATCTCCGGACTGCTGTTCTTTGGGCGTCTGGTTGTTTGACTTCTTATTAAAAAAGGAAAGCATAGCCTCGCGTAATTTTTTTAGTGCGTCAAAGGTAGGTGATTTTTTACAGCTATCAAGAATTCGGTTGTTTTTTTTAAGAAAAGGCATACTCCGGCAAGTTATCGGCAGCTAATAACCCACTTTTGTACAAAAAGCTTGCCGAATTGTATGGCGAGAGTGAACCCTCATTTCGCAGCGGTGTTGAAGGTATATGCGCTTTCTTGGCATAATTTTTCAAACAACGGAAGGGATTGCATAGGTTTGCGGCACAAACATGAGCATCTACTCTATTCGCGACCTGGAACGCCTTACAGGCATCAAAGCCCATACCATTCGGATATGGGAGAAGCGTTATCGACTCATTTTACCTGCCCGAACGGATACAAACATTCGATATTATACTGATGAAAACCTTAGGCTGCTCTTTAACATCGCTCTGCTCAACCGCGCGGGCTACCGGATAAGCAAATTGGCCCAAATGTCGCCCGAGGAAATCGCCGCTCGAGCGGCCGAGCACATCCAACAAGATACCACCTCTGACGCACGCATCGAGGCGCTTACCCTGGCCATGCTCGAATTGGACGAGGTGGCTTTCGAGCGGGTGTTTCTCAATTACCAATGGGAGCATGGCTTCGAGCGGGTAATCCTCGACCTGGTGTATCCTTTCTTGGGTAGGATAAGCGACCTGTGGCTGAAGCGCAGCATTTCGCCGGTGCATGAGAAATTCGTTACCCAGCTCATCCGCCGCAAGCTCATGGGGGCCATTGACGGTGAGCTGCCAAAGCCCAAGCCCGATGCTCCTCGCTTTGTGCTTTACCTGCCGACAGAGGAACGCCAAGAACTCGTCCTGCTGTTTTTGCTCTACCTACTTCGCCATCGCGGCATTCGAGCGCTGTATCTGGGTGCCGGTATATCGCCCGACGACCTGAGAGATGCCATTCAGCTCTTCAAGCCACACTTTGTCTATACCATTTTAGAGGAGCCCATGCGCCAGTCTGTGCAGCATTATTTGGAAAAAGTATCGGAAATTTTAGGCGTTGCCCAGCTGCTGGTGTCAGGCATGCAGGTTTTCGTCCAACCGCTCCGCTTTCCTCCTAACGTGCGGCGCTTAAACGGGCTTCCCGAAACCCTGCAGTTACTGGAAAAATGGAGTGAAAACGGCTTATCCGCCGCGGCGGAGTAAATATTCCAAGTAGTGCTCTTTCAACCCAAAACCCGCCTTTAAGCGTTCGACGTGTTCGAGCGCCTGCGCTCGCCGTGCAAGGGAGAAGGCCGGGGTAGCCACGGCCGTAATGAGCAGGTTTTTTGCCGTGTGTTCGGTGGAGATGAACTCAAAGACCCGGGTCCTGTAGCCGTTTGCCTCCAACAACAAGGCCCGGATGCCATCGGTGATAATTTCGGCCTGACGCTCCTCCAAAATACCGTGGCGCATCAAAGGAGCGAGTTCGTTTTGCACCCGTATATGTCGGCGCACGTGCTTATGACAGCAAGGGGCGACCAAGAGGATAGTCGCTCCGCATTGTATGCCGGTGGCTATGGCCAAGTCCGTCGCCGTATCACAAGCGTGTAGGGCAATGAGCATGTCGAGGCGCTGCGGGCGATAGTCGGCGATATCCTGAGCCAAAAAATGCAAGTTGGAAAAGCCCACCTGTTGGGCCGTTTGTCGGCACAGACCCACCAGCGATTCGCGCCGCTCGATGCCCACTACCGTGGGGTTTAGCCCAAGGTGGTGAGTCAAGAAATCGTACAAAGCAAAAGTAAGGTAGCCTTTGCCGCTGCCCATGTCGGCAATGTGGGCCTCGTGAGGTAAAGGACGGCTGCGCAACAGGCCGTCGGTGATTTCCAAGTACTTGTTGATCTGTTTCCACTTATCTTGTGCGGAGGGCAATACGACGCCTTGCCGGTTTGTAATGCCCAAAGCGTGTAACCAGGGAGCGTTGGGGTCGAGTAGGCGCTTTTTCGGTCGGTCGTGCCCTATGTATGCCGGCTCTTGATGTGCAGGAGGCTTAACTTGCCATTTCGGCGGGTCTGTCTCGGACAGCGATAGGCTGTAGTCTTTTTCGGTACTAAACAGGTCTGCCCGACAAAACTGCCTGCCCACCAACATCTGCAAGTGCTGCTGGGCTTCCTCGAGCGTGAAATTCTTTACCTCATCGCGCGTGGTGTAGCGGTAGGTAAAAGCCACCCGAGGCCCCTTCTTGAGCAGAACAGGGCGCAAGTAGATGTTTTTTAAACCTGTGGGAGCTGCCGATGTAGGACAACTTAGCGTACACTTGAGAAAAGTACCTTGCTCATACGCCTCCCGAAAGGCGGTAATCAACGGCTCCAACATAGGTAAAGCGACAAAAAAGGACGAAGAAGAATACCTCGAAGAGATACCGCAAAGCCCAAGGCAATACTACCCTCACCGAAGAGGTGCGCCACGCCCTTTTAGAGCCGCGCGGTTGCGAAGCTCTTCCTCCACCTCTAAAAGAGTGTGCATGAGCTCTCCTCGACTGTCGTATTTCCACTTCAACCAACCCGAGCCGACTATAAATGCCAGTATACACGCCGTCGATATCCCGTACAAAATAAATGCCATCACGGTCCAATCCAGAAAGAGGCAAACCACGCCGCCTAAGAACCAGCCGGCCGATAAAGCGCCCAACAACATGATCAGCTTCTTCGTCCGATCAAAGCGATCCAAGCGCCGCCGAATCTCCTCGCGCAACTCTAAAAGGTGAGCACTGCTGAAGTACTCCGGGCCGATATCTTTCAAAAGCCCAAAGTCATCGCTGGCCTCCCGTTCGAGGCGCTCAAAAAACGACTCGTCATGGTTGCGAAACAGCATAACTCCAAAGGATGTGTGGACGTGCGAGGATAAATCCCGGCATACACGCCGTACTTCTACTGGCAAATATAAAGCACAAAACAGTTTTTCTACAGGTGCTCGACCAAATTAGCGTTCTATACCCGAGAAAAGTTAATATACGCACCCCGATGACAG
>Ga0209101_1000097_pt1 | contig 72749 bp, 53 predicted proteins | sample ConPoolayeCmetaG_FD_185481 | JGI IMG/M metagenome (GOLD analysis project Ga0209101, IMG submission 185481) | Hot spring microbial mat communities from California, USA to study Microbial Dark Matter (Phase II) - Cone Pool mat layer C metaG... ... | reverse complement strand
GCCCCGAGCCCGGCCCCCAACCCGGTCCCGAACCCGGTCCCCAGCGCGGCCCCGAACGCGCCCCCGAAGTTGGAACCCGGCCCGCGGCCCCCGATGCGCATCCACGAACTGCACCTCGAGCGTGTCGGGCCCGCTCCGCGCTTGACGTTCCACTACGCGGGCGCGCTGGTGCAGGACGTGCAAGCGGGCGAAAAACGCGGGCAGGTCCACAACCTCTTGATGGCGGCGCACATCGGCAACGAGGGGATTTACCTCGATGAGGGCGGTGGCTGGTACCCGCTGGCTTGCGACGAGCGTGGCGAGCCGCAGCCGGTCGCGGCGCTGTTCCGCCTGGCCGCGGAGCCCGTTACGGGGATGCGTCTGGTTGCCGGCGGGGAGCCGGCGGCGCTGGACGGCCCCCGACAGATCTGGCGCACGCGTTACCCGGTCACTGGAATGGTGCTGGTCGGCGGCCCGCATGAACGCAAGGAACGCACCGTCGGCGGCATACGCATCGCCGTGCACTACTCGCGGTCGGACGACCCGCAATCTCAGGCGCAGATCGAGAAGCACACGGACCTGTTCCTCGACGCGGCGGCGAAGTACCTCCAGCGTTACCAGCCGCTGATTGGGCCGTACCCGTATGAGCACTACACGATCGTCGAGAACTTCTTCAGCTCCGGGTTCGCGTTCCCCGGCTTCACGCTGTTGAACCGGGCGCTGCTGATGATGGGCCCGCGCGGCCTGGCGCACGGGATGCTCGATCACGAACTGTTGCACGCCTGGTGGGGCAACTCGATCCTGGTCGATCCGCAGGACGGCAACTGGTGCGAGGCGCTCACCACCTTCGGCGCCAACTACTACGGCTACGTGCTCGACGGCGACGAGCGCGGCGCGCGCAACCAGCGGCGGAACTTCTGCGTCGCAGTCAGCCGCCTCCCGCCCGCCGAGGACCTGCCGCTCGGCACGTTCGGCCAGCCGGGCGGCGCCGGTCGGGAAATCGGCTACGGCAAGGGCGCGATGGTCTTCTACATGCTCGCGGAGGAGATCGGCCTCGACCGCTTCTGGGCCGCCTGTCGCCGGCTGACCGCCGAGTACAAAGGCCGCTTCGTCAATTGGGCGGTCTTGCAGGCGGTCTTCGAGCAGGAGGCCGGCCGCCCCCTCGACGCGTTCGTGCAACAGTGGGTGCGCGCCGCCGGCACGCCGGAACTGCGCCTGGTGGCCGCCCGCTGGCGCGCGGAGCGCGGCGCGCTCGAGGTAGAGCTGGCTCAGGACCTGCCGCGCACGCTTCGCGTGCCGCTGCGGATCGTCGCCGACGACGGCACCGCCCGCGATGAGATCGTCGCGCTCGACGGATAGCAGGCCTCGGTCGCCGTCGCGCTGGCCCAGCCGCCCTGCGCGGTCATCCTCGACCCCGATTTCCGCGTGCTGCGGCGCCTGCGACCGGAGGAAACCGTACCGGGCATCGCAACCACGCGGGCCGGCCGACGGCTCCTGATCGTGCAACCGCCGGGGGACCTGTCGCCGCTGTACCAGCGCGTGATCGAGGACTTCAGCGGCGCGCCGGGCGAGAAGGAAGTCCTGCGGCGCACCGCCGACGACGTGACGGCCGTAGAGCTGGCCGCGCAGTCCGTGCTCATCCTGGGCGACGGTCTGCGGAGCCCCGCCGTCCAGGCGCTGCTCAAGCAGGCCCGCTGCCCGCTGAGCCTGACCACTGGCGGCTTCTGCTTCGACGGTCGGGTGTACGAGGAGCCCGGCCACGCCGTGTTATGCACGGTGCACCACCCGGACAGGCCGGGGTGCGGGATCACCGTCTACTACGGCAACAGTGAGATCGCGCTGGGCCGCGCGGACCTGCTCCTGCACTATCGCGACAGCGCCGTCGTGTTCGAGACCACGGCCCGCACGGTCGACAACAAAACGGCGTACGAATCCCGCCCGGTCGCTCGTCGGGACTTCGAAACTCCGACCGTCCTCGAGGTGCAGCGGTAGTCCGGCACCGAACTCACGCCCCCCCCGCAAAGGTCCGATTCAACGTCGAGGACCTATGCTCAGGCACCGATGCGCGCTCCCGCTGCTCGCCGGCCTGTTGGCCGTTTGCACCCCCGCCGCCGCGGAGCCTCAGGCTCCTCCCGCGGCGGGCACCCCCGGGGCAGCGCGCGCAGATGCCAACTCTTATCGGTATCTCCGGGTCTTCGACTTCGATGAGCGTGCGCTGGAGAACTATGAAGACACGCCGATGTACTGGCAGCGCCTCACGGGTGCGGGCCTGCCGCGGTACTCGGCGGGCCGCTTTGACCCGGACGTGGGGCACACCGCCCCGCCGGCGTTTCGTTGCGACCTGCGGGGCGGCAACATCGCGTACGACTACGCCCGCAACGACCTGCTGATCACCGCCGATTCGGACTACCTCGTGGAGGCCTGGATCCGAGCCGAGGGTCTCGAACACGCCGCGGCCTTCGTGGCCTGCTACCTCGTCGATCGCGTCGGCGAGCGCCGCCCCGGTTCAGAACGCATCAGCCAGCTCGTGCGGGGCACCACCGACTGGCAACGGGTCACCATCCCGGTCACCGCGGACGACCCGGACGCCTACGCGTTGCGGGTGCAGATGTGGGTGTTGCAGGACGGGGCCTGGCAACCGCCGCCGCCCGTCCCGGACCCGATCGTGCGGGAAACCGTGGCCGCGCGGGTGTGGTTCGACGACCTGATGATTTACCGTACGCCGCGGCTCCGGCTGACCTCCAGCCATCCGGGCGGCCTGCTGCGTCCGGGCACGACCGAATCGCTCCGTCTCGAGTTCCACAATGCGACCCTGATGCCGGCCGAGCTGCGCGTCGCGCTGTCGGGCGCTGAGGAGCCCCGGCGGCTGCTGCTCTCCCACGACATCGCGGGCACGACGGCCGACACGCTGGAGGTGCCGCTGCCGCCGCTGGCGCCCGGCATGTACACCGCCACGGCGGAGCTGTGGGCGGGCGGTGAGCTGCTCCTCGCCCGCGCGATTCGCCTGGCCACGCTCCTCGACCTCGGCGAACGCGCTCCGCGAGGCAGCGATTGCGGCTTCGACCTCGGCCCCGCGACCCCCGGCGACTGGGCCGGAGCCCGTGAGCTGATCAATGCCGCCGCCTGCGGTGCCGTCCGGATCGGACTCGCCCCGCGCGACGGAGGACTGGCCGGCGCAGAACTTCAGCCCCTCCGCGAGTTCGTCCGAAGCCTGCTCGTGCAGCGGGTCGACGTAACCGGTGTGCTGCTCCCGCCCGGAGGTGACGGCACCACGCGCGCTTTCCTGCTGAACACCCGCGAGTGGCCCGCGCACACGGCCGCCGTCCTCGCCGCGCTCGGCGAACTCCTGCCGACCTGGCAGCTCGGTGACGAGGCCCGCGAAGTACCCGGCGTCGACGGCTGGACCCCCGCCGATGTCCTGCACGTGCGCCGCGAGTTGGACCGGTTTCTCGCGGTTCCGCAACTGGTCGTGCCCCGCTCCGTTCTCGACGCCGGCGCCGCGCCGCAGGTCTTCTGCGACGAGCTGCCGGCGCCCGCGGCGGCTGCCGTCGGTCCGGCCGATATCGCCGCCAACCCGTTCGCGCTGGCGTGGTGGATTCCGCCGGCGCTGCCGACCGCCGCCCTGCCCTGGCATCTGGCGCCGCTGGTGCCGGGCACCTCGGGCGGCGGCGACGCGATCTGGCCCGTCCCGGCGCCGCACACCTGGCTCACGCTGGGCGGCGAGCCCGAGGACATCGCCGACTTCGCCCGCCGGTTCGTCCTCGCCAAGGCCGCGCGCCCCGATCGCCTATTCGTCCCAGCGCCGTTCGAGCGCTGCCCCAACAGCGGCAGCAGCCAGTGGCAGCCGACGGCCGCGTACGTGCCCATTCGAACGCTGATGCACTACCTCGGCGGTCTGCGGGCCGCCGCCGCGGTGCCGCTGGGACCAGACACCGTGGCGCTCGTCTTCCGCAACGGCGACCGCGCCGTGCTCGCCGCCTGGACCTGGCAGCCGGAGCCCGTCACGGCCTCCGCCCGGCTCTGTCTCGGCAAGCGGGCCGTGGGCGTGGACTTGTGGGGCCGCACGATCCCGCTCGAAACCGACGGGCTGCGGACCCGCGTGCCGCTCTCCGGGTGCCCGTTGCTGGTCGTCGACGTGGATGCCGGCCTCCTGCTGGTCGAAAACAGCTTCCGCATCGAGCCCGCGTTCATCCAGTTGCACGAGCCGGACGTGCGGCCGGTGCTCACGCTTCGCAACCACTTCGGGCGGGAGCTCGCCGCCACGCTGGTGATCCACGCCCCGCCGGGCTGGTCGCTGCACCCGACCACCGTCCCGTTGACTGTGCAGCCCGGGGCCGACTTCGCCCTGCCGCTGGCCCTCACGCCCCCGGCGCGTCAAGTGGTGGGCGACGTGCCGCTGGGCCTGGAACTGTCCATCGACCGCCCGGAGCCGGCGCGCCTCCGGTTCGACGTGCCGCTGCGCGTCGGCCTCCGCGATCTCGATTTGGACGCCCGCACCCGTTGGGACGGTGACGATCTCATCATCGAGCACACCCTGGCCAACCGCTCTCCGGCCGCGGTCAGTTTCGCCGCGTTCTGCGAGGTCACCGGCCGCGCGCGGCGCGAGGCGGTGCTTCTAGACGTGATGCCCGGTGAGGCCCGCCGAACCGTATACCGGATGCCAAAGGCCCGCTCGGCGACCGTACGCCAAGCGTGGATCGGCCTGCGCGAGATCCGCGGCCCACGCACCGCCGATCAGCTTGTGGACTTCCCGCCGTAAAGCCATAATGCATCGAAAGATGCACGCCGCGCCAATCTCCGCGCGGGGGGCGAGCCCCGTGCGGCCGGGCGGTTGTGTGCGGCCGCCGTGAGCCAGACATGATTTCTGGTAATGCCGGTGGGAATGACCGCGGCGGTGCGGAGGCTCCCCGCGAGGGCGGCGAGCGCGCCGCCCATGTGGTGCTGGCCCGTTTCGGAGCCATGCGGTGGGTGGGGGAGTTCGCCTGCAAGCCGACGCTCGAGGTGCCCGTCGGGCAGCCGCTCGTCCTCCAGACCGAGCGCGGCACGGAACTCGGCTGGCGCGTCGGCCCCTGCGATCCGACGTGCGACCGGACCGCCTTCCTGCGTCAGGTTCGGACGTACGTGGAGGCCAGCGGCCCGGACTTCTGTCGCCCGCGCGCCGGGCGCGTCCTTCGCGCCGCCAACGAGTCCGACGTCCTCGAGCAGAATCACCTCAACGCGCACATCAAGGAAGACGTCGACTTCTGTGCGGAGCTGGCCGCCGAACTCGGGCTCGACATGCGCGTGATCACGGCCGAACACCTCCTCGGCGGCGAGCGCATCGTGTTTTACTTCGGCGCCGAAACGCGCGTGGACTTCCGCCAGCTCGTGCGCGAATTGGCCGCGCGCTATCGCACACGCATCGAGATGCGCCAGGTCGGCGCGCGCGACGAGGCCCGGCTCGTGGCCGACTACGAGGTGTGCGGACGCGAATGCTGCTGCCGGAACTTCCTCAAGAAGTTGCGGCCGGTCAATATGAAAATGGCCAAGCTCCAGAAGTCGACGCTCGACCCCAGCAAGGTCTCGGGCCGGTGCGGACGGCTGCGCTGCTGCCTGCGCTACGAGCACCTCGGCTACGAGGAACTGGCCGCGCGCCTGCCCCGCCCGAACACCCGGGTCGAAACCGAGTTCGGCCCGGCCACCGTGCTGGAATGCCAGATCCTCACTCAACTCGTCTCGGTTCGCACCGACGACGACCGCACCGTGACCACTCCGCTCGAGGAGATCAAGGCGTTCAACTTGCCTCCGGCACCGCCTCGCCCGACGCCAAACCCCGATGCGTTGCGGGCCCGCGCTGAACCAGCGCGCCCGCGCGACGCCCAGAAAAATTCCGCGGACTCCGGCCGCTCCGGCGACGCCGCCAACGCTCGGCCCGAGCACGCCGGCCGCGGCCCCCGTGACCGCCCCCGCAGTCGCGGACCGCGTCCGGGGCCCGGCGCGGCCGCCGACGCAGGCCCGCCGCCCAGCCGCCCCCCAGGCGCCGCCGCACCGCGCGGAGCGCCGGAAAACAACCGGGTGGACAGGGCCTCCGGCGCCGCGGAAGGGGCTCCACCCACCCCGGCCGGTCCTGCCGCTCCGCCCGGCGACCTCCGATCCGGCGGCGGCCAGCGGCGCGGGTCGCGGCGGCGACGTCGCCGCGGCCGGCGCGGCGGCGGTGGCGGCGGCGGTGGCGGGCCGACCGGCCCCGCCGGGCGGCCCGAGGGCGGCTCGGGGGGCAGCCCACCCGGACCCGGTGCCGCGACGCCGCCTGACGACGGCCCAATCGGTTGACACCGCCGGCCGCGGGCTCGTATGTTCCGCCGCGGCGGCGAGGGATGCGCCACAGGCCCGAGTCAGGACAGGGTGCCGCGATGCCCGTGCAGCAGTGGTCCGAAAGCGTGATTCTCGGCGAGCTGGCCGACGACCCGCAGTTCACGGACGACCTGACGGCGATCATCGAGCAGTGTCGCAAGGATACGCGTCAGGATGTGCTGCTCAACATGGGTGGGGTGACGTACCTGAACTCGTCCAACGTCGCCCTGCTGCTCAAGCTCCGCAAGCTCGTGACGGTGACCAATCAGCGACGGCTGCGGCTGGCGGGCGTGACGACGCGGGTGTGGGGAGTGTTCCTGGTGACGGGTCTCGACCGCCTGTTCGACTTCGTGGACGACGTGCCCAGCGGATTGGCTTCGCTGCAACTGGGGGATTGAACGCCCGGACGTCGGAGACGGCGGCCGTTGCCCGACGCTGCGGCGCCGGCTGGTCGACGGACGCGCCCGCGTATCAGGTCGGCAGAGCGGCGGCGAACTCGCGGATCAGCGTGTCCTGATGGCGGTGATAGCCGCGGCAGGCCAGCGGGTGCAGGGCCGCCACGATCTTGCGGAACGTGCGGCACGCCAGCCGTTCCCAGTAGCTCGTCGCGGCCGCGATACGGCGCTCGACCGTCGCGTGGAAGACGGCCCACACGTCGTCGCGCAGCTTTTCCGGCGTCCCGAAGGCCCCGCACGGCACCGCGTAGCCGCGCTGAATATTCGCGAGCAGTTCCGCCTTCGTTTCCCCTGCGGAGAGCGTGTAAGTCGTGCCCACGCGGTGCGTGTGCGAGTCGCTGCCGCCCACGAGCGTCTTGTTGCGTCCGGCGGTCGCCCGCCAGACGAACGCGTTGTGCGCGTAACTGCGGGCGCCGTTGAGCCCCTCGAAGACCGGAAACAACTCCAGAATCCGCTCCAGTTGGGCGGTGGTCAGCGCGCGATGCTGCTCGGTCCAGGTCAGATGGTTCAGCACGAACAGCTTGCCGATGCCGCGCAGATACCCCACCAGCTCGTACAGGTTGCCGCGCAGCCGCTGAATCTCGCGGTGCTGCTCCTCGTCGTGGTCGTAGACGTTCACGTGGACGACCGTCCCGTCCTCGGGAAACGCGACCGACACCTCCTCCCCGATGATGAAGTCGGGCAGGTCGCCGCGTCGGTCCAGCAGAGCCCGGCAGCCGTCGATCCGGTCATGGTCGGTGATCGTCACGAAGTCCATGCCGCGGGCCTTCGCCAGGTCGTACACCTCCCACGGCTCCAGCAACGGATTCCACGACATGCCCGGCAAAAAGGCGAGTGTCTCGACCGAGTACCTCGAGTGGCAGTGCAGGTCGATCTTGGTGCCGACGGCTCCCGTCCAGTCGCGCGGCCGCTCGGCGCCCTCCGTGGCGTCGAAATACTGTGGCGTCATCGCTGGCCCTTCCATGTGTCCTCTTACCTCCCGCTCTTTTCGGGCGCGAATGTTAGGAATCCGAGAACGCCGGGTGAATTCCGGCCCGATTCAGTCCACGTTCTCCCGGCCGTCCGGCGGTGAGCCCGCCCAGTTGCCAGCGCCCCAGCGCCGCCGCGCTTGGGGAATCTTAGCGCCGCCGATCACACCGGCCCGAGAATATCGCGTTCCCGCCGTTCTGTCCAAACCGCGACCCGGACGGCGTCCGCCCCACGCGGCCCCGGGGGCCAGGCGACCGACCGGTCTCCCCCGGGCCGCAGTTCGGCCGGAAATCCGCCTCGCGCGGATTACTTCGCCTCCAGCCAGTTCGACCCCCACGCCACGTCCACCCGCAGTGGCACGGCCAGCTCGAGGGCCCCGCTCATCACGCTCCGCACGACCTCGGCCATGGCCGGCGCGGCGTCCCGCGGCGTTTCACAGACCAGTTCGTCGTGCACCTGAAGCAGCATCCGCAACGGCAGTCGCTCGGCCGCGATCCGCCGATGCAGAGAGATCATCGCCAGCTTGATCAGGTCGGCCGCCGAGCCCTGGATCACCGTGTTGACCGCGAACCGCTCGGCCTGCGCCCGCACACTCGCGTTGCGGGACGTGATGTTCTCGATCGGCCGCCACCGCCCGAGGATCGTGCGCACGCCGCCGTCACGTTTGGCGTCCGCCAGGCACTGTTCGATGAACGCCCGGATCCGCGGGTACCGCCGGAAATACGCGTCGATGAACGTCTGGGCCTCGGTGCGGCTCAGGCCGGTGGCCTGCGCCAGTCCGAACGCCGTCTGCCCGTAGATGATCCCGAAGTTCACCGCCTTGGCCCGGCTGCGCATCTCCTTCGTCACGGCCTCCAGCGGCACGCCCGCGACCTGGGCCGCAACGAAGGCATGAATGTCCTGATCCGCGGCGAACGCCTGCCGCAACGCCTCGTCCCCGCAGAAGTGCGCCAGCACCCGCAACTCCACCTGCGAATAATCCGCCACCAGCAGCACCTCGTCCGGCCGGCCGGGTACAAACGCCCGCCGGATCCGCCGCCCCAGCTCGGTCCGCACCGGGATGTTCTGGAGGTTCGGTTCACTGCTCGACAGCCGCCCGGTCACCGTACCCGTCTGGTGGTAGCTGGTGTGAATCCGCCCCGTGCGTCGCGCGCGCTGCCGCGGCAGGGCGTCCACGTACGTCCCGCGCAGCTTCTGGAGCTCCCGGTACTCCAGAAGCAGCGGAAAAATCGGGTGACCGGTCTCCGCCGCCAGCGCCTCGAGCGTCTCGGCATCCGTCGAACGCGTCGTCTTCGTCCGCCGCACAACGCGGAACTTCAACCCGTCGAACAGCACCTCCGCGAGCTGTTTGGGGGAATCGAGATTGAACACCCGCCCCACCAGCGCATGCACCTGCGCCGCCAGGGCTTCCGCCCGCGCGGTCAGTTCAACGCCCATCCGCTCGAGGTACGGCACGTCGATCGCGATGCCCGCCGTCTCCATGTCCGCCAGCACGCGCACCAGCGGCATCTCCACGTCCGCGAACAGCCGCGCCACGCCGGCCGGCTCCAACCGCGGCTCGAGCAATCGGCTCAGCCGCCAGGTGTAGTCCGCGTCCTCGCCCGCGTACTCGGCGATCTGCCCCAGCGGCACTTGGTCCATCCGGAGCGGATCGCGGCCGCGGCCAATCAGGTCGGTGATCGGGATCATCCGGTGACCGAGCAGCCGCTCAGCAAGGTGGTCGAGCCCATACGAGGAACCGGCCGGATCGAGCACGAACGCCGCGATCATCGTGTCGAACAACGGCCCCTCCACCGGCAACCCGGCCTGCCGCAGCACGATCAGGTCGTACTTGAGGTTCTGGCCGATCTTGCGCCGCGTCGGGTCGCGCAACAGCGGCCCCAAGCCGCGCCGCACAAGATCCAGCGGCAAGACCGGTCCGTACGCGCTCCGAACCGGGATGAAATACCCGCGCCCCACCTCCCAGGCCAACGCAATGCCCACCAGATCGCAGTCCACCGGACTGACCGACGTCGTCTCGGTGTCGAGCGCGAACTCCGGCTGACGGCGCAACTCGGCCAGCAGCGCTTCGAACGCCTCCGGCGTGTTGACCAGTCGGTAGTCACCCCCGTCCGGCTCGCACAGGCTGCGGGCCGCCGGTTCGACGACCAACGCCTCGCCCCGCGCACCACGGTCTGCGGCGCCCATCGACCCCTCCGGGTCGCCGCGCGCGCTCGCCACCACCTCCGTCGGCACGGCCCGGCGCCCTCCCTCGTCCGCCCCGGCCGGCCCGCCCGCCCCCGCGCGCGGCTCCTCGGAGTCGCCCACGGCGCCGCGGGCGGCGGGCAGTTGCTCCAGCACCCGGCGTAGTCCCAGCTCGCGCAGAATCGGCCGCGCCCGGTCCCACCGCAGGCGGACGCACTCCGCCTCCGCGAGCTGGAACTCCAGGGGCACGTCCGTACGAAGCGTCACGAGCCGACGCGTCCGCTCCAGGTGCGGCTCGAACGCCCGCAGGCTCTCGCGCAGCCTCGGCTTGAGTTCCTCGGCGTGCGCGAGGATCCCGGCGAGCGAGCCGTACTGTTGGAGCAAGCGCGCGGCCGTCTTCGGTCCGATCCCCGGCACGCCCGGCACGTTGTCCACGCTGTCGCCGATCAGGACCTGGGCGTCGATCGCCTGGTCAGGCCGCCACCCCTTGAGCGCCACCAGCCCCTCGGCGGTCACCGTTTCGTCCTTCAGCGGGTCATACAGACAGACGCCCGGGCGCAACAACTGGTCGAGATCCTTGTCCCGACTGATGATGACGATCTCCGGGGTCTCGTCGCGCTCTGCCCCGCCCGGCGCACCCGGTCGAAAGCGATGCACCAGCGTCGCGATGACGTCGTCGGCCTCGTAGCCCGGCTGCCGCAGCAGAGGGACGCCCGCCGCCGCCAGGATCGCCATGATCTGCTCCTCCTGCGGACCGAGATCCTCCGGCGGCGGCTCGCGGTGCGCCTTGTATTCCGGGTAGATCTGCCGCCGCCGCAGCCGAGTCTCGTCCGCGTCCAGCGCCACGACCAGGTAGTCCGGCCGCCGGTTTCGCAGCAGGCTCAGCAGCATCGTGCAGAACACGTGCACCGCCCGCGTGGGCCGGCCCGATGGCGACGTGAGCGGAGCGAACGGGGCGTAGTACGCGCGGTAGATCTGGGAGTGGCCGTCAACGATGCACAGCGAGCGGGCCATACGCCGCATCCTACCCCCGCCGCGGGCGGGGCAGCGAGCCACCCCCGGGGCGGGTAGACTGCTTCCGCCGGCCGCCCGTGCCGGCACGGAGTCCGCGATGTCCACCAACCCATGGGACCGGATCGAACTGCTCCAGGGCGACATCACCCGCCTCGACGTCGACGCGATCGTGAACGCCGCCAACACCCGGCTTGCGGGCGGCGGCGGTGTGGACGGCGCCATTCATCGCGCGGCCGGCGCCGCCGAGCTCCAGGCCGCGTGCCGCGCGATCGGTGGCTGTGCCACCGGCGACGCCGTGATCACCCCCGGCTTTCGCCTGCCGGCGCGGCACATCATTCACACGGTCGGACCGGTGTACCGCGACGGCCGCCACGGCGAGCCGGAGCTGCTCGCGTCGTGCTACCGCCGCTCGCTGGAGCTCGCGGTCACCCACGGCCTCCGGTCGCTCGCGTTCCCCGCCATCAGCACCGGCGTTTACGGCTACCCGCTCGCCGACGCCACCGCGGTCGCGTTGCGCACGACCGCCGAATTCCTCGCCCGTCAGAGCTTGCCGGAGCGCGTCGTGTTCGTTTTCTTCAGCCCGGCCGATCTCGCCACCGCGCAGGCGGTCGCCGCGCGTCTGCGGCCCGGCCGCTAGCCCCGTCCCGTCCGCCGAAGCATGGCGTCAGACCGCCGAGCCGGGCGCTGCCGCGCCGGCCGACGGACGTTGCCCGGGCGACCGGTGGCGGCGGCGTGGTCCCGCGCGCGGTCGTTAAATCGTGTGGCGGGCCGCACATAACAGCCCGCCACGAACGACCTGCCACTGGCCATCGGTGTAGGAGGAGACCGATCAGCTCCCGAGCAGTTTCTCGACCTCGTTGGCGAACGACGCGCGGAGCTTCGCGATCGCCCGCGACTCGAGTTGTCGAATCCGTTCCTTCGAGACTCCCAGACGCTGCCCAATCTGCTCGAGCGTCTGCGCGCCATGCCGGCCCTCCAGGCCGTACCGCTGCCGCAGGATCGTGCGCTCCCGAAGATCGAGGCTCTCCAGCATCCGCTCGAGCGTGCCCCGCATCGCCGCAAGCTGGTCGCTCTCCACGCCCTCGGCGGCCGCCGGCAGCGCCGCGCGCTCGAGCACTTCATCCCACCCCGTCTGGTAACGCTCGTGATGCAGGTGCTGCTCCGGGATCGTCCGCGCGAAGTTGCGAATCACCGCCCACGACGCGTACGTGCTGAACTTGAAGCCGCGCGTGTAATCGAACTTGTCCACCGCCCGCATCAGCGACACGTTCCCGTCGCTCACCAGCTCGAACAGATCCTGGTGCGGCCGAACGTGTCGCTTGGCGATGCTCACGACCAGACGCAGGTTCGCCTGCACGATGTCATTCTTGATCGCCGTCGCCGCTGCCAGCAGCCGCTCGATCTCGTCCAGCTCGCTCGCTCGCACCGACTCCGGATCGATCTCCGCCAGCCGCCGCGCGGCCCGGTACCGCAGATAGTTCATCCGTCGGAACAGCGTGACCTCGCCGGCCGGGGTCAGCAGCGGAAGCCGGAAGAGCTGCGCCAGATAAGGCGGCAGGTCGCTCGGCACCCGGCGGGCCCCCTCGCCCCGGCTTTGCCAGAGGCCCTCCGGCGGATCCTCATGCAGCAGCCGCTGCTCGGCCTCCGGGTCGTCGAACTCGGGGCTGGCGATGTACTCGATCCGCTCCTGCTTGAGCTGCCGAGCCCGCATTTCCGTCACGAGCCGGTACACCCAGGTCGCCGGACGCCCAAACCGCTGCGCGAGCGCTTCGACGGACGTGCCGTCGCTGTAGGCCTCCCAGATCGCCAGCCGCAGCTCGTCACCCTCGCCGCGAGCGGCCAGACGGTTGAACAGCCCCACCTCCGGGTGAGCGTCGCTGTAGCTCTTGAGGATCAGACGGATCGTCTCGACCGCACGGCCGGTCTCCGACGCGATTTGCCGCGCGACGGCGTTGACGGTCCGCTGTCCGCCCTGTACCAACACCCGGGCCCGCTCCACGATCGACTTGCGCTCCGCGTCCGACAACTGGGAGAACGCAGCGCCGCGAGTCACGAGTTCGGCATGGTGGGCCACGAACTGGCGGACGCAGCGGTCCGGGAACAGCAACCGCTTCCGATGATCCTCAAACCGGAACTTCCAGCCGATCAGCCCCCTCCGCCGCCACCGGAAGATCGTCTTGGTGCTCACATCGAACCGCGCCGCCAGCTCATTCACGGAGAACAGCGGCTCGATCCAAGGCCCCACCGTGAGGGCCGCGTCCTCGCTGAGGTCCTCTGCCAAAAGCACCAGGTCCGTCGTCAATAGCTCACCGTCGAGCAGATGTTGCTCGCCGACGGACTCGCTCGCTGGGCGGTAGCCGGTCAGCACATGGCACACGAACTCGAACGGGTACAGTTTGCCCCGTTCGACGACCGTCAGCAGGAACTGAATGTTCAAGAGCTGGCGCAATCGCAGTCGGCGAGGACCGCGCTTGAGCTGGGAGGCCAGGCTCGCAATGTCGGAGAGCTTGTAGCGTTCCATCTGGACACCGTAGTGCGGGGACACACTTTCATCCCGCAGCTACGCTCGGTCGATTATCGCCAGATGGATCAAAGGATTGGTTCAACGACGAATGATTTTCAGGCGACCGATCGCAGTTGCTAACAAACTTTTCAGGTTCTGATCAGCACTCCTTCAAAAAGCGCCTACGATTTGTGAGCTATGACCTATCACGATTATCGTCGGGCCTCCGCTGGGCGTCAACTGAAAAGTTCATTTTTCGCGCAAAAGCCCATCCATGACTGTTCATTCCTTCACGAACAGGTAATATAGCTTGCCCTCTGCCCCAACGCGCCCCGCAATCGATTCCGCGCTGGGACCGGTCCCGATGTATAAATCACAACGACCGGCCGCCCGGATCGCCCCCCCCGTGTCCTGATCCAGCGCAAAGCCGGCGTACTCTCCCTGTCTCCCGTCTGGGCGGGGAAGGGGTGCCACCAGATAGCTCAGGCATGCCCTCGGGTAGACGCTCTTGTCGGTCGCGATAGTCCGATAAGGAGTGACCTTTACATTCAGGCTGCCCCACGTCCCGCCCGGCCGCTCTTGGAAGAAAACGTACCGATCGTTCTTCCACGTGTAGTAGAACGTTCTCTGTGGGTTCGCGCGGAAGTACTCGAGCAAGGTTTGCAGGGACAGACGGTTCTTGTCGATCACCCCGTCCGCAATCATCTGCTTGGCGATCGGCGTGTAATCGTGCCCGTTGTTCCCGGCGTAACCGAGTTCGTACAGCGTCCCGTCCGGCAGGCGCAATTTCGCCGAGCCCTGCACCGTCGCGACATACGCCTCAAACGGATCCTTGAGCCACGCGATCTCCTGACCATCCAGGATTCGGCCCTCCTCAATCTGCCGCCGGGTCGGATAACCGGGCTCAACGGATCCGTCTGGTCGCCGACGCCCGAGCACCACGCCCTCCGGATCAACCACCAGATCGACCGGCTTGGCGTACAGCGGGTACCGGAAACGACCTTCCCGCTGGCGTCGGCCCTCGAAGATCGGCGTGTAATACCCGGTAAACCAGACCGTTCCGCGGCCGTCCCACCCGACCGACTGGTACACGTCGAACTCGCGCCGGATCGCGGCGTCGAACTCGGTGCCCGACCGCGCCGTCCGCAGCAACTCCAGGAAGCGTTCCAGCGAACGGACCGCCCGCGCATGGCTGACGTCGCCGTAGGGGAAGTATCGCCGGCTGGACGGGCGGCCGAGGTATTCAAGGCTGTTGCGGATCGCCTCCTCGAGCCCCGCGCGGTCCGCGAAGCCGCGGGAGAAATCGGGGTAGGCCTCCGGCCCGATCTTCCGCAGCGCCAACTGCCCCGGCGGCAGCGGACGACTGTAGTCCGGCTCGGGTTGAAACGGCTTCATCTCCTGCGGTTTCTGACACCCCACCACCGTCCCCAATACGACCGCAACCAGCGGACCCGCCACTCGACAGGACATACCCGGCTCCTTCCGTGCGCCCGCCAACCGACAAAGCCCCAAGAGCCAAGATTCTACGGGGCGTCGCGGGCCTGACAAGCGCGTCCCGGCTCTGCTAGACATCGCCCCGACCTGGCGCAGTGCGAACGCCGCGTCTCTCGCGGGTGCGTTTTGAAGCGAGCGCCATGGCCCCACCGGAGACCGCCGGCTTGCACGTTCGGTTGAGCACCGAGCGTCCGAATCAGGTCGTGCGACCTCTGCACCGGACGCCCCTTTTTTGCGGCCCTCCGCGAGGTGGCCCGCCGCGTCCCGTCCCGGCAGAGAGCTCAAGGGCAGCCGCGACCGACCCGAAGAGTCCTTCGGTGGTCACACTGGTGGCCCAGGCGGGCTGCGGACCGCCGCAGCCCTCTGAGGAGGTCGCAACGCGACAGCGACGATCGCGGCGTTACCGCCGCGGTGCCGTGTCGGCGTGGCGCCCCGCGTCGCGCGAACTCCCATGACCCTGGCAGGCGCACTTCCCGGCGCGGCGAAAACCGGTGCAATGCAGTCGTGCGTGTCTGGGCGAACTACTGGAGAGTCTCGAAGTCAGCAGCTGCGCCACGATGAGTTACGCTCCAAAGTCGCAGCAAAAGGTAACCGCCGGCGCGTCGATCTGGCAAGATGAAAGGGGCGCATGGAATCCCGCGGTCCGCAGCAATCGGGGCTGGGTATGGCCGGCGTCGGTTCGGGCTGGTTGCGGCGCGTCTACCCGTATCGCTACGCGCTGTTGATGGTGCTGGCGTGGACACTGGTGGTGGGACTGTCGCTATATTGGCACCACCTGGCGGAGCGCGAGGGCGCCATCGAGTCCGCCCGGGTGAACGCGGCGGCCCAGTTTGACAAGGATGTGCTGTACCGGCGTTGGGCCGCCGGTCTCGGCGGGCTGTACGCCCCGATCACCCCAGCCACCCCGCCGAACCCGCAGCTCGCCGGCGTGGCCGAGCGCGACATCGTGACGCCGTCCGGCCGGGCGCTGACGCTCATCAACCCGGCCTACATGACGCGGCTGGTACATGAACTCGGACGGGCAACAACGGGCACACGGGCCCACATCACCAGCTTGAATCCGCTGCGGCCGGAGAACGCGCCGGACGAGTGGGAGGCGCAGGCGCTGCGCAGGTTCGAGGACGGGGCCGCCGAGGTCTCGTCGCTCGAGGTGATCGACGGCGCGCCGTACGTACGGCTTATGCGTCCGCTTGTTGTTGAGCAGGGCTGCCTCAAGTGCCACGGCCAGCAAGGCTACGCGCTCGGCGATCTACGCGGTGGGATCAGCGTTGCCGTGCCGCTGGCGCCGCACGCAGCCATCGCCGACGCGCACTGGCGTCGCGACGCGACGCTGCACGCGCTGCTCTGGCTGGCCGGTGTGGCGGGGGTCGCGTTCGTCATGCGGCGTGTCCGCCGTGATGCTCAGCGCATCCGCGCTCAACGGGACGCGCTGCGCGAACACGAGGCTCTGCTGGCGGCCACCCTGCACTCGATCGGCGACGGGGTGATCACGACGGATGCCACCGGGCGGATCACGAGCCTCAACCGGGCCGCCGAGACGCTGACCGGCTGGGACAGCGCCGCCGCGTGCGGTCGGCCATTGAGCGAGGTCTACCGGCTCGTCGACCCGACGACCAGCGCGCCGCTGGCGCGCTTCGCCGATGCGGCCCCGCAGGGGCGGGCACCCGACGGCCAGCCCAGGTACGTGGTGTTGGAGACCCGGGACGGCACGCGCCGCGAAGTGGCCGAGAACTGCGCCCCGATCACGGCGGCCGACGGCGCCCCGGTCGGCGCCGTGCTGGTTTTCCGCGACGTCACCGCGGAGCGGCGGCAAGCGGCGGAATTGGCCGAGGAGCACCGCCGGCTGGAGTACATTCTGCGGCTGACGAAGACCGGCATGAACATCACCGACGGGGACTTCGGCCTGTGCTATGTCAACCCGCACTTGCGAGCGATCTACGGCGAACCGCTCGGGCGGAAGTGCTTCGAGTACTTCACGGGGGCCGATCATCCGTGTCCCGACTGCGGCCTCCCCGAGGCGTTGGCCACCGACCGGCCGGTCATCCGCCAGCGGGTCATGCCGCGCGAGAACAACCGTATCGTCGAGGTCCACACGATTCCGTTCCAGGACGGACAGGGCCGTCGGCTCGTGGCAGAGTTCAAGGTCGACGTGACGAAGCGGGTTGAGGCCGAACGCCGGCTGGAGGAACAGCGGACTCTGCTCGCGGCGATCATCGAAGCCATCCCCGCGCCGGTCTTTTACAAGGACACGCGCGGCAGGTACCTCGGCTGCAACGCGGCGTTCGCCGAATATGTCGGCCGGCCCCGCGATGAGATCGTCGGTCGCACGGTGTTCGACGTCGCGCCGCCGGAACTCGCGCAGACCTACGCCGCCGCCGACCGGCAACTGCTGCGCAGCGGCGGCGCACAAACGTACGAGACGGACGTGGTCAGCGCCGACGGCACGCGTCGCCGGATCGTGTTCCACAAGGCGGTCTTCCGCGACAGCGCCGGCGACGTTGCCGGCATCGTCGGGGCCATGCTCGACATCACCGACCGTCAGCGGGCCGAGGAGGCGCTGCGCGAGAGCCGTGAGAAGCTCGCGCTGGCCACGCGCGGCACGGGCATCGGCATCTGGGACTACGACCCGGTGGCGGACCGGCTCGAATGGGACGACCGCATGTTCGAGCTGTACGGCGTCTCCCGCAGCGAGTTTACCGGCCGGTTCGAGGACTGGCGCCGCTGCGTCCAGCCGGAGGCTCTACCGCAAGCACTGCGCGATTTCGAGATGGCTCTCGGCGGCGAGGCCGACTTCCGCATCGAGTTCCCCATCATCCGTCCCGACGGCACCGTCCGATGGATCGCCGGCGCCGGGGTCGTCACGCATGACGCCACCGGCCGGCCGACGCGCGTGGTGGGTGTGAACTACGACATCTCAGCGCGCAAACGCGTGGAGAGTGAACTCGTCGAGACCAACCAGCGTCTCGAAGCGGCCATCAGCCGTGCGAATGAGCTGGCGGTGAAGGCCGAGATGGCCAACGTCACCAAGAGCCAGTTCCTGGCCAACATGAGCCACGAGATCCGCACGCCGATGACCGCCATCATCGGGTTCTGCGAGGCGGCGATCGAGGGTTGCCCGGCGCGCTGCGACTTCGGCCGCACGGAGCTGCGCCAGATCCTACAGATCGCGGTGCGCAACGGTGAATACCTGCTCACACTGATCAACGACATCCTCGACCTGTCGAAGATCGAGGCGGGCAAGCTCGCGGTCGAGCAGATGGAATGTCGGCCGTGCGAGTTGCTCGCCGAGATCGAGTCGCTCATGCGGCCGCGCGCCTCGGGCAAGGGGCTGGCCTTGGGCATCGAATACGCCGGGCCCGTCCCCGAGCGGATTCGCACCGACCCGGTCCGTCTGCGCCAGGTGCTGATCAACCTGCTGGCCAACGCCGTCAAGTTCACCGAGCAGGGCACGGTGCGTCTCACGACGCGGCTGGTGCGCAGTCCGTCCGCGGAGCCGCGCCTGCAGTTCGACATCGTTGACACGGGCATCGGCATGACGGCCGAGCAGGCGGCCGGTTTGTTCCAGCCGTTCTCGCAGGCCGACAGCTCGACCACGCGCCGTTTCGGCGGCAGTGGGCTCGGACTCGTCATCAGCAAGCGCCTGGCCCAGGCCCTGGGGGGCGACGTCGTGATCGTCTCCACCGCGCCGGGGGCCGGCAGCCACTTCCGGGCGACCATCGCCACCGGTCCGCTCGACGGAGTGCCCATGCTCGAGCATCCCGCGTACGCCCAGCGCATCGCGCCATCGTCCGACTCGCAGCGGCAGGCGGCCCCGCCCCGCATCGAGTGCCGGCTCCTGGTGGCCGAAGACGGGCCCGACAACCAGCGGCTGATCGCCTACCTGTTGCGCAAGGCCGGGGCCGACGTCACACTGGTGGAAAACGGACAACAGGCCCTCGAGGCGGCGCTGGCCGCCCGTGACACCGGCCGTCCTTTCGACGTCATCCTGATCGATATGCAGATGCCGGTGATGGACGGCTTTGCCGCCACGCGGGCCCTGCGCGCCGCGGGCTACACCGGGCCGATCATCGCGTTGACCGCCCACGCCATGGCCGGCGACCGGGAGAGGTGCCTCGCTGCGGGCTGCGACGACTACACGACCAAGCCGATCCAACGGGCCGTCCTTCTGGATACGATCACGCGCTATCTACCGACAGCCCGGACCTGAGTGCACGCGCTGGTCCGGGGGTGTCGCCGGCCGGCCGTCGTCACCTTCCGGAGACGGTCGGGCCCCAGGGCGGGGGCAGTCTCACCGCGGCGCGGCCCCCGGGCACGGGGCCCCCGACGCGGCCGCCGGCTGCCACGCTCTAGGCGCCGCGCCTCGCCCCCCGGAAACACAGGCGGCCCGGCGGTCCGTGAGGACCGCCGGGCCGTATAAGCCGGCAATCACCTACTCTCGCCCGATCAGGACTACCATCGGCCGTGCGAGCTTTACTACTGAGTTCGGAATGGGATCAGGTGTTTCCTCGCACGTATCGTCACCGGCAGATCGAGTGCGCCGCCCGGCCGGGCCGGGGGCGTGGTCACACAGCAGGGAGTTCCAGGTGGACGCCAGGCACCGGGGGCTTGTCTCCCGGTGGGACCGATGCCGGTCCAGCAGATCACAAATGCGGTCAAGCCCTCGACCGTTAGTACCGGTAAGCTGAGGGCATCTCTGCCCTTACACACCCGGCCTATCAACCTCGTGGTCTTCGAGGGGTCTTCAGCTCACCCGAAGGGAGCACCGAGTCCTGATCTTGGGGACGGCTTCACGCTTAGATGCCTTCAGCGTTTATCCAATCCATGCTTAGCTACCCTGCCGTGCCGCTAGCGCGACAACAGGTACACCAGAGGCATGTACCACCCAATCCTCTCGTACTAGAGTGATGGCCCCGCAAGACTCGTACGCCCACAGCAGATAGGGACCGACCTGGCTCACGCCGGTCTGAACCCAGCTCGCGTACCGCTTTAATCGGCGAACAGCCGAACCCTTGGGACCGCCTTCAGCCCCAGGATGCGATGGGCCGACATCGAGGTGCCAAACGACTCCGCCGCTATGGACGCTCGGGAGTCATCAGCCTGTTATCCCCGGAGTACCTTTTGTCAGTTGAGCGATGACCCTTCCACGCGGGATCACCGGATCACTAGGGCCTGCTTTCGCATCTGCTCGGCCTTTATGCCTCACAGTTAAGCCGGCTTGTGGCCTTGCCCTCTCCGCACGATTGCCAACCGTGCTGAGCCGACCTTTGCACTCCTCCGTTACTTTTTGGGAGGAGACCGCCCCAGTCAAACTGCCCACCTAGCACGGTCCCCCGCCCGGATTCACGGGACGGGGTGAGGTAACTAGTAGCACCAGGGTGGTATTTCAACGTCGGCTCCCCGACGGCCGAAACCGCCGGATCAACGCCTCCCACCTATCCTACGCAAGCGATACCAGGTACCAATACCAGGCTGCAGTAAAGGTTCACGGGGTCTTTCCGTCTTGCTGCGGGTACACGGTATCTTCACCGCGACTTCAATTTCACCGAGTCGGTCCTTGAGACACTGCTCCAGTGATTACGCCGTTCATGCACGTCGGAACTTACCCGACAAGGAACTTCGCTACCTTAGGACCGTCATAGTTACGGCCGCCGTTTACCGGGGCTTCGGTCGCCAGCTTCGCCTTGCGGCTAACCGACTTCCTTAACCTTCCGGCACCGAGCAGGCGTCAGTCTGTATACGTCCTCTTTACGAGTTAGCACAGACCTGTGTTTTTGATAAACAGTTCCCAGAGCCGATTCTCTGCGCCCTCCTCCCGAAGGAGGGAGGGTCCCCTTTTCCCGAAGTTACGGGGTCAAATTGCCTAGTTCCTTAAGGACCGTTCTCTCGAGCGCCGTTAGGATACTCTCCTCGCCCACCTGTGTCAGTTTTGGTACGGATCCGCATTTCGTCCGCAACGGCTTTTCTCGGTCACGTGCTCACGCTGTTCGGCAACAAAGCGGCCTTCGCGCTCTATTCTCGTAGTGCGCCGCGCTCTGCACGTCACGTCCCCGTTGCTTCAACCTCATACGGAGTGCCGGAATATTAACCGGCTGTCCATCGCCTACGCCTTTCGGCCTCGGCTTAGGGTCCGACTAACCCTGGGCGGATTTCCCTTCCCCAGGAAACCTTGGGCTTACGGCGAGCGGGATTCTCACCCGCTTTATCGTTACTCATACCGGCATTCTCACTACCACAGGCCGACACCACTCCTCGCGGTATGGCTTGTATCTCCTGTGGTACGCTCCCCTACCGCGCTTGCGCGCCCGCAGCTTCGGCGCCACGCTTAGTCCCGATCATTATCGGTGCCCATCTTCTCGACCAGTAAGCTATTACGCACTTTTTAAATGGTGGCTGCTTCTAAGCCAACATCCTGGCTGTCTCGGAAAACGGACTTCCTTAAAGCACTCAGCGTGACTTGGGGGCCTTAGCTGGCGATTCGGGTTGTTTCCCTTTTGAGCATGAACGTTAGCGCCCACACTCTCACTCCCGGAATAGTCGTCGCGGTATTCGGAGTTTGATTGAAGGAAGTAGTCGGGAAGACCCTTCGTTTCATTCAGTAGCTCTACCCCCGCGACGTAGTGGTCCGAGGCTGTCCCAAAAGACATTTCGGGGAGAACCAGATATCTCTGCGTTTGATTAGACTTTTACTCCTCCCCACAGCTCATGCCATAACTTTTCAACGTTAACGGCTTCGGTCCTCCAGGACGTTTTACCGTCCCTTCAACCTGGCCATGGGTAGATCACGCAGGTTCGGGTCTGTCGCATGCGACTCGAGCGCCCTGTTCAGACTCGCTTTCGCTACGGCTGCGGGCCGGAAGCCCTTAACCTGGCCGCATACGACAACTCGCCGGTCCATTAAGCAAAAGGTACGCGGTCAGCCGTGTCCGAAGACAATCGGCCTTCCACAGCTTGTAAGTGTATGGTTTCAGGTACTTTTGACTCCCCTAGAAGGGGTGCTTTTCACCTTTCAGTCGCCTTACTTGTCCACTATCGGTCGTGCAGGAGTACTTAGCCTTGCAGGGTGGGCCCCGCACGTTCAGTCAGAGTTTCACGACATCCGACCTACTCGACCGCCGCCGCTCACCCGTCGCCTACAGGACTGTCACCCTCTGTGGTCGCCCTTTCCAGAGCGTTCGGCTGGGATCACGACGACGTACGGCTCGCAGCCGTGGGCTGATCCGCGTTCGCTCGCCGCTACTGACGGAGTCTCGGTTGATTTCCTTTCCTCCGGGTACTGAGATGTTTCAGTTCCCCGGGTTCGCCCCAGACGGCCTATGCATTCAGCCGCCGGTATTGCCAGCTGGTTGCCCAGTGACAATGGGTTGCCCCATTCGGAGATCTCCGGATCAAAGCCTGTTTGGCGGCTCCCCGGAGCTTATCGCAGCCTACAACGTCCTTCTTCGCCTCTGCACGCCAAGGCATCCACCATACACTCTTAGTAGCTTGACCACATTTGTGAACGGCTGTGGCCAGCATCGTACCAGTCTCCAATCTGAGAGAACGGAGTTCGGAACCGCCGCCGCCGGCCCCCAACGGGACCGCCGACGACCGGCCGACTCCTCAAGCCCGGCAGATACCTGTACGTCCACCTATGAACTTGTCACAGAACCCGCCGGCCGTCGGCTCGCGCCGCCGACCGGCACCCGCTTCCGCGGGCCTCCAGGCACCCGACCGGTGCCCGGAGGCTCACGCCCCCCACCCGACCGCTCACTGGAGCCGACCGGGATCGAACCGGCAGCCTCCGCGTTGCAAACGCGGCGCTCTCCCGATTGAGCTACGGCCCCGCAACCACTCCGGCCAGGACACGCCTAGCCACACCGACCGGGACCTCAGCTCCCGCCGCCTCGCCACAGTCGCCACGCGAGTAGCGCCAGAACCGCGCCGATCGCTACAAACTGCAGCACATCGGCCAGCGGTACGATCGCAGCCGTGGCATGCGGCACAGCGCGAGCCGCCAAAAACTGCTGCCACCAGACGTCCACGGCCTGCTCCTCGCGTCGCTCCGCCGCCCCATTGGACGGCACTGGGCCCGACAAGATTCGAACTTGTGACCTCGTCCTTATCAGGGACGCGCTCTAACCAACTGAGCTACGAGCCCTTCTACTCGAGGTCGCCGACCCGTATGCCGCCGGTCGGAGCAGCTCACCGTGCTGCGGCCCGGAACATGCGGGCGTCACACCTCGGCACGTTGCCTGCCGCACCCGGCCCCGCGGACCCCTGTCCGCCAGACCAGTCGGAGCATCGTAATGTACTCTGTCGGCTAATTCTGTCAAGGCCGACAGGCCCGAATTTCGACCGCGGGCCGGAAAAATCGCCACCCGCGCGATCTGATGCGCAAGGTACTTTCAGATAATAACTTACGCGTATCGAACCCGGGACGACGCATCAAAACGACGCTCCGAAAGCGAAATTGAAAACCTGCGTTTCGTCGTCGTCGTCTTTCGCCACCGGGAACCCGAAATCCAGCACGATCGGCGCGGGTCCGAAGAAATCCACCTGGATCCGCAGGCCGAACCCCACGCTCGCCCGCCAGCTTGTAATCCGGAACTCCTCCTCAACCGTTCCCATGTCGAGGAACGTCACGCCCCGAAACGTCTTGGCGAACAGGGGAAACGAGTACTCGCCGCCGGTCAGCAGAATCCAGTTGCCGCCGATCGGCTGCTCTTTGATCCCGCTCCGCGGCGACACCCCGCGAAAGCGGAAACCGCGCAGCGAGCCGAACCCGCCCGCGTAGTAGCGCTCGAAAACCGGCGCGTCCGCCACGATGTACGCCGTGTCCGCCCGCATCGCCAGCACGCTCTTGCGGTCCAGCAGATCCGTGCTGACGGTCTTGTAGTACGCCGCCCCCAGCGAGGGCTTGCCGAACGTGTGATCGCCGCCCAGCGCCCCGACCTGCTCCCATCCGGCACTCAGCCGGTACCCCTCGGTCGGGAACAGGCGGCTATCCGTGGTGTCACGCACCAGGCCGAAACGGGCCGCGGTCAGAAAGTGGCTGCCCTTGGCGTTGCGGATGTCGCGCGCTCCCAACGGGTCGACATCCTCGATCTCGACGCCCTCGATCCGCCCGGCGCCCTCGATCGCCCAGCCGTCGAGGAAGCCCCCCCGGAACCGCCGCGACAACCCGAACGTGTAGCCGAGCCGTTGCTCGTCGTAGCCGTCGCGCCCGCGCTGGAACAGGTACACCGAGGTGTCGTACCGCAGCCGCCGGTCGAACAGATACGGCTCGGTGAAAGCGATCCGGAAGCGGCTCACCTCCGTGCCCGGCTCGGCCTCGAACACCAGTCGCTGACCGTCGCCCCGGAAGGCCCGCCCGCGGAAAAACTCACCCGCCGTCCGCGGCCAGTCGAACAGGTCGAAATTCCGGTTGTCGATCGCGAGCGTGCCGATCACCCCGTCGTCCGTGCTCACGCCCACGCCGACAATGAAGTTGGTGGTCTCCGTCTCGGTCACCTTGACCAGCACCTCCCGCTCGCCGTCGATGTCTTCGAGCGGGACGATCTCGATTCCATCCGCCCGGAAGAGACCGGTCTCGCGCAGCCGCTGCTCGGCGCGCCGCGTCTCCACCGTGTTGTAGTACTCCCCCGGGTAGAACCGCAGCTCGCGGCGGATGACCTCGTCCCTGGTCCGCTGGTTGCCGCGGATCGTAATACGTCCGAAGCGCGACCGGTCGCCCTCGGTGATCAACAGCCGCAACCGCACCACGCCCGGCTCCTCGAGGAACTCCGTGCGCGGCTCGACGCGCGCCGCGACATAACCGATCTCGCCGTACAGATCCTGCACGCGCTCCAGGTCGGCCTGGAGCACCTCGTCCCGCAGAAACGCGCCGGGTGCGAGCCGCAGCTCCTGCCGGATCCGCTCCGCGCTAAAGACTCCCGGCCCCTCTATCGCGATCTCCTGCACCCGGTACCGCACCCCCTCCTCGATCACGAACACGAGCGTCAGGTCGGCCCGCTTCACCTCGTCGAAGTCCAGCCGGTACCCGACGCGGGCATCCAGAAAGCCCTCCTCCCGATAGAAGCGCTGGAGCGCCAGCGCGTCGCGGTCCGCACGCTCCTCATCAAACTCGCCCGTCCGGAAGATCCAGATGTAGGTCTTGGTCTCGATTTTCCCGCCGAGCTGAAGCGGCCCGTACTGGCGGTTGCCCTCGTACCGGATCTTCCGCACCCGCACCCGCGGACCCTCGACGATCCGGTACACGACGCGGCGGTCGAGCCGCAACGCCTCCTCATCCAGCTCCACCGTCGCATAGTAGTAGCCCTTCGCCTTGTACTTCTGAAGAATGTCCTGCCGCGCGCGGTTGATCGCGTACTGGTCCAGCACCTCGCCGGCCGCCGGCGTCAGCTCGAACAGCTCCGCGTCCGTGAAACGCTTGTTGCCCTCGAGCTCGACCGACACGATCGTCGGCTTCTCCTGCACGTTGAACACGACGACGACCTGACCGTCTTCCATCCGGGTCGTCGCGAACGCCGCCAGGAACTTGCGGGACCGCAGCAGCTCCCGTACGTCCTCTTCCGTCTGCCGCAGGCTGAACGGCTGCCCCTCACGCGTCTTGATCGTCCGCCGGATGAACGGCTCCCCGATCGCCTCCAAGCCCCGAATCTCGACCGCCCGGATCAGCGTCCCGTCCGGCGGGGGCGGCTCCGACACGCGCGCCGCCCCGCCGCCCAGCAGGGCCAGCCCCACCAGAATCCCGCCGCCCAGTCGCGTGCCGCACCGGGGCCGCCGGCCGGCCCGGACGCCCCCCTGCCCCCTAGAGTCCTGCGCCACTCGCTCGAAACCGCCGGTTCCGCCGCTGGTCAGCACTTTGCACCGCCGCGCATCATCGAGAGGATTCGCGTCCGGCTCGCTCGACCGGGACCACGCCAGAATCGCGCGTTACTATAACGACGGGCAGTAGCCTGACAACAACCGCCCGCCCGCGGTTCCGGGCCAGGTCCGGGCACACCGCCGGAGGCGACCCGTTTCTCAGGACGACCGGATGCGCCCTCTCATCGGTATCACCGTCAGCGCCGAAACCACCAAGTCCGTCCCGCCACGCGACCGAATCTACTTGAACACCGCGTACTCCGACGCCGTCTTCGCCGCCGGCGGACTGCCGTATCCGCTGCCGCTCCCGGCCGCCGCCTCCCCGGCCGTGCTCGACGAACTCCTCGCCCCGCTGGCGGGCCTCGTTTTCACGGGGGGTGACGATCTCGACCCGCGGCACTACGGGGCCGAGCGGCACCCGGCCACCGAGGTCATGCACCCCCGCCGCGACGCGTTCGAGCTGGCTTTCTTCCGGCGGGCCGACGCCGCGCGGCTGCCGATCCTCGCGATCTGCCTCGGCTGCCAGGTCGCGCACGTGGCCCGGGGCGGCCGCCTGCATCAGCACATCGATGACCTGTCACGCACCCCCGCGCTGGCTCATCGGAGTGTCAACTGGCAGCCCGCCTATCACGCCGTCCGAATCGCGCCCGACTCACACCTGGCGCGGATTGTCGGCACCACCGAGCTGGAGACCAACAGCCGGCACCATCAGGCCGTGGACGCCGACCGACCCGGACGCGGATTGCGGACCGTCGCGCACGCCGCAGACGGCGTGCTGGAAGCCTCTGAGGACTTCACCGACGGCCGCTTCCTCCTGGCCGTCCAGTGGCACCCAGAGGACATGATCGACCGCAGCCCGCATCTGCGCCTCTTCGAGGCCCTTGTGTCGGCCGCCCGAGGCGCGTAGCACGATCCCACCGAGTTCATCGGGGACCACGAGCTACGCGCCCCGCGTGGAGCGTCACACCGGCGCAAGCACATCCCTGAAAGCATCGCCCTGAAGGACACCGTACCCGCTCCCGCCCGGGGTGGAGCGCCGGACCGGCTCGAGGGGCCTGCCGCGACACCATCTTTTCGGCCCCCGTCGGCGATTGGCATCGGCGGAACAAGGCATGAAGAGCTGCTGGGAGAGTGCAAACGAACCCAAGCCCGGACTGTCGCAAGCATCCGCTTGCGGAAAAAACCGTCCCAGGCCGCTCTTGGCCGCCCGGTCGGCGTTTTACGCGTCAACACCCACACCGGCGGCGGCCGATGGCGGACGGATGGACGACCGATACACTGCCTCACGGTATGACCGACGCACCTCCGCCCGTGCCGACCCGCTGCCCGGCGTCGCGCTTCTACCTACGTGTCAAACACGCCGCCGACCGCATCGTGGCCTTGCTGGCGCTGGTGCTGCTCGCGCCCCTGTTGACCGTTCTGGCCTGGCTAGTGCGGCGCGACGGGCATCCGGCCCTATTCCGGCAAACCCGCGCCGGTCAGCACGGTCGGCCGTTCCAGCTCTACAAGTTCCGCACGATGCGTGTGGACGTGGACCCGTTCGGCGATTCTCCGCAAAGCGCTGACGACCCTCGCATCACCCCCATCGGGCGCTGGCTGCGGGAGACGAGCCTGGACGAGCTGCCCCAGCTCATCAACGTCCTCCGCGGCGAGATGTCCCTCATCGGTCCCCGTCCGCTGTACCTTCAACAGATGGCCGAGTGGACGCCCCGGCAGCGGGCTCGGCTGCTCGTCCGCCCCGGACTCACGGGCCTGGCTCAGGTCCGGGGACGCGGGCGGCTGACCATCGAAGAGAAACTCGAGTGGGACGTGCAGTACGTCGAAACGCTGTCCCTTGCGACGGACCTGCGGATCCTGTGGGACACGATCCGCGGACTCTGGCAGCGTTCCGATATCTACGAGGTGCGCTACTCGGCGACGCGCGTGCGCCGCAGCGGCGACGGCCCGCCCGCCACACCGTCGGCCGTCGGCGGGCCGCCGGCCGGGGCCGCGTCGCCGGGCGAGCGCGAGGCTGACTCGCAACAGAGCGTTCCCCGGACCCCACCACCGGCCCCCTGATCCCGCCGTACGCTGAGTCTGCCGGACGCCAACCTCGCGGGGCGATACCCGCTGCCACGACGGCCGCCCTCACCACGTCGTGCCGTTCGGGCCGTCCTTCAGCTCGACGCCGAGCGCGGCGAGCCGGGCGCGGATCGTGTCGCTCAGGGCGAAGTTCTTCGCCTTCCGCGCCTCGGACCGCAGGTCCACGAGCAGTTGAATCAGAGCCCGGCGCGCCTCCGCGTCCCCCCCCCCCACGGCGTCGCGCCAGCGGAACCCCAGCACATCATGCACGAACCGCCGCAGCAGCGCATCGGCCGCCACCAGATCCTCCGCCGCCAGTCCCGCCCGCAACCAGTTCCCCGTCTGCCGCGCGTACTCGAACGTCACGGCCAGCGCGGCGGCCGTGTTGAAATCGTCGTTCATCGCCTCCGCGAAGCGGCGCTCATAGTCGGCCAGCGCCGTGCGGATCGCCTCCGTGCGGGCCGACGGCGGCGAACCCGGCGCTGGAGGCGGCGTGGGCTGACCGCCGACCCGCTTGACCGCCGCCGCCGCCGCCCGCAGCAACTCGCCCGCCGCGTCCCGCAGTTTGTACGAGCCGCTCTCGGCCGCCAACAGCGCCTCATTGGAAAAGTCCAGCGTCGCGCGATAGTGGCTCGTCAAGACGAAGTGCCGCACGACGACCGGCTCGAACGCCCGAGCGATCAACAGCCGCCCCTCGCGATCGTGCAGCGGCCGGTCCGTGTAGAAGATTTCCTTCAACGAGACCGCGTTGCCCAGGCTCTTGCCCATCTTCTGGCCGTTGATCGTGCACATGTTGTTGTGCAGCCAGTAGCGGACGAACGGCTCGCCGGTGGCACACTCGCTCTGCGCGATCTCGCATTCGTGGTGCGGGAACTGGTTTTCGAGGCCGCCCCCGTGGATGTCGAACGTGCGACCGAGATATTTCTGGCTCATCGCCGAGCACTCGAGGTGCCACCCGGGGAAGCCTTCGCCCCAGGGGCTCGGCCACCGCATGATGTGGTCCGGCTCGGCCCGCTTCCACAGCGCGAAGTCCGCCGGGTGCCGCTTCTCTTCGTTCACCGCGACCCGCGCCCCGGCTTCCTGATCAGCGACGCGCCGGCCGCTCAGCTTGCCGTAGTCCGGATCGGACGTCACGTCGAAGTACACCGACCCGTTCACGACGTAGGCGTGCCCGCGCGCCAGAAGCTGTTGCGCGAGCTCGATCTGCTCGGGAATATGCCCGGTCGCCCGCGGCATGATGTCCGGCCGCACGACGTTCAGCGCGTCCATGTCATCGAGGAAGCTGCGCATGAACGTCTCCGCGACCGCCATCGGGTGCAGCCCGCGCCGCCGCGCCTCGCGGATGATCGGATCCTCCCCCGCGTCCTCGTCGTTGTTGGTCATGTGGCCGACGTCGGTGATGTTCTGAACGTAGCAGACGTCGTAACCGCTGCATCGCAGCCAACGGACGATCACGTCGAAGCTGAGGTAGCTCTTCGCGTGACCGAGATGGCTGTGGCTGTAAACCGTCGGCCCGCACACGTACATCCCCACCCGCGGCGGGTTCAGGGGAACGAAATCCTCCATCTTCCGGCCAAGCGTGTTGAAGACGCGCAGACCCATGATGACCATCCGTCACCGGCCCCCGGCCTCGCCCCATCTTAGGCTTCCAGCGGCCCCCCGCTCCAGCCCGCGGGCCTACCCGACCCGCGCAACCGTCGCAGCGATCTTCCGGATGTGTTCCGGACCCGTCCCGCAACATCCGCCCAGCAGATTCGCCCCCGCCTCGATCAGCGGCGGGAGGCTGGCGGCGAACTCGTCCGGCGACTGCCGGTAGACCGGCCGGCCGTCCTCCAGCTCCGGCAGCCCCGCATTCGGCTTGACCCACAGCGGCAGGTCCGTTGCGGCCCGCAACGCCACCACCGCCGGCAGAATCGTGCCGATCCCGCTGCCGCAGTTGCAGCCCACCGCGTCGGCCCCGGCCGCCGCCAGCGCCTTCGCGCAGGCGCTGGCCTCCGCCCCCATCATCGTGCGCGTCCGCTGCGGCCCCGAGTCGAAGGACAGGCTCGCGATCACCGGCAGCCCCGTCGCCGCCTTGACCGCCCGCACGGCGATGAGCACCTCGGCCAGCTCCGAGAACGTCTCCAGCACGAGCACGTCCGCGCCGCCCTCCCGCAGCGCCACCGCCTGCTCGCTGAACACCTCCGTGAGCTGTTCCTCGGTCGCCTCGCGCACCGCCAGGATTTTGCCGCTCGGCCCGATCGACCCGGCCACCAGCGCGTCCCGCCCGCCGACCGCCTCCCGGGCCAGCTCCGCCCCGCGCCGATTGAGCGGCACCACCTGCTCGCTCAGCCCGCGCCGTGCCAGATTGATGCGGTTGGCCGCGAACGTGTTGGTCGTGATGATCCGCGCGCCGGCATCCAGATACGCCTTCGCGAGTTCCACGACCACCTCCGGACGGGTGAGATTCGCCGTCTCCGCCGGCACGTCCGCCGAAACGCCCCGCAACTGGAGCTGCGTCGACCAGCCGCCGTCGGCCACCGTCAGCCGCTGCCGCAGCATGTCGCGCTCGAAGCGCATCGGTCTACCTCCGCGTCCCGTACGCCCCGCCGGCGCACCCCGACATTTCCGCCGGCTCGAGGATCCGCCGCAGCCGCCGCGCCGCGTCGGCCGGGTCGCCGCCGCCCTCGTACGTCAGCGGCCCGTCGTAGCCCGCCGCCCGCAGCGCCGCCAGCGTGCCCGGCCAGTCCACGCTGCCCTCTCCCAGCGGGCAGAAGCCGGCCCATCCCGCCTTGCTCACGTCGTAATCCTTCGCGTGCACGCGGGCGATGCGGTACCCCAGCGTCCGCACCCAGTCCACCGGGTAGCCGTGTGCCAGCACGTTGCCGGTGTCGAAGTAGAACCGCACGCACGGCGAGTTCACCTGATCCAGCAGATCCGCCGCCTCGACCGGCGACAGCAGGAACCGATTCCACACATTCTCCACCGCGATCGCGACCTCCCGCGCCTCGGCGTCGAATCGCAGCCGCTGAAGCGCCTCCAGCGTGCGGGCCAGCGCGTCGGCATACGGCACGCTCGGGCGCGCGTCACCCGCCCTGCCGACCACCGCCGGCACCACGAGGATCGCCCCGACCCGAGCCGCCGCCGCCAGGTCCAGCAGGCGCCGCGTCAGGTCCTCGGCCTGCTGCCGCGCGGCCGGCTCCGGCGAGGCGTAGTTGCACTCCCAGAATTGCGCCGTGGCCAGACTCGTGAGGCGCACACCCTGGTCGGCGGCCCGCTCGGCCAGACGCGCCAGCTCGCGGGGGGGCGTTTCCGGCCGCAGGGGTTCATTCGGGCCGACGACCAGCTCCAGGCCTTCGAATCCGGCGCTCCGCGCCGCTTCGATCTGCTCGACCGGCGTGAGCTTCGGAAAGGTCCACGCATTGACGGCGGCGTACATCGGGTCACTCCAACACCCCGCGGCCGCCTCCCGGGCAGCGCTGCTGACAGGGCGTCGCGCAGCGCCGCGCAGCCGACGCGCGCCGCGGTCAGCGCGCCGCAGGCTGCGTCGCCGCGGCGGCGGGAGGCGACGTCGGCTCGACCGTTTCGACCCGCCTGGCGTCGTGGTCGTAGCCCAGCGCTTGCCGGCTGACGAACCCGTCGCTCTCCAAGATCGTCCACGGCGGTGTCACGACGGCACTAACCGGCAGCGCCAACCAGTTCAGTGTGAAGCGCGCGGGACAGTACGCCAACGCGACGAAGTCCTCCCAGCCGTACCGGTACACGTTGTACGGATCGGTGGCGTCCGTCCGCCCGTGACCCTTGTCCTCAAACGGATCCTCCGTGTACAGCGGCCAGTGCCGCACGACCCCGCTCTCGGCCGCAACCGTCGCGGCCTCCCAGTCGCGGTGGCGGGGCGGGCCGGGTTCGTAACGGGCTTTCACGTCGGCCGTGGTGGGCGAATCCCACGCCATCTCGGTCGACGGCCCGGTCTCACGAAAATGGTTGATCGACATCGCGCAGCCCGCCAGAGCCGCCCCCACGGCGAGCCCCACGCCGCCGCACCCCAGCCTGCCGGATCGCCGCTCTCCTCGCGTGTGCATGCGCTGGTCCTATTCGTCCGTGTGGAAGTCGATCGCGTAGTTCGTCGGTTCTTTCGTGATCACGATGTCGTGCGGGTGCGACTCGATCACGCCCGCGTGCGTCACGCGAACGAAGCGCGCGTCGCGCCGCAACTCCTCGATGTTCCGGACGCCGCAGTAGCCCATGCCCTGCCGCAGCCCGCCCACGAGCTGAAACACGTATTCGCTCAGACTGCCGCGGTACGGCACGCGTCCTTCGACGCCCTCGGGCACCATCTTCTGCGGAACGTCCACCTTCTGTCCATAGCGCTCGGCGCTGCCGCGGGCCATCGCGGCCACGGAGCCCATCCCGCGGTACTCCTTGTACCGCCGCCCCTTCCACAGCACCAGTTGACCCGGCGACTCGTCCATCCCCGCGAACAGCGAACCCAGCATGACGCTGTGTGCTCCGGCCGCCAGGGCTTTCACAATGTCTCCGCTGTACCGGATGCCGCCGTCGGCGATCAGTGGCACGTCCGCCGCCCCGGCGCAGTTCAGAATGGCAGTGATTTGCGGAATTCCGGCTCCCGCCACGACCCGCGTCGTGCAGATCGCTCCCGGCCCGATCCCGACCTTGACGGCGTCCGCCCCCGCGTCCACCAGGTCCCGCACGCCCTCGGCCGTCGCGACGTTCCCCGCGATGATGTCGATGTCCGTCTGCTTGCGGAGCGTACGCACGGTCTCGATCACCGCGTCGCTGTGACCATGCGCCGTATCAACGACGATCACGTCCACGTCGGCGGCGATCAACTGGGCCGCCCGCTCGTAGTCGAACACGCCGATCGCCGCCCCGACCCGCAGCCGCCCCCGCGCGTCCGAGCACCGCTGCGGGAACTCCTTCGAGCGCTCGATGTCGCGCATCGTGATCAGCCCCGCCAGCTTGCCCCGGTCGTCCACCAGCAGCAGCTTCTCGACCTTGGCCTGCTTGAGCAGCGCCTCGGCGGCTTCCAGCGTCGTGTGCGGCGGCGCCTTGACGAGATTGTTCTTCGTCATTACGTCCGCGATCCGCTTGTCCACCGACTCGAGGAACTTCAGGTCGCGCCGCGTCAGGATGCCCACCAGCGTGCCGTCGGCCTGCGTGATCGGTATCCCGCTCACGTTATGCAGCCGCATCACCTCCCGGGCCCGCGCCACCGAGTCCTCCGGCCGCAGGCTCACGGGATCGAGGATCACGCCGCTCTCCGAGCGCTTGACCTTCTTGACCTCGCGCGTCTGCTCCTCGATGCTAAGGTTGCGGTGGATGATGCCGATGCCGCCCTCCTGCGCCAGCGCAATCGCCAGCGTGCTCTCGGTCACCGTGTCCATCGGAGCGCTGACCAGCGGGATCTTCAGCCGGATGCGCCGGGTAAGCTGCGTGCTGACGTCGAGCTCGCGCGGATGCACCGACGCGCGGCGCGGCACCAACAACACGTCGTCGAACGTGAGCGCTTCCCCGATGATCTTCGAGGCGTGCGTGCGGTCGTCCATAGGCCGAGAGAGTACGATTCCACCGCCAAGCGTCAAGCCCCCACCCCGGATCGTCCCCGGCGACCGCCCGCATCGGGAAGGTGCCGCCCACCCGCGCCCTGCTGAGCGGGGCTCAGAGGTCCCCCGGGGATCGCCATGACTCCGGACTGGGCCGCCCCGTACGCCCTCGAGAACCTCCGCGCCGCGGCCCTGGCCGCCGGCCGACCGATTACGCTGTGCCCGGAGTGCGGCGCCGCCCTGCCGGCCCCCCGCGCGCTCTGCCACACGTGTGGACAGCTCAGTTGGTGCCCCCTCTGCGGCCAAGCCTTGCACCACGTATACACGCGGCGCTGTCGGTTCTGCGCCGCGCCGCTGGCCTGCCCTTTCTGCGGCCGGGACCTCAGCGCGAACCCCTGCGGCGGCGCGCCGCCTTGCCGTTGCCTCGCCATCTTCTGTTCGCGCTGCGGCTACAACCTGACGGGCAACACGACCGGCCGCTGCCCGGAATGCGGCCACGAAAACATGATCGTGTCCGATGGTCAGGGGCTGCGGCCGTTGCTGGCCCCCGAGGAGACGGCGCGCCAGCGGCGGGCAACGCTGGTGTTGTTGTTGATCTTCCTGCCGATCTTCGGCCTCGTGGCGTTGGCCACGATCGCCTGGTTGCTCACCCAGCGGCTGAGCGTCGGGTGACGCCCGGCGGCTTGTCGCTGACACCGCCCCCCCGGCGCCGCCCGGCCGCTACCGCGCTCCCACCGCCTCCGGCACCAGTAGCGCCACCGCAATCGTGCGCGCGTTGAACAGCATGTGAATCAGCACACACGGCCATAGCGCCGCCCACCGGACCCGGACGTACCCGAGCACGATGCCCATCACCGCCAGCGGCGCCACATCCTGCGGCTGGGCCACGTGGATCAGCCCGAACGCCACGCCCGCCGCTGCAATCGCGGTGCCTACACGTCGCAGGTGCCGCCGCAGCGCCCCGAGCAACAGCCCGCGGAATAGCAGTTCCTCCAGTAGCGGCGCCACCACGATGGCCCCGACCGCGATCTGCCATTGCCCGGCCGCGCCCCACGCGCTCGTGTGCAGCGCCCGCAGCATCGTGTGCAGCGGCGCCGCCTGGCCCGGCCGCAACTGCTCGTACACCACCCGCCCCACCTCGTAGAGTACCGTCAGCACCGGGAGCAGCGCCAGCACCCCCAGCACCGCCACCATCAACCCCGTCCGGAGCGTCGGCCCAGACTCGCCTAGGAACGGCCGCCGAGCGAGCAGCACCGCCAGCGCGCCGGCCGCGAGCAAGTTACCGGCCTGAAGCCCGGCCTGCGCGGTGTGCCAGGCGCTCGAGCCCGGCTCCCGCCAGTCCGCCGCCGCCCCGACGGCCACCAGCACCCCGACCTGTTGCAGCAACACGCACAGCGCCAGCCCCGCTAGCAGCTCAGCCCAGCCCGGCCCGCCCGCCGCCGCGGGAAGGTCGCTGAGCAGCCGCCGCCACCGCCGGCCCCGGCCCAGCCACACCGCCGTGCCCATCACGACCAGCACGCCCGCGGAGGTGATTGCGATATCGAGCGCCTGTACGACATCCATGCCGGCGACTAGTGTAGAGGGCGGCGGCTGGGCTCGCGCCCCGGCGGCCGGCCGCGGAGGGCGACCGTGTCCAACGTGCTCGATGCCATTCTCGCCAACAAGCGTCGGGAGGTGGAGGCGGCCCGGCGCGCCCGCCCGCTCGAAGCACTCCAAGCGCTGCCGGGCTATTTCCTGCCGACCCGCGGGTTCTACAGCGCCGTCGCGTCCCCGCGCAATCACGGCCCGAACCTGATCGCGGAGATCAAGCGCTCCAGCCCTTCCGCGGGCGTCATCCGCCCCGACTTCGATCCGGTCGCCATCGCGAAGGCGTACGCGGCCGCCGGCGCCCACGCGCTCAGCGTGCTCACGGACACGACCTACTTCGGCGGGCACCTGGAGTTCATCGAGCAGATCAAACGCGAGGTCGACCTCCCAGTACTGCGGAAAGACTTCCTGATCGATCCCTATCAGATCCACGAGTCGCGCGCGTTCGGCGCGGACGCCGTCCTCCTGATCGCCGATGCGCTCCCAACCGCCACGCTCATCACGCTGCTGGAACTCGCCCGCGGCATGAACCTCGCCGTCCTCGTGGAGGCGCATGCCCGTGACCGCCTCCTCGACGTCCTGCGGGCCCTCCCCGAGACCCCCACCGTCGGCATCCTGGTCGGCATCAACAATCGCGACCTCCAGGCGCAACGCGTCGACCTTTCCACCACCGAAACGCTCGCGCCGCTCGTGCCCCAGCGCTTCCCCTTGGTCGCGGAAAGCGGCATCCGCACCCGCGCCGACGTACGCCGCATGCACGCCGCCGGCGCTCGCGCCCTGCTGGTCGGCGAGACGCTTCTGCGATCGGCCGATCCCGCCGCGGCCCTACGCGAGCTGCTCAACTGATCCCGTCGCCGGCGCGCCCCGGGCCGCCGCGAACCGCCGAGGCGCACGCATCCGCGGCCCCGCACGGCCGGGTTCGTTTTACCGTCCGCGGGCCGCTGGTGCGTCTGCCGAAAACAGCACGGGGCCGGACGGCGTGCGCCGCCCGACCCCATCCCCACGAGACGGAGCTCGCCTCGGTGCCAGGCCGGGCCCGGCACGCCCGCCGCCGCAGGCCGCCTGGACCCGGTCCCCCGCCTCTGGCGGTTACCGCAGGAGTTGCAACACCCGACCGCTTTGCTGATTTGACACGGCCAGCAGCGACATGGCCGTTTGCATCAGCACGTTCACGCGGTTGAGCTCCGCCGTCTCGGCCGCGTAGTCCACGTCGTTGATCACGCTGCGGACCTTCTCCAGCCCTTCCTTCGTATCCTGGAGCGACTTGAGCGAGGTCTGCACCTGGAACCTCTGGAAGCCGCCGATCCGCCCGCGGAGCGTCGCGACCTGCTGGCTCGCCGTGCGGGCGATGTCCGCCGCCTTGCTCGGGTCGTTGACCAGCGAGTTCGCGCCCCCGCTCTTGATCGTCGACAGATAGCCGTTCACAGCGTCACCGAGCTGGTGCGCGTACATCCCGTCCAGCCCGATCGTCGCGCGCGTGTCGGCCCGCGAGCCCAGGTTGAACGTGGCGCCGCTCGGGCCGCCCGCGCCCTCCCCGCGCACTGTGATGTTCACCGATTGGCCGACCCCCAGCGTCCCGATGTTGAACGACAGGCTCGTGCCGTTGCCCGTGTACGACACATGGTCGCCGTCCACGGCTGTCACCTGCCCGTTCACCGTCACGACCGCGTCCACGCCCGTGTCGCTCCGGTTCAGGACCCGCGTACTGTCGCCGTCGAGCAGCTTGGTACGCACGAACGCGCTGTCGCCGCGCGACGTGCTGAAGATCCGCAGCGAGCCGCTCGCCCCACCGGCATCGGCCGACAGGCCGGTCTGCGCCCGCGAGGCATTGATCTTGGCCGCGACCGAGGAGATTGCCTCGTTGCTCGCGATCTGGATGACCGCCGTCCCCAGTTTGCCTTGAATCGAAAGCGTCGAGTTCCGTGACAGGCCACCCGCCAAAACGACCCCACTCACCCCAGCCGCCGACGCACCCCGCGACAGCCTCACCGCCAGCGTCGTATCGTCCCGCCCGGGACGCCGTGAGTACACGCGTACGTCCGTCACCGCGCCCGCCGTCGCCACGTCGGCATTGATCGCCAGCGAACCGTCCAGCAGCTTCATGCCGTTGAACTGCGTAGACGCAATAATGCGGTCGATCGAAGTCAACGCATCGTCGATCTGCGCCTGGTTCGCCGCGACCTCATCCGCCGACAGGCCCGTGCTGTTGGCCGTCGCCGCTGCCAGGCGCTGCACATCGCCCAGCAGTTTGCTCACCTCCGCCAGCGCGCCGTCCGCCACGCCCAGAATGCTGTCCGTGCGCTGGTTGTTGGAGATCCCCGCGTTCACCGCCCGCAACTCGGAGTCGAGGCTCGCTAAAGCCAGCATGCCGGCCGGATCATCCGCCCCGCGGTTGATCTTCGACCCGGTCGACATCCGGTTGAACACGCTGTCCTGCGTCATGCTTGTGCGGGACAGGATGTTCAGCAGGTGCAGTGTCCCAAGGTTGTTGACTGTCATCGCCATGCCGTGTTCTCCTTGCAGCTGTGCGAGTGGAACCGACGGAAGCGTTCCAATCGCGCGCGCCGCGCGGCAAGCACGGCCGGCAGAAAAATCCTCAAGTCCCAATGCGCAGCCCCCCGCCGGGCCGCACGGCCGTCCCCCAACTTCAAACCCCCGCACTGCCCGCAAATCGCGCCGCCGTCCGAGCCGAGCGCCCGCGCCCGCATGCCCCGCCCCGCCGCACGGACGCCAAGCCGGCCCGGGCCGCAGCACCGGGTTATGAGGCCCCCTCACGCGCCGCCGGCCCCGTGGGCCACCGCCCGCCCGGCCGGCGCCCCCGTGCGCTGCGCCCCGCTGCAGCCGTGGCCTCCGGCGGCGCTAGTCCCACCAGCCGAACCAGAAGTCGAACCCGGTCCCCCCGCAGCAGGTGTCCGGATACACCCAGGCCTCCTCGTAACCGTAGCCCGCGTCATAATAGCCCGGCGCGTAGTACCTAGGGCCGTGCCACGCTCCGGGGTCACACGCGATGACCGTCTGAAGACCGACGCCCGTCGCCAGCGCCGCGAGCCCCATCCACTTCCGCCACCGCTGCATCTTCGTTCTCCTTGCTCCTTCGGCAGCCCATGCTGCCACAGCGTTGACACGTCGGCCGGCGGAAGGTTGGGCGCGCTCCGCCCGGCCGCCCCTTCGGAACCGGCCCGCCGCCGGTCACGCTGCGTCCGACCCTCGGGCCGCACGCGGGGGCGGGACACGTCGCAGCGCCCGGGCCGGGCACGCTTTTCCAGCGCAGCCGCGCACGCCCCTCCAGATCGGACGGGCAAGGGCCGCGCTACGGCTCGGCCGCAGGGCGTCAGGCGAGCAACGACTGCCCCGTCATTTCCGCCGGCGGATCCAGCCCCATCATCGTGAGCGCAGTGGGCAGAATGTCCGCCAGCCGTCCCCCGTCGCGCAGTTTCGTCCCTTTGAAGGGCGCGCCGAACAGGTACAACGGGACCGGGTACGTCGTGTGCGCCGTGTGGGGACCGCCCGTCTCCGGGTCCACCATCTGCTCGAAGTTCCCGTGGTCGGCCGTGATCAACCCGCAACCTCCGACCCGCAGGACCGCGTCGTACACCTTCCCCACGCACTCGTCGACCGCCCGGCAGGCCTTCACGGCCGCCTCCAGCGAGCCCGTGTGACCCACCATGTCCGGGTTCGCGTAGTTCAGCACGATGAAGTCATCCACGCCGCTGGCGATGCGCGCCAGCATCACCTCCGTCACGGCGTACGCGGACATCTCCGGCTGGAGATCGTACGTCGCCACCTTCGGCGACGGCACGAGTTGCCGCTCCTCGCCCGGGAACGGCTCCTCGCGATAGTCGTTGAAGAAAAACGTCACATGCGCGTACTTCTCCGTCTCCGCACAGCGGAACTGCCGCAGCCCCAGCGCCGCCAGGTATTCGCCCGCGATGTTCCGCATCTTCGGCGGCTTCGGAAACGCGACCTTGACCGGCAGGCCCTTCTCGTACTCCGTCAGCGTCACGTAAAAGAGGTCCAGCTTCTCCCCCCGGTCGAAGCCCATCAGGACCTCCCGCCCGCTCTTGTCCTGCTCGCGGAACGGGAACGTCGCATACACGAACGCCTTGGTCAGCTCCCGCGGGCGGTCGCCCCGAAAGTTGAAGAAGATCACCGAGTCCCCGCTGCGGACCGTCGCGACCGGGTTGCGGCCGTCCTCGCTGACGACCGTCGGCGTCACGAACTCGTCCCCCTGCATGTTCGGCTCCAGCGGACGGTCGTAATATCGCTGGATCGCGGCCGCCGCGCTCGGCGCCGCCTCGGCCTCTCCGTGCACCAGCATGCGGTAGGCCTTGGCGACGCGGTCCCAGCGATTGTCGCGGTCCATCGCCCAGTACCGCCCGCAGACGCTGGCGATGCGGCCCACCCCAATCTGCCGCAGACGCGCCTCGATCGCCTGCACGTAGCCCAGACCGCTGGTCGGCGGCGAGTCGCGGCCGTCCATGAAGCAGTGCACGAACACACGCCGCAGGCCGCGCCGCGCGGCCAGCTCGACGCACGCGTACAGATGCTCGAGCAGCGCGTGCACGCCGATGTCGCTGGCCAGCCCCAGCAGATGCAGGCTGCTGTTGCGCGCTAGGCAGTTCTGGACCGCGGCGACCAGCTCCGCATTCTGGAAAAAAGTCCCGTCCCGGATCGCCTTGGTGATCCGGACCGATTCCTGGTCCACGATCCGACCGGCTCCGATGTTTTGATGGCCGACCTCGCTGTTGCCCATCGTCCCCTCCGGCAGCCCGACGTCGAACCCGCTGGTCGCGATCAGAGTCATCGGCCAGGCCGACCGAAGCATCGCGTCGACCGGCGGTCGGGCCAACTTCACCGCGTTGGCGTGGTCCCACCGCGGATCCGGGTTCTCGCCCCAGCCGTCGCGAACAATGATGATGCACGGCCGAATTCTCGGTTTCGTCGCCATCCTGATCTAACTCCCGGACGCACCGGCCGCAAAAACCACCAGCCGGCCCGCAGACAAGCCGCGTCCGCCCCGTCATAATATCCGCTCGACGGCTTTCGGACGAACGCGGTCGGCCGATATGCGAAACTCCTGACGCGACGACCCGTGAAATGGGAGCATGGGGTGGCAGGTACGAGACTCGAAAGCGGACCCGCCCGAACGGACGCGCTCTGGCACCTGGCCCGCGCGGTGCTTTTCGTCGGCTTCGGACTCTATTGCATTTACGACGGCACGACCGGCTACCCGAACCGCAATCGCGCCGAGGCCCTCAAGCGGCTCCAGGACCCCAACACCTTCAACGGTCAGGTCCGCTGGGAGCAGCTCGGCGACGTGCCCGACCTCGCCGACTGGGAGCGCGTCGTCAAGAGCGCGCCGAAGACCCGCGCGGACGTCCTCCAACGTCTCGGCCTCGAGCCCACCATCACCATCGCCGGTGACGACTACTTCATCAGCCGCACGGGTTACGTCCGCCTGAGCGGCAAGTCCGATCGTGTCAGCGTGTCGACCCGAGACTGGGTGAGCTGGTACAAGACCCGCGGGGAAATCCGCACACAGTTCGTCATGGCCGCGATCTGCGCCGTCCCCGGGCTGTACTTCATCGTCCGGCTCATCCGGGCCGTGACGCTCCGTGTCGTGATCGACGAAGACGGCATGACCTACGCCGGACGGCGCATTCCCTTCGCCGACATGATCAGCCTGCGCGACTACAACAAGAAGGGCTGGATCGACCTGTACTACCGGGCCGACGGCAAGGAAACGCGGCTCCGCCTCGACAACGAGAAAGTCGCCCGCTTCGACGAGATCGTCGAGGCCATCTGTCAGGCCAAGGGCTTCCGCAACGAGGTCAAAATCTTCCACGAAGAGCAGGCCCGCCGCGCGGCCGATGCCGCCGCCGCCCGCGCCGCCGAAGACGCCGCCGACGCCGGCGAGCCGAGACCCTAGCCCCCGAGGCCCGCGGGCCGGAGCCCTCCCCGCCGACACCGGCAAGCGGAAACGCGCGCCGCCGAGCGCGAATCCGCCCTTCGCGTTGCTCGCTCCGCCCGTGCCCCGCGTTCTGGCGCGCTGGGACCCCGCCGGATCGGTCGCGCGGGCTGCCGAGCCGCGACGTTGCCGTTCCGTGGGCCGCCGGATCCGCGGCCGCGCCGGCCCCCCGGCGCCGGCGCGGCGCGCCCGCCACCGGCCGCCCGAGGTGCAATCGCACCCGGTCTCCGGCCCCCACCCGCGTCGTCACCGGTAGCGCGGCAGGCCGCCGTGGGCCCCCCAAAATTACGGCATGAGTCCTGTCACCCCGCGCACCGAAACCCGCGTCCGCGGGCCGCTCGTACTCGCGACCTTCGCCGCCCTCGGCGTTCTCACCGTCACGCTTGTCTGGTGGCAGACCACGCGCGACCCGAAACGCTTTGCCGTCGTCGACCCCGGCCGCCTGTACCGTTGCGGCAGCGTCTCACCTGCACAGCTCGAGCGACTGCACCGCGCGCACGGCATCGGCCGCGTGATCTCCTTGCTCGACCCCGACGCGCCGGAGAGCGTCCTCGAACGCGCCGCCGCCCAGCGCCTCGGCCTCGTCTGGGAGAACATCCCCTTGCGCGGCAACGGCGAGAGCACGCCCGAAGCGCGCGACCGGCTACGGGCGCTCCTCACCGACCCCGCCGCCCCGCCGACGCTCGTTCATTGCGCCGCCGGCGTGAACCGCACCGGCCTCGCCGTCGGCATGTACCGATTGCACCTTCAGGGCTGGCCTCTGGACCGCGTGATGGCCGAGCTACGGGCCAACGACTTCGACGACCTGCCGAAGCACGAAAACCTCCGCCAATCGCTCGCCGACGAGGCGGCGCTGGCCCAGGCCGCAGCGGCCGCCGCGGCCCCGGCGGCCCGTTAGCAGCCATCGCGGCGCCCGACCTCCACCCGCACCTCGCTCGTCTGGGGCCCCGGCCCGCGGTCTGTAACCCCAGCCCTCACCGGACTCCGTAACGTCAGGGACGCGATTGCGGCGTGCCCGACGGAGAACCTCTGGGAGAACGCTGCTGTCGGCCGGAAGCGCCGTCGTGAGGTGTCCCGAGCCGGTCGGCAGCCCAAGCGGCCGTCCGGAGTCGCGTCGGTTACGCGGGAGCCTTCGGGCGGCGTACATTCGCTCCCGGCCTCGAAACCTTCGCAGTCCAACGGTGCGGTCAATCGAATGCGGCGGCTCTCGGCCACCCTGGAACGCCAGCCCGATGGGTTGAGTTCCGATGGTTTGCGCTCAGGCCCAGAGTCTGTGGTGCGCCGCGCCGCTCACGCCACCAGGTCGCACGCCGAGTTCGCGAAGCGCGCCCGGAGCTGATCGACGATCTCCGCATGGCGCTGGCAGACGCGCGACTCGCTGACCCCCAGCACCTGCCCGATCGCCGCCATCGTCAGCCGCTCGTAGTAGTACAGCGTCAGGATCAGCCGATCCTGCTCCTTCAGCCCCTTCGTGATGTGCTCGCGGATCAGCTCGCGCTCCGTGTGATGCGTCGGCCCGGGGCTGGGGTCGATCGGCACCAGCGATGCCGCCCGCGATTCGTCGCTCCGCTCGTTGTGCGACTCCAGCGGCACGCAGTGCGACGCCGACACCGTACGCTTCATCTTCACGAACCGCGAAACCGACAGATTCATCCGCCGCGCCAGCTCCGGCGTCGACGGCAGCCGCCCGTGCTCCGCCTGGAAGCGCTCCTCGGCCGCGTTCATCGCCCGCTCGAAGTTCCGTCCCGACCGTCCCAGCGGATCAATCTCCCGCTGCCAGTCCCGAATCGCCCCCACAATCCGCTGCCGGCAATACGTCTCGAACTTCACCCCCCGCTTCGGATCGTAGGACGTGACGGCCGCGATCAGCCCATCGTAACCCGCGCTGGCCAGCTCCTCGGCGGATACCCTCGGCCACAAACGGCGGGCCATGATCTCGGCCAACTTGTGGACGATCGGCACATAGTGCTCAACGAGCCGATTCCGGACATCCACTGCCCGGGTCCGGCGATACTCGCGCCACTGCGCCGCGAGGGTGGCATCCTTTCGGGGCTTTTTGTGCATCCGCGGGGCTCCTGCGTTCTGCGTGCTGCCGCGCTATCTGGTCGGACGGTGCGAGATGCAGGACGTCTTCAAACCGGCTCGACCGCGACTCCTCTCCACAGGTGACGTCGGTGTTATCGAACTGGCCAACTTGAAATCTTTAGTTTGGGAAACTTGTCCCAGGTCAACGACCTTTAACTATCTTTACTTTTCTCGGCCGTCAATGTGTAAATGAGAGATTTTTCTTGGAGTTAGGCGATCGACGGCTCCATCGCGAATCCCGCGCGTGCCCTCAGGAAAGGTGTCGGTTTTCCGTCAGGACGCCTTCGTTCTCGGACCGCGCCGGGGCGGTCGCTGACGTATCGCCCCGCTCCTGGAGAGCGATCGGGCCCAGAAAATCGTCATCTAAATGCCCTGGTCGACAGAAGCAGGCGCCAAGCTCAAACCCGCGACTCGAAGTCCAGCGGCGACATAGAGTTCCGCGGCCTCGTCCGGCTTCGTTAACAGTTGCGGCCGCTTGAACTGCTCGGCCGGTCCGCGCCGCCGGCGTTCCAGCGTCGCCATAATCGCCGTCCACTGGGAGTCGGCGAGCGCATTCACGCGTAAGCTGCCGAGACGAAGGGACTTTCGACGCGAGGCGTACTCTTCGTTCTGTTCCCCGAGGGCGGAGTCGACAGCCTCCGCCAGCCCTGCCGCGCTGGGGCCCGGGCATGTTAATATGTAGAAAGGAGGGTCACCCCACCACGGCGCCAGCACGAACTCGATGGGGGCTGCTCCCAATCGTTCGGCAGCCACCTGGACCGCCCTCACTGCCTGGTGCTCCGTCAGCTTCTCGCCGGCCACGGACGCGACCCGTCCCCACCGATAAAGAAACTCCAGCAGCGGGGCTTGCCCGACCCAGCCCCGCACCCGCACGACGTCGTCCAGCCGATACCGGATCAGCCCCGTCGTGTTCGACAGCACGACCACATATTCTCGGTCCTGATCCACCTCTTGCGGGCCCACCGCCTCGGTCGGTGCAGCTTCAGCCGACTCAACCGGGATGAACTCCCAAACGCCCGAAGTGACGTCCAGCACGCCCACCGGTTCGCCATCGTCCAGCGGGATCGTGACCCGTCCCTCGCTCGCCAGCAGCCCTACGTCCCGGACCGGCACCGGCCCCCACCAGTCCGCCACGGCCGGCAGGTAGTGCCCAAGGCTCCCCCCCGTCCAGCAGGCTACGAACACCAGCCGCCAATAGTCCCGCGGGCGCAGCCGCCCGTGCGTCCGACGAAGCCGCTCGAGTTCGGCCGCCCGAGCCGGGTCTGGATGCAGCCGCGCGGCGATCGCGTTGCGCAGGGCGGCGTCCGGCACCAGCGTTGCATCGAGCGTGCCGTCGTGCACGTCCCGAATCAGAGTCTCGCTGTGCTCGTCCGCGACACGCGCCAGCCGGACCAGCGTGGCGGGGTTGGCCGTGATCGCGAACGCGACGTCCCGCATCACTCCGCACCGCATGAGCGTGTAGTAGCGGGCCGTGGCGTCGTCGATGCGGGCGATCTCCGGCGGACCCACGTAGAAGCGACGCACGATCCGCTTTTGCGTGCGGGCCAGGAGCCCGGTGATCGCGCCGCACGGCACTCCCGTCGGGCTGCGCTCGCTGTCGTGACGCCCGCTGCTTTGCAGGATCGCCCGCAGGAAGGCCGCCGGGTGGTCGCTCAACATCCGCAGCCCGAAGACGTTCCACCCGCGGCGGTAGTCGGCCACGAATGCCGGGGTCACCGGGATGCGTTTGGGCTCGGCCGTGGTGCCGCTACTGCTGGCGAACATGACCGGAGACTGACGGTGGTGTAGCAAAGCCGTCGTCTCGCCGCACCAGACGCGGCGCAAGTACGGCGCCCGGTCGGCGTATGTCCCGAGCGGCACCGCCCGGGCCAGATCGCGCGGGGTACGCACGCCGGCCAGTCCGTGCGTGCGCGCGAAGTCGCTCCCACCGACCACCGCCAGCGTCCGCCGCAGGGCCTGCTGCTGCGCGGCAGCGACGTCAGTCAGGGCCGCCTCGAAACGCACCGCGACGCGCCGCGCGTGCCAGGCTGCCACGCGGGCCAGCAAATGCTCCAACAGCGTCGGCATGGTCGTCGCGGCCGCCTAGCCCACCGCCCGCTTCTCCCGCGACTCGTGGCGCGGCGCGCGGCCATCGCCCAGCCGATCGGACACCCCGACCGCGGGGGGCCGGCGCGCGAGATAGCGATCGAAGAATCCCACCGTCAGCAACGCGTAAAAGTCCGGATGGACGACGACCGCCTGGTTGTGGCGGGCATCGGGTGCGATCCAGAGCTGCTTCGGCTGGCCCGCCAGGGCGTACAGCCGGCGGCTCTGCTCGACCGGCAGGTACGAGTCCTTCTCGCCGTGAATGAACAGGATCGGACGGGGCGTCATCCGGCGGACCGCCTTGCGGACGGAGGGAAAGCGGCAGCGGAACTCACGCCGCGCAAAGTGCATCATCGACCAACGCAGGAAGCGCCAGAACGCGGGCGGGTGGTTCTCGTACACGATCCGCACCTTGGCGAAGATGTACGCCCAACGCTTCATGAAATACTCGATGGTCGTGTCGGTGCTGAACGCCCCGTCGGCAACGATGACCCGGATGCGGGGGTCTTCGGCCGCGATCAGCAGCGCCGCACACGCCCCCCGCGAGATGCCGAACGCGCCCAGCTCGACCGGCCAGCCGTGTTCCTCGCACCACCCGGCGGCGAACTCGACCGCCCCACGCATGTCGTCCAGCTCCCGATCGGTGACCCACTGCCGCGGCGTGTAATCCGGCGGGCACTCGGACTGCCCGTGCCCGCGGAAATCGAACGTCAGGATGTCGTAACCGACGGCCTGAAGCGGACGGCAGTAGCGGGCGCAGGAGTGCATGTCGGCGCAGAACTCGTGCGCGAAGACGATCAGCCCGCGACGCGGCACGCGCGGGTTCGCCCGGATCAGCATCCCGCTCAGCCGCAGGCCGTCGTAGGCCGGAAACGACACGGGCTCGCCGATCAACGGCTCATAGTCACGCGGATCGCGGGCCAGCGGCGGCTTGGTCGTCCGCATGATGTTCAGCGAAATCCGCACGTACTTCAGGATCAGCAGCGCCGGCACAACCACCAGCGTCGTGATCGTCAGCGCAATCAGGGCCATTGCCCAGTTGCGCGCCAGCATTTCCCAGACCGACCACGCCACCAGCATCGCGGCCACTCACGCTTCAATACCGGGCCGTCCGCCCCGCGGGGACGCCTCGGCCCCGTCTCGCTCCGCAGCATCGTACGCCCGGCGCGCGCCGCGGCCAAGCGGCCGCAGGCTCGCCGCCACAGCCTCGCCGCCGTGGCCGGGCCGCCGTCGCCAGGCCACCGTGGCCGGGCCGCCGCAGCCGGGCCGCCGCGGCCGGGCCGCCGCGTCACGCGCCGCGCACCGCCGCCGGCCCCAGCAGCACCGCCGCCCAGCAGCCGATCGCCTCGCCCCGCCCGATCGCGTCAAGCCCCTCGTTCGTCGTGGCCTTCACCCCCACCCGCTCCGGCGCGACGTCCAGCAGCTCCGCGACCCGCGCCCGGATCGCCGCCTTGTGCGGTGCCAGCCGCGGAACTTGGGCATGGATGACCACGTCCGCGTTGATCACACGCCGCCCGGCCGCCCGAACCTGCTCCATCACGTCGCGCACGAACCGGCTGCTGTCAGCCCCGCGCCACCTCGGATCGGTGTCGGGGTACAGTTCACCGATGTCGCCCGCGCCCAGCGCGCCAAGCAGCGCATCGCACAGGGCGTGCAAGACCGCATCCGCGTCGCTGTGGCCGAGCAGCCCCCGCTCGCACGGGATCGTCACGCCCCCCAGAACCAACGGCCGGCCCGGAACGAGGCGGTGCAGGTCGTAGCCGATGCCGATGCGCGGGTCGTCCATCGCGGGCACTCCGGGGCGGCCGACGCCGGCCGCATTATTCCGCCGCGCCGGTCGGATGCCAACCGGTGCCGACGCCGCCCGGCCGCCGACCGGACCGCCGGCGGCCGCTTGCGGCTACCGCCCTGGCCGTGGGACACTGCCCGACATGTCGCCAGTCGTGCGCGCCTGGCACGCGCTGCACCAGCTTCCGCGCCGTCAACGCTGGCCGCTGAAGGCGGGTTTTTTCCTGCTCACGCTGCTGCTGGCGCTGTACCCGCGCGTGTGGCTACTGCCGATCACCATCGCGCGCCTGGCCGATGCGAACACCGTGATCGATCCCACGGAGCCCCGACTGGCGTCACTGGAGGACCAGGTCCGAGCGCATTCGGCCGACCCACCCGACCTGGCCGTCCTGCGCCAACGCGTCGAGCAGGTCGTATACCAGCACATTCCGTACGCGTTCGACTGGGAAACCTGGGGCGTCATGAGCTTTCTGCCGACGACGGCCGAGGTCCTCGACCGGCGGCGGGCCGATTGCGAGGGTCGCGCCGTCGTCGCGGCGTCGTTGCTGCGCCGCCTGGGCTACGAGGCGTGGCTCGTCGCCGACCTGAAACACATGTGGGTCGTCGCTCGCGATCCGGTGACGGACCGGGCTTACGAACTCATGAGCCCGGGCGCGGGCGCGAGGAGCGTGGTCGCGACCCCCGAGGGCACGCGGATCACCCTCGACCGGGGCTTGTTGAGCAACCTCGGGCGCGGCTTGGCGTTCGGCATCGCCGTCTTTCCCCTGCACCGCGAGCTGATCATCGCAGGTGCGCTCGCGCTCGTTACGCTTCAGCCCCGCTCGTCGATGCGGCGGCGGGTGTCCGGTGTCGCGTTGCTCATCACCAGCCTCTTCCTGCTGCGAGCCGGCCACGACCCGACCTCCGACACGGCCGCGCACCCAGCCTGGATCTGGCTCGGGCTGGCGGCGCTAGCGGCCGGCTGGCTGACATTGGCCGTCAAAGCGGCAACGCCCGGTTCGCCGCCAGCGCCGCTCGGATCACTGGCAGCGGGTGGCAGGCTCCCTGGTTGACGCCCGGACAGTGCCGCCCTGTGGCCCTCCACGCCGACGGCGTTTCAAGGTTGGAACGCCAGAAGGGCCAGGTCCGGCACTGGGTCGGACGAACCTCGTGGATGCGGCAGGCGGCCCGGCCGGACGGATCGCGGGTGAGAAACTCGCAGTCGCCGTTCGGTCGCTCAAGTAGGCTGCGACGCTCGCCGACGACGCGCGTGTGCGTCGCCTCGAACTCAGCGAGAGTTATCTTGAGGAATGCGGCGATGTCGCGGCGCTCCTCCGCGTTTACCCAGACATAGCCCGGAGCGCCGCCACAGCAGTTGCCGCAGCGGGTGCAAGTGAAGCGCAGGCCGTCGGCGTACCAGGGGACGGCCGCCCCGGAACCGGTCACGACTGTTTCCCGCAACACTTCTTGTACTTTTTGCCGGAGCCGCACGGGCAAGGGCTGTTTCGCTCCGGCTTGTGAGCGGCCCGGGCCTGCTCCACCGGGGCGTCCGGCAGCGGGGCGTCATCCCCGGAGACGACCGCGGCCTGACGTTTCTTGCGCTCCTGCTGCTTGTCGTAGCGCCGCGAAAACCGATCGAAGATTCCGGCCATGCACTTCCCTCAGGGGCCATTTCGTGCGCCATTATAAGGTGGAATCGGAACACGCGCGCGGCGGGTTTTCGCGTCCGGTGGCCCGGGTCCCGCCCGCGTGTTTTCGAGGGCTTGACGGGCGTGCGCCAGCCCATTATGTAGCCCGCGCGTTTCGCGGTAGCTTACTGAACACAAGGAGCGTGGGTATGTTCCTGGATCCGGAGCTGAACGAGCTGGAGCGGCCGAATCGCGGGGCCATCGGCCTGCTGGGCGATGACGGCGACGGCGACGCGGCCGAGGGCGGGTTCGCCGCTCCGGCCGGCGGGGATGCGTCGGAGGCGGACGACTTCGAGTGGCGCGGGGCGCTGGGGCTGCGGGCGGACGCCAAACGTCGGGCGGACGACGACGAGGATGACGACGAACTCGATGACGATCTCGACGACGAGGACGAGCTCGAGGAGGAAAACGAGGAGTTCGACGACGATACCGACGATGACTTCGACGACGAAGACGAACTCGATGACGAGGAAGAGGATGACGACCTCGACGAGTTCGACGACGAGGACGAAGACGTCTGAGCACTGAGCCGTCGCGGTCGCTTCGGAACCACGACTGCGGCTCAGCCGGGCGGTGAAGCCCACGCGGCATCGCCAGCCGGGACGGCGCACCATCCAGCCGGTGCACCCTCCCGGCTGCCGTTTTATGGAACCCGCCCCCGGGGCCGACACCCGCGGATTTCAGCCGGCGCGGTCCTCGGCCGATGTACCCGGTATGGCTGAAACCCACCGGAATGCCCCGTCTCCGATCCGCCCCGCATCCGCGGTCTCCTCCTCGCCGGATCCGCCGGTGCTCCCTGATCCGTCGGCGCCTCCCGCCGACGCGCCGCCCGACGGGCAGCGGCTCGGCGCTGACGACCAGCGCTGCGGCTACGACCGCCGCTCGGGCCTCGATCGCCGCCGTGGTCCCGGTCGGCGCCGGACCGACTACCGCCGGGCGGCCGAAGAAGGCCACATGAACGACGAGCAGGTGGACTTCCTCCGCGCCGTGGACGAATACAAGCGCGTGAACGATCGCCCCTACCCCACTCTGACGGAAATCCTGGACCTGCTCCTGTACCTCGGCTACCGGCGGGTCGCGCCGGTGGGCGAGTTCAAGCTCTGCAAAGGACGACAGCACCCGCGGCGGGATTCCGACGCCGCCGACTGAGCCGCCGGCCGCTCCCCCGCCCCAAGCCGGCCGGCCGATCGCCCTCCCCTGTGCCAGGGGGCGCCGCCCGTGCGATGGGCTACAATCGCGACGAGCAAATGCGGGTGTCGCGATGCGAGCGGCCGCGGAACACGTCCTGGACACGATCGGTCAGACTCCCCTCGTGCGCCTCCGGCGGGTCGCGGAGCGAGCGCCGTGTCCGGTGTTCGGCAAGCTGGAGTTCTTCAACCCGGGCGGTAGCACCAAGGATCGCATCGGCCGCGCGATGATCGAGCAGGCCGAGCGCGCCGGGCTGATCCGGCCCGGGGTCACCACGATCATCGAGGCGACGGCCGGGAACACGGGCGTCGGGCTGGCGCTGGCGGCGGCCGTCAAGGGGTACCGCTGCATCTTTGTCCTGCCGGACAAGATGAGCGCTGAAAAGATCAGCCTGCTGAAGGCGTACGGTGCCGAGACGGTCATCGTCCCGACCAACGTGCCGCCCGATTCGCCCGAAAGCTACAACGGCGTCGCCAACCGCCTGCTCAACGAGATCCCGAACGCGTGGCGTCCGGACCAGTTCGGCAACCTCGCTAACCCGGAGGTGCACTACTTCACCACCGGGCCGGAGATCTGGGAGCAGACCGGCGGCCGCGTCACGTGTTTCGTCGCCGGCGTCGGCACCGGGGGTACGATTTCGGGCGTCGGTCGTTATCTCAAGGAGCAGAATCCGCGGATCCGGATCGTCGCCGCGGATCCGGAGGGTTCGGTCCTGTCCGGAGACACGCCCAAAGCGTGGAAGGTCGAGGGTATCGGCGAGGACTACGTGCCGCGCACGCTCAACACGCAGGTGGTCGACGAGTGGGTGCGGGTCGCCGACCGCGATTCGTTCCTGATGGCCCGCGAGCTGGCGCGCCGCGAGGGCCTCCTCGTGGGCGGATCGGCCGGCACGGCCACGGCCGCCGCGCTCCGCTACGCCGAGCGGCTGACCGCCGAGGACTTGATCGTCGTCCTGCTCCCGGACACGGGGCGCAACTACCTGAGCAAGTTCTACGACGACCGCTGGATGGCCGAGAACGGCTTTCCCACGACCCCGCGCCGCGTGACGACCGTCGCCGAACTGCTGGAGAGCCTCGGCCCGCGGCCACTGCTGTTCCTCGGGCCGGACCAGACCGCGCAGGACGCGATCGACCTGTGCCGCCAGCACGCGATCTCTCAGATCCCGGTCGTCGTGGGCGACCGGGCCGTCGGCGCGATTCAGGAAGTGACGCTCGCCCGCCTGCTGCACGAGGGCCGCGATCCGCGCCACGTGGCGCTGCGCGACGTGATGGCCCGGCCCTTGCCCGAGCTGCCGACGACGGCCTCGCTGGACGAGGTGTACCGCCTCCTGATGTCCGGCCAGACCGGCGTCGTCGTGCGACGCGCGGGGCAACTTGCCGGAATCGTGACCCGCATAGACTTGGTCGAGTTCTGGCGCTCGCGGCCGCCGTCCGACGACGAATCCGTCCATTGAGAGAGGCTGCCATGCGCTTCGCGACGCAGGCGATTCACGTCGGCCAGGCGCCCGACCCGACCACCGGCGCAACCGTTCCGCCCATCTACGCCACCAGCACATACACCCAAAGCGCCCCGGGCGAGCACAAGGGCTACGAGTACTCTCGCACGCAGAATCCGACCCGCGCGGGTCTCGAGGCGTGCCTGGCAGCGCTCGAGGGCGGCGTCGGCTGCGCCACCTTCGCATCAGGGCTGGCCGCAGAAAATGCCGTGCTGGCGGCCTTGCTCCGCCCCGGCGACTCGGTCGTCGCGTACGGCGATCTCTACGGCGGCACGTACCGACTCCTCGAGAGCGTGTTCCGGCCGTGGGGCCTGGCGACCCGCTACGCGACCGACACCTCGCCCGCCGCGCTGGCCGCGCTGGTGGACGAGACGACGCGCCTGGTATGGCTCGAGACACCGACCAATCCCCTGCTGCGGCTGCTCGACATCGCGGCCATCGGCGGCGCCGTGCGCGACCGACGGCGCGCTCTCACGCCGCACCGCCCGCCGCCGGCCCCCGGCATCCCGGACCTCATCCTGGTAGTCGACAACACCTTCGCCACCCCGGCGCTCCAGCGCCCGCTCGCGTTGGGCGCCGACCTCGTCATCCACAGCACGACCAAGTACCTGGGCGGGCACTCCGACGTCGTCGGCGGTGCCGTCGTCGCGGCCGCGGCGCCCGTGCTGGAGCCGATCCGCTTCTTTCAGAATGCCGCCGGCGGCGTGCCCGGCCCCTTCGATTGCTTCCTCGTGCACCGCGGCATCAAGACGCTGGCGGTGCGGATGCGGCAGCACTGCGAGAACGCGCTGCGCGTCGCGCAGTGGGCGGCGGGGCGGCCGGAGTTCGCGCGGGTCATCTATCCGGGCCTGCCCGATCACCCGGATCGCGCCCTCGCAGCCCGGCAGATGTGCGGCGCCGGCGGGATGGTCTCGGTCGAGCTGCACGGCGGGCTCCCGGCGGCCCGCCGTTTTTTGAGTCGGCTGCGGCTGTTCGCTTGCGCCGAGAGCCTGGGCGGCGTTGAGTCGCTGGCGAATCATCCGGTCAGCATGACGCACGCGTCCATGCCGCGCGACGTGCGAGAGCGGATCGGCCTGACCGACGGGCTCGTCCGCCTCAGCGTGGGAATCGAGGACGTGGACGACCTGATCGCCGACCTCGAGGAGGCGCTCCGGCCCGCATGACGACCGCGGGCGCACTCCGGAGGGCCAAGCCGCGCCGCCCGACCGGGATCCTCACGACCGGGATCCGGCCAGTGCCGCGCGGGCGGGACGGGCGTCACTCGATCCCCTGGGCTGCCAGCCAGCGCTCCGCGTCCAGCGCGGCCATGCAGCCCGTCCCGGCTGCCGTCACCGCCTGCCGGTACACATGGTCCGCCACGTCGCCGGCCGCGAAAACCCCCTCGACATTCGTGCACGTACTGCCCGCGCGGGTCTTGAGATAGCCCTTGTCGTCCATGTCCAGCACGCCGCGGAACAAGTCGGTGTTCGGCGTGTGTCCGATCGCCAGAAACAGCCCCCGGCACGGCAGCACGCGCTCGGCGCCCGTCTTCACATGGCGGAGCTGCACGCCGGTGACGGTCCGGTCGCCGAGCACGTCCGTCACGATGCTGTCCCAGACCGGCTCCATCTTGCCCTCGCGCACCAGTCGGAAGAACCGGTCCTGCATGGCCTTGCTGGCACGCAACTGATCCCGCCGGTGCACGAGGTAGACTTTGCTGGCGAACTTGGTCAAATAGCTCCCCTCCTCGATGGCCGAGTCCCCGCCGCCGACCACCACCAGGTCCTGCCCGCGGAACATCGGCAACGCCCCGTCGCAGACCGCGCAAGCCGACACACCGCCCCCGCTCTGGGCCAGCCGTTGCTCGTTCGGCAGGTTCAGCCAGTTCGCCCGCGCCCCCGTCGCGATGATCACCGTGTGCGTCTGCACGCTCCGGCCGTCGCTTTTCACGGTGAACGGCCGCTGCCGGAGGTCCACCGCCTCGACGTCCTCGCGGATGTATCGGACGCCGAAGCGCTCCCCCTGGTCGCGCATCGCCTTCATCAACTCGGGGCCCATGATGCCGTGCGGGAAGCCCGGGAAGTTCTCCACGTCGGTCGTGAACATGAGCTGCCCGCCGGGAATCAGCCCACCCGCGTTGAAACCCTCAAAGCACAACGGCGACAGGCTCGCCCGCGCTGCGTAGATGGCCGCCGTCAGGCCGGCCGGTCCCGACCCGATGATCACGACTTTTTCAACGCTCATGACAACTCCGACACCCAGTCCGCCGTGTCTCGCCGCCCGCCGCGGGCGGGTCGGCTATTGTAGGTCTTGGCCGAACGCTTCGCCTGCGTCGCGCCGAACCGCGCCGCAGCCGCCGGGCGCTGCGCCCCACCGCGGGCCGCCAGGTCCGCGCCTGGGCCGCTCACGGAACGCGCCGCCCGCGCCGCGGGCCGGGGACCTCCGCCCCGGCCCGCCGCCCGCGCCGCGACATCGCTCCTGACGCGCTCGCCGCCAGGGCGTGCGCAACATTGACGCCCGGCGGTGCGTTCGTTCCAATGCAGGGCGTCCGGACGGGCCGCGTCCGCCGGCTGCCGCGCATCGTGTGCGCGGCGGCGGGACCGCGACGGGGCGCCGATCCGAAAGGGCAGATAACCCGGTCGCCTGCTCGTCGGGCGAATGGGCGCGCGTGGGTGTCGCACGTTCGCCCGCCCGCTCGGGCGGAGCGGCTGGGGCTCGAACGATGACGCAGGCGTCGCCCATCTCGGGGTACGAATCCTGGACGGGAGCGCCGCTGCTCGAGGACCCGGCGCTGGAGCGGCGGCGTTTGCGCTCGGACACCGCCCTGGCGCTTTCGTTGGTCGCCGTATTGATCTGCGCCGGCATCGCGTTCTCGTTCGCGACTCGCCCCATCTGGTTCGAGTACACCTTCTCGTACCGGGTGTCCTGGGTGTACGTACCGATCGCGTTCGTCTCGATTCTGTTCCTGGCGCCCTGGCGGTTTCCGGTCGCCGCGGCGATCTACTACGGCTACCTGCCCATCGGACAGCCATCGCACGCGCACCATTTTCTGGCTGGGGACGCCAGCGCCGCCCTCACCTTCGAAATGGTGCTGGCTCTGCCGCTGGTCGTGGCTGGGCTCCTGGGGGGCAGTGGGCAGTCACCGCGGCGCCCGACCGCGACGACCATCCAGGTCGCGCTATGGGGCTTCGTCGGCGCGGGGTTCGTCGCGGCCTTGCTTTCCGGCGCGCCGGGTGTGTGCCTGACCGCCTGGACCAGCCGGTTCCTGATTCCCGCGCTCGTGACCCTCGTGCTGATACGCCGCCTCCGCAGCGTGGAGGAGTACCGCACTGTCTGGTACGGACTGGTCACCGGCCTGACAGCGGTCTGCGTCTTCGACTACCGCCGCGCCGTCCTGGGCGAGGTCGACGCCTACGTTGACATTTCGCAGCGCTACATCGGCCTGAGCCAGAGCGTGGCGATCCCGTTGCTGTTCATTCTGGGCGGTGCGTTGTGGCTCAGCCTCGCGCAGGCGCGGCGCGGACGCGCTCTTTTGAGCATCGCGTGGCTGGCAATGTTCGCGGCCGTGGTCGCCCTGGCGTGGTTGGGCGCATCGCGCGGCGCCCTGGCGGGACTGCTCCTGCTGGGCGTGTGGTGGCTGCCGAACGTCGTCAAGCATTTACACCGCCCCAGCATACTCATCATGGTCCTCGTGGGCGGCCTGGTCGGTCTCTACCTGGTGCGCGACGCGTTGACCCGTACGACGCTGGACGTGAATTTGGCGGTCGAGCGGCTGCGCGAGCTGGAGGCCGGCGGCCTGTTGGGCCACAATCGCGCCGCCATCTGGGCCGAGGGTCTGCGACTCTGGTCGCAGCAGCCGCTGTTCGGACGGGGGCCCAACTTCTGGGTCACGCTGAACACCGGCCTCGAATCGGTGCACGGCACCTGGATCGGACTCCTTTTCGACACCGGCCTGCTCGGGACCGCCGCCTTCGTCGCTCTCGCAATCGCCGCTCTGCGGACCGCCCGACGCTCGGCGCTCCAGCATCTGTCCGACCTGGACCGCACCTTCGTTCTGGGCTGTCGTGCCGGCTGGGTGGTCATGTTGCTCATCCTCTGCACGAACCTGCCCTTCACGTCCGGTCAGCCGCGCAATCACATCCACGCTTACGTGGTGTTCCTGTTTCCCGCCCTGGCCCTCGTGGCCTGTCAGAACCAGCCTCGCCCGGCCGTCAGCCCGGCGCCCACCCCGGGGCCGCTTCTGCCCCCCTCCATCGCCGGAACCGCCCACCCCCGTCCGGCCGACTTCATGCCATGAACCTCGAGCGGCTGGTCCTCAAGCTGCGGCGGGACGGCCCGCGGCGCCTCACCCTGCGGCTCGCCGACCGCTGGTATCGGCGCCTGCTCAACCACCGGCGGCGCCGCGCCTGGACCGGCCGCGATCGCACGATCCCACCGCGCGACCTGCCATCCGGCTGCTCGCCCGCGGCCTGCGCCGAACTCTGGCCGGGCGCTGCCGACCGCTCGTGGCTTCCCGACGCGCCCGCGCGCTGGCCTGCCGAACATGCCGCGGCTGCCGTGGTGGCCGCGGAGGCGGAGGCCGGACGGTTCGACCTGCTCGGCAGCGGCTGGACCGATGTGCGTTCCGCCGATGGCGGGCTGCGGTGGCACGAGGATTTCAAGTCCGGCGCTGTCTTCCCCGCCGACTGCCTGTATCTCGACGTGCCGTTCTGCCTCCCCGAGGAAGGGACTGACATCAAGGTGCCGTGGGAGCTCTCCCGCTTTCAGCACGTCTTCGCCGGGCTTTGGACCCGGCCGGAAACGTCGGGAGCCTCCTTCCTGCGGCAGTGGAACCATTGGCAGAGCGCGAACCCGGTCGCCCGCGGCGTGAACTGGGCCTGCGCGATGGACGTGGCCCTGCGGGCCATCAGTTGGACGGCCGCGCTGGCGGCGTGGGGCACGACTTGGGACCGCGACACCCAGACGCGGGTGCTCGCCGCGCTCGCGACGCACGGCTGGTTCATCCGGGAAAATCTCGAGTGGATCGTCGAAGCCCGCACCAACCACTATTTCAGCGACATCGTCGGGCTGGCGGTGATCGCCGTCGCGCTGCGCGGCTACCGCCCGGCCACCGCGTGGGGGCACTTCGCCGCGCGGGAGTTGCGACGCGAAATCCTGGCCCAGTTCGCCCCCGACGGTTTCAATCGCGAATGCTCGACCAGCTACCACCGCCTCATGTTGGACCTCGCGACGCTCGGCTACCACGCCTGCCGCGTCGCGCACTACGACCTCGGCGAGGTCGTCCGTCAGCGGCTGCTCGCCGGTTACCGCGCGCTCGACACGGTCTGCGATCCCTGCGGCCGGGCCCCGCTGATCGGCGACAACGACAGCGGGCGGGTCTTCCCCCTCGTTCCGCGCCCCGACGAGGACATGCGGTACGCGCTGTCGATCGGCGCCGCCGTGCTCGAGGCCCCCGAGCTGGCAGTAGTGCCCGCCGCCCCCGAGGTCGCCCTGCTCGCCGGTCCCCGCGCGCTGACCGCCTACGCGCAGCGCAGCGCCCCGGCGCAACCACCGGCCGGTCGGGCCCTGCCCGACAGCGGCCTCTTCACGCTCGGGCGCGGCGCTGACCACCTGGTGATCCGTTGCGGGCCGCTCACGTATCGGCCGACGGGCTCCCATCGCCATGTGGACCAGCTCGCCATCGCGCTCTCGATCGCCGGACGGCCGATCCTCGTCGACCCGGGGCAGTATTGCTACACACCCTGGCCGCAATGGCGCAACCACTTCCTTCTGTCTGCGGCGCACAACACCGTGACCGTGGACGGCGAACCTCAGTGTCGCTTCTTTCCGCTCGGCCGGATGCCCTTCACGATCATCGACGAGGCGGAGCCCCGCTGCCTGAGCTGGGAGGCCGGGCTGCATCATGCGCACTTCGTCGGGCGGCACCGCGGCTACCGCCGGTTGCCCGGAGGTGGCGATCACGAGCGCCAGGTGTCGTACGATGCGGCCGCGCGCCGTTGGACCGTGCGCGATCGTCTGGTGCTCTCGGGCCGTCACACGCTCTCGTGGCAATTTCAGGCCCACCCCGACGTACAGCTCTCCGGTGCGGACCGAGCCTGGCGTTTCTCCGCCGGCGGGCACGCCGTCTCGCTCCGTTGGACCGCCGGTGCGCTGTGCGCCGCCGCGATCGAGTCCGGCTCGTACGCGCCGGCGTACGGACGTAAACTCCTCGCCCCGCGGCTCGTCCTCCAGGTCTGCGGCGACGGGCCGTTCGAAGCGACGTTCGTGCTTCAGGTCGAGGAGCACAGTTGATGCCTGCGCCGTCGGCCGGCCCGCGCATGATCTCGTTCACCGTGGACGGCGTCTTCTCCCCCGTCCTCGATTCGCAGGTGATCGTGCCGTTGGCCGTGCTCGGCCGCATCGCACCGCAGATCCGTCGCGCCCTCCTGGTCCTCACCAGCCGACGCCACAACCAGCACCCGCGGCTGGCCGAGCGCAAGGCCCAGATCGAGCAGGCGGTCGCCGGCGCACGAACCGTGTTGTGGGACCGCTGGCCGCTCGGCACGCCGTTCGAAGCTCACCAATGGGCCCGTCGGCTCCGAGCCGCACTGGACGCCGTGGGCTACACGGGTCCGCAGCCGATCATCGTGCACTGTCGGGGCCCGGGGACGGCGGATGCGGCCGCCCTCTTGCGCAGACGCGACCCGCGCCTGCGGATCCTCCTGGACGCCCGCGGAACAGCCTTCGATGAGGTCTACGAGACCGGACTGCTGGGCTGGTGGCAACGGCGCATCGCGCAACGGACGGCGTGCACTGCCATCGCCGCGGCCGACGCCCTGAACACCGTCTCCACCGTGTTGGCGCAACACCTCGACGAGATCGGCCGTTTCCGTCCCGGCATCCCCCGGACCGTGATCGGCTGCTGCGCCGACACGCAGCGGTTCTACTTCGACCCGGCCGTCCGGGCCCAACGCCGGTCCGCCCTCGGCCTCGACGGCCGGTTCGTCGTGTGCTATTGCGGGGCGATGTCGCATTGGCAGCGCCCGGACGCCCTCGCCGCGGCCTTCGCGGCGATCGCAGCCGCCATGCCGGACGCCCACCTGCTCATCGTGTCGCCCGAGGCCGAGCCGCTGCTCGAGCAGCTTCGCACGGCCGGCGTCCCACCGGAGCGCTGGACGGTGCGCAGCGCCCGCCACGACGAGGTCGCCTCCTACCTCATGGCGGCCGACGTCGGGCTGCTGCTCCGTGAGAACACGCTGACCAACCGCGTCGCCTCGCCGGTCAAGTTCACCGAATACCTGCGCTGCGGCCTGCCCGTCATGCTCACGCCCTACATCGGCGATTTCAGCGGCTTCGCCGCCCGACACGGCGTCGGCGTCGCCATCGAGTTCCCCGTCCGACCGGATGAAGCCGTTGCGGCCGCCCGCCAGTTGCGCGACCGCCTCGCGGCCGAGGGCGACGCGTACCGCGCCCGGTGCAGCGCGATCGCCGGGGAGCACTTCTCGTGGGACGCGCAGATCCGCCAGCTCGTCGACGTTTACGAGCGGCTCGCGGCCTCGTAGCGCGCGCCGCAGCCCAGCCCCGTTACAATCCCGCGCGTTGCGGTTACGCCGGACATCGCGCTCTCCGTTCGCGACCTGGTCGTTTGCTTTGCGCGCCCCGACGGCGACGGCTTCGCGACGGTCCTCGACGGCGTCACGTTCGACGTGCTCTTCGGCGAGACCCTGGTCATCAGGGGTGGCTCGGGGGGCGGCAAGACCACGCTCCTCAACGCGCTCATCGGCGAGCTCGCGGCGGACGCGGGCGTGACCCGCTACAACCTGCCCGAACTGGGCCCGCTGGATCTCACCCCGGCAACGGAGGCGCAGGCCGACGCGCTCCGCAAGCGGATCGGCATCCTCTTTCAGTCCGGCGCGCTGTTCAGCTCGCCCACCCTCGCCGAACACGTCGCCCTGCCGCTGCGCGAGCACTCGCCCGTCGCCCCCGACATCATCGACATCGTCGTCGCCATCAAGCTCCAGCAGGTCCGCATGCTCCCGCATCGCGACAAATTCCCGGCGCAGCTCTCCGGCGGACAGAAAAAACGGGCGGGCCTCGCCCGCGCCACCGCCCTCGACCCCCACGTCCTCTTCTACGACGAGCCCACCGCCGGACTCGACCCCGTCACGTCCTCGTCCATCGACGAACTGATCATGGACCTCTCCCGCAAGCTCCACGTGACCAGCATCGCCGTGACCCACGACATGAACTCCGCCTTCCGCATCGCCGACCGCATGATCATGCTCGATCGCGGGCGCGTCGTACGCAACGGGCCGCGGGCGGAGTTCGAACGCTTGCGCGTCACGCCGCCCGAGCGGCTCTCGACCGACGCCGACCGCCGCGTCCACCAGTTCCTCCGCGGCTGCGGCGACGGCCCCCTCACCGACGCCGAGGGGCTCAGCGAGTTCGAGAAACTCCTGGGCGTCGGCGGCCCCGTTCAACGACACTCTGAGCGCCGGCGCGACGCCCACGTGGCTCACCCGCGCTCCCCGTGCCCGCCCGACCGCGCCTGCCCCCCGGGAGCCGCGCGGCGGTAAAGTACACCCCGGCGGGATGCAGCGGTCGCGTCGGCGGCCGCCGGCACCGCCGCAGGAGTGCCCGCGTGAACGCCTCACCGCAGCCGCCCCCGCAGCCCTCGGCGGCGACACCTCCGGTGCCGCCCGCTCCCGCCACCCCGGAACCCGTGCGGACGGCGCGCCCGATCCGCGAGGTCACATTCGTGTCGTATCCGAAACTCCTATTCATCTGGCCCATCATTCTCCTCGGCTACGCCCTGTGGCCGCTGGCTTATCCGGCCGCGCCGACTGACGCCCCCGCCGTCAGCCCCCCGTCCACCGCCGCGCCCGGGGCCGTCGAGGGCCCGGCGGCGGTCCAGACACGCTCGACATCTGCGCGGCTCGAGGTGCTCGCGTGGATCTACCTCTGGACGACGCTGGTCGTGCTGCTGGCGATCGGCGTGGACATCGACCGGAATCAGGCGGCGTTCTGGATCCTGCTGGTCGGCGTGCTCTGGTTGCTGGGCCTGTGGTTGCGCGACGCCAAGCAGTTCACGCTCTTCGGTGACGTGTACCGCTGGTTCGCTGACCTTAACCTGCAATACGACCGGACCCTCGGCCTCACGCTCAGCATCCTGCTGTCGGTCCCGTACGCGATCATGCTGGTCTGGGCCCGGCTCAACGACCGCTGGCGGATCACGCACAACGAGTTCGAGCACTACTCGTTCGGCAAATCGGACGACTCACTCGGCCGCGGGGCCAAGACGATCCGTTCGGACTTCCCTGACATGTTCGAACTGCTGCTCGCGCTCTCCGGCACGCTCATCGTCTTCAACGCCATGGGCACGCGCGAGCTGCGCCGCATCCCGCACGTGCCGGGCCTGCCCTTCGTCCGCCGGAAGCTCAATCGCATCCTCGAACTCACGGCCGTCACGGGCGCGCAGTCCGAGGAAGAAGAGGAGGAGACGCAGCCGTAACCGAGCGGACGGCCGCTCGCGCCCCGGCGTGTGAGCTGGCCGGCGCGCGGGAGACGCAACCGCGGCTCGGCCGCGCACGGCACTCCCGCCGTTTCAAAGCCGGTTCGGCAGGCCGGCCAACGCATTCCCCGCGGGTCGCCGGATGAGATGACAGAAACGTGCCCCGATGGATCGGCCCCCCTCTCCTTCGACTGCTGCCCAGGCACCGGACCGCCACGGCGCGACCCGCGGGAAGGTGTGCCCGGATAAAGGGTTACGGATTATATGGAGGCCCGTTTTTTTCCGGTCCAAGGGCTTGAACGTCCGATACCGGTAACGATATAGTATCGGACGTTAGGGTTGTTCGTGGACAGCGGGAGAGACGAAGCCTCACGTTGCCGCCTATTCCGGTGTGACTTCGCCTGACCGGTCGGAGCCGGTCGTGTCATGTGACCCGCTGTCGGCGGCTCGCTCGAGCGCCATCCTGCGCATCGACGGTTGCCGCACCGCCGACCCGACCGGAGGTGGGACATGGCTCGTCGCACACCAACGCTGATTCGCCCGTTCTGCGGTCCGCTCGCCGTGGCCGCGAGCGTGATCCTGCTGCTCGCGGTGCCCTCGCGGGGACAACCCTCCTTCTCCCCGACGCCGCGCGACACCGGCGCAGACGAGCCGATGCTCGTACCCCCGCCGGACGTCGCGGCCGGCAAGTCGTCGGAGCCCGCGGATGCCGCCGACGCCGAGGCGCTCGCGCCCCCGCCGGGCACCGTGCCGGCGGAGTCGCCGGCCGCCGCCCGAGCGCGCAAGCGTGCGGAACAACCCTGGGCCGGGAAAATCACGACGATGGTGCGCGAGCGCCTCCAGGCGCTGGCGGCGGCGACCAAGAGCGCGCTGCCCGTGCCGCCCGAGTCGCTCTCGACCCCGTTCGTCCGGATCGACGCCCTCGGCCGACTGCGGATCGAGTGCCGCGTGGACGACGAGCGGCCCTTCGACGCGCTCTATCTCCGCTCGCTCGGCGGCGAACTCGAAGTGCGGGCCGACGGGTACGGGCACTTCGTGGCGTGGGTGCCGCCCGCCGGGATTCAAACGCTCGCCAAGCGGCCGGATGTCCGCATCATCCGGCATGTGGACCCGCCTTTTACCGACACGGGCTCGGTCAACAGCTAAGGCGACGCCGGGCACAATGCGAACCCGGCGCGCGCTCCTGGGATTGACGGGGGCGGGGCAGCTCGTGGGCGTGATCTCGGACGGCGTGGACAACCTCGCCGCGGCCCAGGCGCTGGGCGACCCGCCCGCGACGGTTACCGTTCCGGGTGGCTGCGCGGGCGGCGGTGACGACGGCACGGCCAGGCTCGAAATCGTCCACGATCTCGCGCCCGGCGTCGCACTGGCCTTCTGCGGCGGCGGCTCCGCCGGCATGATCAATGCGATCAACTCGTTGGCCGTCATTCCGGGTATGACGATCATCACCGACGACATGCCGCACCCGCAGGAGTCGCTGTTTGAGGACGGCCCGATTGCGCCGGCCAAACAGGCCGCCGTCGCGGCCGGCATCTTCTACACCTGTTCCGCGGGCAACCGCGCTCTCGAGCACTATCAGGGCAACTTCAACTGCTCCGGCAGCAACATCGCGATCGGCCCGAACACCTACGATTGCCCCCATGACTTCGGCGGCGGCGACCGCCGCCTGCGAATTCGGGGCGGCTCCGGCGGCAGCGCGACGATCTATCTCCAGTGGGCCGAGCCATTCGGCGCGGCCGCCACGGACCTCGACCTGTACCTGCTCGACACGGCCGGGAATATCCTGGCGTCCTCGACCAACACGCAGAACGGTTCGCAGGACCCGGTCGAGGTGGCCACGGTGAACGTCCCGGCTGGAACCTTCGTGGACATCGTGGTGGACCGCGCCCCCAGCGCGCCCAACGTGTTCTTCGACCTCCGCGGCTTCGGCTCGCGGTTCCAGGAGTACAACACGCCCGCCGGGAGCATCAACGGCGCGTCGCGGCAAACCGAGGTGTACGCGGCTGCGGCGGCCTGGTGGAACACGCCGGGTACGATCGAGGACTTCAGCAGCCGCGGGCCCATCCGGCACTTCTTCCCGGTGCCGCTCACGCGCAACAAACCAGACGGCACGGGTCTGGATGGCGTCCGCGTCACCGGGGCGGGCTGCTTCGCCTGCCCGAACCCCTGTCCGCCCATCACGACCTGCAACTTCTTCGGCACTTCGGCGGCGACGCCGCACATAGCCGGCGTGGCCGCGCTGCTGCTCGAGATGCGTCCGACGCTGACGCCGGCCCAGGTGGCCCAGGTGCTCAACGACACGGCGGTCGACATCGACGCCCCCGGCTACGACCTGAACGCCGGGTTCGGCCGGGTTGACGCGTTGGCGGCGGCCTGCACCGCCGACACGCAGGCCCCCGCCGTGACCCTTCAACTGGACGGTGAGGTGCCCGCGGCCGACGACGACTGCACCATCCGGATGTATTTCAGCGGCACGGCCATCGACGATCGCTGTCTCCGACTGTCCGGACTGGCTGTTTCCTTCGAACTCACGCCGGGCAGCGGCGTAGTCAGCGGGCCCGTGGTGGAGTACGGAGAGATCGAGGGGGGCTTCTCCTTCGCCGGCTGGGTGGAAGTCCACGATCTGACCGCCTGCCCGATGTCACTCCAGGCTCGCATGACCGCCACGGACTGCTGCGACAACGTCGGCTCGGCCGTCGCGACGGCCACGCTGACGGACAGCACGCCGCCGCAGGCCACGTGCAGCGCGATCGGCGGCGCGGTGCATGCCGCCTGCGAACGCCTCGTGCCGTTTTCCGCGCGGCTGACGGACAACTGCTGTCTGCGGGCGGAGGACGTGGACGTGCAGGTGGACTTGCTCACCGGCAACGCGCAGCTCGGACCGGTCGCATGGAACCTCCAGGTGGTTTCGGCCCGCGAAATCCGGGTGACGGGCCAGGTGCGCGTGTCGCAGCTCACGAGCTGTCCCGCCACGGTGCGGGTGACGGTGCAGGCGACGGACTGCTGCGGCAACCCGGTGACGTGCGGCGCGACGGCCGACGTGGTGGACGTGACGCCGCCGCAGATCACCTGCCCGCCGGACGCGTACTTCGAACACGGCAGCTTCCTCTGCGAGCCGGACATCCTCAACTGGCTGAACAGCGCGGTCGCCACGGACAACTGCGACACCGACGTGCGGATCACCCACGATGCGCCGCTGTGCGGCTTCCCGTACGGCTCCACGACCACCGTGACGTGGACCGCCACCGACGACTGCGGCAACACCGCGACCTGCTCGGCGACGATCACCATCGCGCCGCCGGGCCGCGGCCAGCCCGGCCAGAAGGGCAGCCTGCTGTTCTTCCCGGCCGTGGAGATCAAGTGGAACGCGGCCGGGCAGGTCACGCAGGATACGTTCATCCAGATCAGCAACGACGCCAGCGACGGCGTGCGCGTGCAGATGTATTTCGTGCAGGGGGACAAGCCGCTGCCGGCCACCGCCACCGAGCGGGCGCACCCCGGCTGGAACTGGTTTGACGTGAACATCAGCCTGACGCAGAACGAGCCCGCATACTGGTCCGTCCGCACGGGCGGCCCGAAGGGCGTCTCGTCGTTCACGATCCTGGACCCCGGCCACCCGCCCGGTCGTCCGGACCCCGATGGCCCGCCTGGCAGTCGCATGCTCCGGGGCTACATCGTGGCGTGGGTGGTGGACAACGCGGGGCGTGAGATCCGTTGGAACCACCTGACGGGCGTCGCGACCATCGTGGATTACACTCGCGCCGCGGCGTGGGAGTACAGCGCCTGGGCGTTCTCCACGACCTGCGTGGATCAGGGCCAGCAACCGCAAGACTGCATCGCGGTGAACGCCGCCGGCGTCTGCTGCGAGTCGCAGGTTGTCGCCGGCCGGATCGACTTCGACGCGTTCCAGTACGACATGGGCCCCAACCGCCTGCTGCTGAACTTCATCGCGACCAACGCGCGGGCGTTCAGCCGGCCGGGGCGGCCCCACCGTCACGCACAACACCGGCCTGACGCTGGTCGTGCTGGAACAGGATTTGCGGCTTGAGCACGCGCCGCCGGTCTGGGCCGGCCGACCGAGCCGTGCGCGGCGCCAGCTCGGCACTGCCCCGCGGGTCCGACGCGGCGTCCGCCCACTCGTGCGCGTGCCGGGGACGCGTGTAGAGTACCCTCCGGCGCCGTCGGGGGCGTACCGCCGGGCAAGGAGTCGGGCCGTGAGACCACATCGACATCCCGGGCAGCAGACGGATCGTCGGCGGGCCGCGTTCGCCGTGCTGCGCGGCGCTGCGCTGCTGACGCTGGCCGGGCCGCCGCTGGGCTGCACCACCGGGCCGCGTGTGCCTGACGAGCTCGCGGTAAGCAGCGCCCAGGAGCTCGCGGTGCACGGCGCCGTCGAGCGCTACGCGCAAGCCCGCCGCGCGGCGCTGCACGCCCGGGCGGCTCACGCGGGCGAGCCCTACGTGGTGTTCCGCCGCACGCCGCCGCGGCCCTTCGCCGACCCCCCGCCGCTCGCCCTCGCGGGCACGCCGGCGGCCGGTCGCCCACCCGGGCGGGACACGGCGCCGACCTTCGGCCTGTTGACACTCGACGAGCCGGTCACCCGTCCGGCCACCCAGCCGGCCACTCAGCCCGCCGCGGCGCCGCATCGCGACGGGCCCTGGGTCGCCCCCGCGGGCTACTGGCGCCCGACCGTGGCCCGCCAGCTGGGGCGCGAATCGCTGGAGCTGGTGCGGCGCGAGTTCTGGCGCGGGTTCCAGACGACCTTCTGGGATCTCGAGAACGCCATCGTGCTCACCGCCACACTCGGCGCGAGCATCGCCATTCGCGAGACCGGCGTGGACGACACCGTCGCAGACCGCGTGCGCGGGCATCGCCAGCTCGGCGACATGGACGAGCCGATCCAGATCCTCGGCCATCCCGGCACGCACTTCGCGGCGGCCGGCGTGCTCTGGCTCGGCAGCACGCTGACCCGCAGCGTCCGCGAGCACGAGTTCGCCAAGGCCCTGACCGAAGCGCTGGCGGTCAACGGCGTGACGACCGTGCTGCTCAAGGTGGCGACCAACACCCGCGCGCCGAACGGCGAGCGCTTCGCCTGGCCGAGCGGCCACACCTCCAGCGCGTTCACGTTTGCGGCCGTGGTCAATGAGTATTACGGCCCGCTGGCGGGGATCCCGTCACTGGCACTGGCGGGACTGGTGGGTTACCAGCGGATCGACTCGCGTGTGCACGACTTTTCGGATGTCGTCTTCGGCGGCATGCTGGGCTACATCGTCGGCACCTCGATCGCCCGCGACCAGAAGGCCCAGTTTCCCGAAGTGTTCGGGATGACCGTGCTGCCCTATGCCGACCCGGAGACCGGTGCGTCGGGCCTTGCGCTACTGAAGCGTTTCTGAGCGCGCCCGCGCGGCCGGGCGGAGAGGCTCCCGCGCCGCCGTCACGTCGCGTCCGGCGGAACCACCTCGATCCGCCCGCCGCACTTCGAGCAGCGCAGCGCCGGGGCCGAGAACGTGGGCCCGATCTGAAGGGGGTTCCCGCACGCGCACTTGAACGACTCCCACCCGCCGCCGCGCCGCCGGTAACGCATCGCGGGCGGAGCCTTCCGACGCCGGGCCGCCGCGGCCGCGACCGCCCCGAGGGTCTCGGCCACCGGCACAACGTGGCCCCGTCCGCAGCGCGGGCACGAGACCTCGGCCCGCGCGTCACCCGGCGGGAGCTTCAGCCGCACGCCGCAGACGCAGCCGATCACCACGAAATCCCCGATGCGGTCCAGCAGCGCGCCGACCTCCCGCGCCCGCCGGGCGGCCTCCGCCGGCGCCGGCGGCGCGCCGGGTTCACGCAGCGAGGCCGTGTCCGCCGCCGCCAGCGTCCGGGCCCCGATGCACCCGCGGCGGCGCCCGGTCGTCTGCCGGTAGGCCTGCTCGTACGCCGCGAAGCCCGCGTCCCCCATGCTGCGGAGAATGCGGATGCGCTCGCGCGTCGGCGGATGCGTGGACCACAGCTCGGTCAGCCCGCCGGCGAGCGGGTTCACAATGAACAGCGGGGCCAGCATGGCGTGCGTCTCCGCCGGCCGCGCGTGACGCTCGATCTTCTCCAGCGCCGACGCCAGGGCCGCCGGGTAGCGCGTGAACCGCGCGGCCGAGGCGTCCGCCAGGTACTCCCGGCGCCGCGAGCAGGCGAGGAACAGAAGCTGCGCCGCCAGGGGCGCAAGCAGCGCGAAGACGAGCGTGACCAGCAGCAGGATCGCGGCCGCCTGACCGCCCCCGCGCGACGAGCGGCGCCCGCGGCCGACGTGCCGCAGCCCCCGGAGGAACACCTCCGCCAGGAGGACGATGGTCCCGACCATGACCGCCGCCAGCGTCATGAACCGCACGTCCGCATTGCGAATGTGCCCGATCTCGTGCGCGACGACGCCCTGGAGCTCGTCGCGGTCCAGGCGCTTGAGCAGCCCCGACGTGACCGCCACCGCCGCGCGCTCCGGACGGTACCCGACGGCGAACGCATTGAGCGCCGCGTCGTCGATGACGTAGACAGCGGGCATCTGCGGCAGCCCCGCGGCGATGCTCATCTCCTCGACGACGTTCCAGAGCTGCGGCGCGTCCGCTTTCTCGATCCGCCGGGCGTTAGCCGCACTCAGCAGGACGCTCTCGCCCCGCGTCACCGCGAGCCCCCAGAGCAGGAGCCACAGACCGCCGGCCACGACCGCGCCCCAGACCGCGCCGCCCCGCGCTGCGGGATCGTTGACGAGCGTCGCCAGCACGCCGCGCGGCGCCTCGGGGGCCGCGCGGGGCGCCGCGTACGGCCGGGGCCGATACCCGCGGTCGTAGCCGGACCGCACGAAATCTTCGGCCCCGCCGATGGCCGTGCCGACCGTCGCGCCGATCAGCGCCCCGAGCGTCACGAGGATGGCGCCCAGCAGCGCGATCAGCACCCGCGACCGGCGTCGATTGCTCTCAATGGCCTCCCACATGCTCGCTGCCCGCGGTACCGCGCGGCGCAGCGCCGGCCGGCGCCCGCGCCCGCGGACCATCTCCCGGTGCGGAGCCTAGAACTTCACCTGCGGCGCCTGCCGCTCGGCCGCGCTGTCGACCTCGAAGAACGGCAGCTCGTGGAACCCGAACATGCCCGCGATGACGTTCGGCGGGAACGTCTGGATCCGGGTGTTGTAGGTCATGACCGAGTCGTTGTAATGCTGCCGCGCGAAGCCGATGCGGTTCTCGGTCGAGCTGAGCTCCTCCTGAAGCGCCAGGAAGTTCTGGTTGGCCTTCAGGTCCGGGTAGCTCTCGACCAGCATGAGCAGCCGCCCGAGGGCCTGCGACAGTTCGCCCTCGGCGCGGACCTGTTGCTCCAGGCCCCGGGCCGCGACGGCCCGCGTCCGGGCGGCCACGACGGCCTCGAGCGTGCCGCGCTCGTGACCGGCGTAGCCCTTGACGGTCTCCACCAGGTTCGGGATCAGGTCGTGCCGCCGCTTGAGCTGCACGTCGATCTGGGCCCAGGCGTTCTTGACCTGGTTGCGCAGCCGCACCAGGCCGTTGTACACCCCGACCACCCACAGCAGGACCACCACGACCAGTCCGAGCACGATCAGCAGCGCGATTCCCAGTGACGACATCGCTCATCCTTTCGTCGAGTCACCGACTCGCTGTCGAAACAGGTCTGCCAGAAAGGCCGCCACCGCGCGTTCCTCCGGCGTTCCGGCGCCACCGCGCGCGGACCGCGCGACCCCTTCGAGTTCGCCGGCGTCAAGCCAGAACCCGTGGCCCACGCGGCAGCGCTCGATCTGCACCTTCGGACCGTCGCCGACCCCGACCGCCTCGAGGCGGCGTCCGCACCGCACGCACCGCCGCCGGGAACGCGCTGGCGGCGCGCTCGCCAGCGCCGCCCGGAGCCGGTCCACGTCCCCGCCCGCGAGCGACACCAGCACGTCGAGTTCGCCGGCATCGCACCACACGCCGTGGCACGAACCGCAGTGGTCGACCTCGACCCCCTCGAACTCCACGACGATGAGAGCGCCGCCGCACGCCGGACACACAGGGGTTCCTCCGACCGGCTCTGCCGCACCGGAGGCAGAATACCCGCGCCGCAGGCGTGTGTCGCCACAGGCCGCGTTACAACTCCACAGGATTTCTATACGCGCCCCCGCCCTACCGCCGCCGCCGCTGCGCCCGCTCCATTTCCCGGGCGTCGTCCCGACGCCGCAGGTCCTCGCGCTTGTCGCCGTGCGTCTTTCCGCGGGCCAGCGCCAGCGCCACCTTGACCCTCCCCCGGTCGTTGAAGTACAGCGTCACCGGCACGATCGTGAGCCCCCGCTGGGTGACCTTGGTCGCCCACTTCCGGATCTCGCGCGCGTGCAGCAGGAGTTTCCGCTCCCGGGTGGGCTTGTGCTGCGCGTATCCGGCCATCGGATACGGTGCGATGTTGCACCCGATGAGGAACATTTCGCCCCCCCGGATCAGCGCGTAAGCCTGGTCCAGCGAAGCCTTTCCGTCCCGCAGGCTCTTGACCTCGCTCCCGGTTAGAGCGATCCCGGCCTCGACCTCGTCCAAGAGCTCGAAGTTATATCGGGCCTTCTTGTTGTGGATCCGCGGAGGCGCGGATGGACGTTTGGCCATCGCGGAGGTAAATTTAGAGGCAACCGATGATTGCCGCAACTTCCGGTCCGGCCGGCCGGTATAAGGTGGTGCGACGTGCTTGATGGTCATCCGGATGGCGCAAGCCAGGTTATGCCGCGCGACGAGGAACAGAAGCTGATCGCGCGGGCGCGGCGCGGGCACGCGGATGCCTATCGGGCCCTCGTGGAGGCCTACAAGGATCGCCTCTACGCGTTCGTATCGCGGACGGTCCGGAACCACCACGAGGCCGAGGACATCTGTCAGGCCGCGTTCGTGAAGGCCTACGAGTCGCTGAACAGCTATTCCGAGGAGTACGCTTTCAGCACGTGGCTCTTCACGATCGCGTATCGCCTCTGCCTGAACCACGTCCGCAAGCGGAAGGCCCTTTCGGGCGAGGTGGATTTCTCCAACGTGCGACGGACGGAGCCGGACGCCCCGCAAGTCCTGGCCAGCACCGAAGAGGTCCGGCGTCTGCGTCGGACCATCTGGTCCGCCGTGGAACAGCTTTCGCTGCCGCAGCGTTCGGCCGTGCTGCTGTTCTACCGCGAGGGCAAGAGCTGCGAGGACATCGGCCGCGTGCTCGGGACCCCGACCGTGACGGTGAAGAGCCACCTGCACCGAGCCCGGGCCAAGCTGCGCAAGCTGCTCAGCGCGGAGCTGGTCGACGATTGGGTGGCGCTTCAGGCGCTCGGCGACGCGCATTGGGCATGAGTCGAAGCCATGAACTGCGTGCAGGCTGAACAGCTCTTCGACGCCTACCTCGACGGGCAACTCGGGGGGTCGCTCCGGCTCGAGTTCGACGCCCACCGGCTTCGTTGCCGGCGGTGTCAACAGACGCTCGCCATGCTCGAATCCGTCGGGACGCTCATCGCGACGGACTCCGTCCACCCCCCCTTGTCCCCGGATTTCACCGATCGTGTCATGGCGCGGATCGCGCATCGGTCCGCCCAGCGGCGTCGGCCGCTCCGCCGTCTGCTGCTTGTCGCCGGGGCCGTGTCGCAAGCGGCCGCCGTGCTGGCGTTTGTCCTCTACTGGCTGCCGCCCAAGCCCCGGCCGGCGGCGCAGCCCGCGCCCGCGGCGCCCCAGGTGCCGCTCGAGTATGCGAACTCGCCCGAGTTCCGGGCGATCCGCGAGCTGGTGGTGGACCGGGTCGAGCGTCGCCTATGGGAAATGCACCACGCCGGCACGCAGCTCACTTCCGACCTGGTGGGCCTCGCGCGGTACTTGAACATCAGCCTCCCGGCCGATGTCGCGCGCGAGTCGCTGCGGATGGCCGGGGCCAATCCCTGGCAGGCGCTGTGGGACGCGTTCCTGCCCCGCGGGGAGGAGGAGACGGAGACGCCGCCCGCGACGGATGAGCTCCACTCCATCTAGCCAGTCCGACTGCTCTTGCCGGTTCGCCCCGTCGGCAGCCTCATGGCACCCGGGGCGCGTTGGGCTGATGCGCATCGCCGTGACGCTCTTGGCAGCCGTCCCGGCGGTGCGCGCCGCAGAGTCGCTCGCCGTCCACGTGCCCGCGGACGTGCGCCTGTTCGTCGAGCTCGAAAACGCGCCCGATCTGTTGCTGCCGCTGCTCGAACTCGACGCCTGGCTCACCCTGACCGAACTCCTCGGGCAGCCCACCCGCCGCGAAGACGCCGACCGCTGGGCCCGTCTGGTCGAGGAAACGCTTCAGATGTCGCCCGCCGAGGCGATCCGCACCCTGTTCGGCCGCCGCGTGGCGTTGATCGGGACGGGACTTCAGCCGGACGAGGAGGCCGTCGTGCTGTGCCGGCCCGCGGGCGACCCGGCCGAGCTGCTGCGTCGCTGGCCGGTCCGACCGCTGCCCTCCACCGGGCAGACCTCGATCTTCCGGCTGCACAACAGCCTGCGGGTCGCGAGCTTCGGACCGCTGCTGCTGCTGGCCGACGACGCCGCCGGACGGACCTTCGACCATCTGCTCACCCAACTGGAGACCAACGCCGCCCCCGCTCTGGCCAACGATCCGGTGTATCGGCGGTTGCTGGCCCGCGTGCCGGCGGATCCCTCGGGCGTGTTGTTCGCGCGCCTGCTCACACCGGCCACCTGGCCAGGCTTGCCCACTTTAGCGCTCGCGTCCCCGCGCCTCGCCGCCCTCACCCCCCTGCTGGGCAACTCGACGAGCTTCCTTTGCGCGCTGCACCGCGAGGACCGCCTCGTTCACCTGACGGTGGTGGGCGACGCGCGCGGCGCCGCCGCGGCGCGAGTCCCCGCGCTGCGGCCGCTCATCGAGCGGCTGCCGGAGCGCACCCTCGCCGCGTGGGCGGGCCACATCCCGTATCGCGATCTCGACGGGCTCGTCGCGACGCTCCCGCCGCAGAATCTGGTGCGTGTCGCCGTGGAAATGCAGAACAAGGCCGGCACTCTGCGAGCCCTGTCGGACGTCCTGAGCACGGCCACGTGCGCGGCAGTCGGCACTGTGCGGCCGGCGGGCCGTCCCGCCGGCGGGCCGCCGGCGCCGGCCCTCGCCCTGCTGATCGGTACCACCGACGCCGCCGCGGCGGCGCGCGAGTGGCGAGCGCTGCTGCATTCGACCGTCGCGTTGTACAAGCTGCTCGCCCTGCGGCTGGGCAACCGCCCGCCGCCGCTGCCGTTCCAGCCGGTCGCGGTCGGAGAGCTGAGCGCTGAACAACTCGACCTGACGGGCCTCCTGGGCGACGGCCCGCGAGCCGTGCTCGGTGAACTGCACCTCACCTGGGTGATCGAAGACGACGCCCTCATCATCGCCTCGCACACGGACTGGTTGCGGGAGATCGTCGCCGCGCGGCGCGGCGCCACGCCCACGCTGCAAACGACCCTCGACCGGACTCCCCGCCCTCCAACCGGCCGGCGCGACACCATCATCGTCGTCCAGGCCGGGCCGCTCGCGGATCTCGGCAGCCTATGGCTGACGCACCTGGAGCGCACCGCGCCGGACACCCTGCGCGAGGACTGGTGGCGCAACTACCAGCCGGGCGGCCCACAGGTTCGGCTCGGCGCCCAAGTCACGGCCGACGGCGAGACGCGCCGTCTGACCGTCCGCGCCATCCAACCCGGCTCGCCCGCCGATGGCGTGCTGCGCCCGGGCGACGAAATCATCGGCATCAACCGCCTCCGCTTCACGACTACGCAGCCCATCGCGGAATTCACCCGCGGCCTGGCCGCGCGCGAAAACCCGCGCTGGGTCGACCTGATCGTCGAGCGCGACCGGATCGTCCGCGTGCGCCGCGTGCCGCTGCCGTTCGTGGACCCCGTGCAGATCCTGCGGCGCATCGTGGCCATCGGCCGGATCGTGCAGCGGGCCGTCTACCACGACGATGCGCCCGACGTGGAGGGCCCGCGCGCAGCCCTCACGCTCGAGCTTCGCGCGGGTGCCCCACCACTGTTTCCTTTCGAGATTCAGCCCCCTCAGAGCCCCCCCACGGACACGGCCC
>Ga0209101_1000096_pt1 | contig 73275 bp, 59 predicted proteins | sample ConPoolayeCmetaG_FD_185481 | JGI IMG/M metagenome (GOLD analysis project Ga0209101, IMG submission 185481) | Hot spring microbial mat communities from California, USA to study Microbial Dark Matter (Phase II) - Cone Pool mat layer C metaG... ... | reverse complement strand
GGGGTGTCGAGGGCGTTTCGCGCCGCGGGTGCCCAGGCCATCGAGGAGTTGGGTCGCGGGACTACTGCTCCGGAGCGGGGGGCGCGAACAAGGCCTCGACGACGCGCCGATCCTCCTCGGTAATCTCCTGGAACTCGATGCCCACCTCCAGCTGCCCGTCGGGGTGGGGGGCGGTCCAGGCCACACGCCCGAGAGCGATGACCACCTTGCCTCTAACCGCGATGTAGACCTCGACCCGCTCCTCGGGCTGCAGCGCCGTATCGGTGACAAAGCTACAGCCGCCAAGGCCCATCACTTTCGTTTTGGCAAAACCCTCCTCGGCTCCGTCGCCTGTCTTCTTGACGAGGACGGTGTTTTCGGATGGGATTCGCGGGAATCGTCGTTGCTCGGCGGTCATTGCAACCTCACCCTTCTGGCCGGTGGAATTGTCGGGCAAACTCCGCCGATTTGCAAGTTGGGTGGCAGATTAGTGCTTCTGGCGAAGTCACTTTCACACAGTGAATAGGTGGCCGGCCAGTCTTGATCTCGACAGCGCTCCCGCGATGCGTCACCATGTTGGCGGGAGGAGACCATGGCGGAGCAGCTTTCGGGCGGGGAGCTGGTAGCACTCATCCAGCGTGTGTTTCGGCCAGCTCCCCACGACCGCGGCCTGGCCATCCTGGTGGATCTGCCGGACAGGGAAGTGCCCGACACCCCTGCCTGGCGCCAGCGCAGGGAAATCGCCACTGACTGGGCGCGGGAATTGTCGGCTCGCGCCGCCGAGCTCGGTCTTCACATCCACTTGGTGGCGTACCGGAACGTGCGCACCAACAACGGTGACCTGCCGGTCAGCGCCTGGGTGCTCCCTCCCTCAAGCCCCCTGCCCCACGACGCCAAAGAGTTGGATCCGGTCACCGCCATGCCCTTTGCCGAGATTTACGCCACCCACTCCATGCTCATCGCCTTGACGCAGTTTTCTGCCACTGCACCGCTGAAGATGGCGGCGCAAAGGCACCCGATCCGCGCCGCCACGATGCCCGGTTTCACCCCGGCGATGATCCCGGCGTTGCGCCTGGACTGGGGCGAGATCAACCGGCGCGTGGAGATCCTCGCCGACCTGCTGACCCAGGCCGAGGCGGCGGAGATCGACTTTCGCCACCCCGGCGGGGTAGCCCATCTGACGCTGGATTTGCGCTTTCGCCGGGCCCACGCCTCGGGAGGGTTGCTCCCCACCCCTGGGATGGCCGGCAACCTGCCCTCGGGTGAGGCCTACATCGTGCCCTACGAGGGGGAGCGGGAAGGTGAGCCCTCGGGCTCTCGGGGCGAGCTGCCGGTCCAGTTTGAGGGCGGCGAGATCGTCCTCTACCGGGTGGAGGAGAATCGCGCGGTGGACGTGCTGAGTTCCGGCGCGGTCTCGCGCCGCGAGGCGGCAGCCATCGCCGCCGAGCCGGCCTACGCCAACCTGGCTGAGCTGGGACTCGGGGTGCTGGCCGAGCTGGGCATCAAGCCCATCGGCGAGGTGCTGCTGGACGAAAAGTTGGGCCTGCACATCGCCTTCGGGCGCTCGGAGCACTTCGGCGGCCAGGTGGGCCCGGGGCATTTCTCTTCCCCCGCGGCGGTGATCCACATTGACCGGGTGTACATCCCCGAGACCCAGCCCGACGTGCGGGTGGAACGCGTGGATCTGATCATGCCCGGGGGTGCTGCCGTGCCCGTGATGCGCCAACACGCCTACGTGCTGGACTGGAACAGCTAGCCCGTGCAGAGCTGCGGGCTAGGAACCGGCATCGAACTGCAGGGGGAAACCCCCGAGTGGAGTTTGTCTTCGATCTCCACTACCTGTTGAGGAGGAATTATGAAGCGCATCGGCGTTCTGGTTCTCGGATTGGTTTTCCTTGCTCTGCCGGCCACGCTGCCCGCGGCTGCACCCCCCGCCAGGGGAGCCTCGCCACCCCCATCGGTGGGCGCTGGGGAGGAGGGGGAAGAAACCAAGGACCTCTTCTCCTCCGGCACCTTCGCCGGGCTGAAGCTGCGCTCCATCGGCCCGGCGTTGATGTCGGGCCGGATCGGGGATCTGGCCGTGGATCCGAAAAACCCGGCCAGGTACTTTGTGGCGGTGGCTTCGGGCGGCGTGTGGAAAACCGAAAACGCCGGTACGACCTTCGAGCCAGTGTTCGATGCCGAGGCGTCGTACTCCATTGGCTGCGTCACTCTGGATCCCAACAACCCCCACGTGGTGTGGGTGGGATCGGGGGAGAACAACTCCCAGCGCTCGGTGTCCTGGGGCGACGGGGTGTACAAGTCGCTGGACGGCGGCAAGACCTGGAAGAACATGGGTTTGAAGAAGTCCGAGCACATCGGCATGATCCGCGTCGATCCCCGCAACTCTGACCTCGTGTACGTGGCGGCCCAGGGGCCCTTGTGGGGACCGGGCGGGGACCGGGGCCTCTATAAGACCACCGACGGCGGCGCTAGTTGGGAGAGGATCCTGCACATCTCCGAGCACACGGGTGTGAGCGAGGTGCACTTTGATCCGCGCAACCCCGATGTGCTCTACGCTGTCGCGTACCAGCGCCGGCGCCACGTCTGGACGTTGATCAACGGCGGCCCGGAGTCGGCCATTTACAAGTCCACCGACGCCGGCAAGAGCTGGCGCAAGCTGACCCAGGGGCTGCCCAAAGTGGATCTGGGGCGCATCGGGCTGGCCGTGTCCCCCGCGAACCCCGACGTGATTTACGCCATCGTCGAGGCGATGCAGGACAAGGGGGGCATCTTCCGCTCTCGGGACCGCGGGGAAAGCTGGGAGCGCCGCAGTGGCTACCTCTCCTCCTCTGGCCAGTACTATTCGGAACTCTTCGCCGACCCTAAAAACGTGGACCGCGTCTACTCCATGGATACCTACTTCATGGTCAGCGAGGACGGCGGCGCCACCTGGACGCGCGCCGGCGAGAAGGCCAAGCACGTGGACAACCACGCCCTGTGGATCGACCCCCACAACACCGACCACCTGCTGGTGGGCTCCGACGGGGGGATCTACGAGACCTGGGACCGGGCCAAGACCTGGCAGTACAAACCCAACCTGCCGGTCACCCAGTTCTACCGCGTGGCGGTGGGCAACGACGCTCCTTTTTACACCGTGTGCGGTGGCACCCAGGACAACAACACCCAGTGTGGGCCCGCCCGGACCACCTCGCGCCACGGGATCACCAATTGCGATTGGTTCATCACCCAGGGGGGTGACGGCTTCGTGCCGGCCATCGACCCCGAGAACCCCAACCTCATCTACTCCGAGGCGCAGTACGGATGGATCGTGCGTTACGACCGGGCCTCGGGCGAGCGGGTGTTTATCCAGCCGCAGGAGGCACCGGGCGACGACCCGCTGCGCTGGAACTGGGACTCGCCGTTCATCATCTCGCCCCACAACTCCAAGCGCCTGTACTTCGCGGCTCAGCGCCTGTTCCGCTCCGACGACCGGGGCGACTCGTGGGTGCCCGTCTCGGGCGACCTCACCCGGCAGATCGATCGCAACCGCCTCAAGGTCATGGACCGCGTCTGGCCCGCCGACGCGGTGGCCAAGAACGCTTCCACCTCGTTCTACGGCAACATCGTGGCCCTCGACGAATCGCCCCTGGTCGAGGGGCTGCTGTACGTGGGCACCGACGATGGCCTGATCCAGGTGAGCGAAGACGGCGGCAAGAACTGGCGCAAGATCGAGCGCTTCCCGGGGGTGCCCGAGTTAACCTACGTCTCCGCGGTGCTCGCCTCGCGCCACGAGGCGGACACGGTGTACGCCACCTTCGACAATCACAAGCGCGCCGACTTCGCGCCCTACGTGCTGAAAAGCCGCGACCGGGGGCGGACCTGGAGCTCGCTGGTGGGCAACCTAAAAGAGCCCCAGGTGTGTTACGACCTCGTGGAAGACCACGTGGATCCTCGGCTGCTGTTTTTGGGCACCGAATTCGGTGTTTTCTTCTCCCCCGACGGCGGCGGCACGTGGATCCAGCTCAAGGGGATGCCCACCATCGCCGTACGCGACATCGCCATCCAGCGGCAGGAGAACGACCTGGTGCTGGCCACCTTTGGGCGGGGCTTTTACATCCTCGACGACTACACCCCGCTGCGGGGGATCACCCGGAAAGCCTTGGAGCAGGAGGCGGTCCTCTTCCCCGTCAAGGATGCGCTGGCCTACATTGAGTCGGGGCGTTTCGGCTGGGGGCGAAAGGCGTCCCTGGGCGAAACCTTTTACACCGCCGATAACCCGCCTTTCGGTGCCACCTTCACCTACTACCTCAAGGACGGGCTGAAGACCAAGACCGAGCTGCGGCACGAGCGGGAAAAAGAGGCGATCAAGAAGAAGCTGGATCCGCCTTACCCGACCCTGGAGGAGTTGCGCGCCGAGGAGACCGAAGAGAAGCCCCAAATCATTCTCACCGTGCGCGATGCCCAGGGTAACGTGGTGCGCCACCTGTCCGGTCCCACCGGCAAGGGGTTCCACCGGGTGGCCTGGAACCTGCGCTACCCCGCCGCCACCCCACCCACCGCCGAGCGGCGGCGCGACGAAGACGATGAGGAGGACAACGCAGGCGGTGGGCCGATGGTGGTGCCCGGCGAATTCACGGTGACCCTGGCCAAGCGGGTGGACGGGGTGACCACCGTGTTGGGGGGTCCGGTGAGCTTCCAGGTCACCCCGCTGGGGTTGGCCACCCTGCCAGCCGAGGATCGCGCCGCGTTGTTCGCCTTCCAGAAGGAAGCGGCGCGCCTCCAGCGGCTGGTGCTGGGAGCCGTGGAGGCGAGCCGCGAGACCGAGCGCCGCCTGGATGCCATCGCCAAAGCGCTCAAGGAGACCCCAGCGGCAGCGCCCGAGCTCACCGATCAGGCAGCCCAACTGCGCCGCACCCTGGAGGAGATCAATCTCGTCCTGCGCGGCGATCGGGTGGGCGAGCGCCGCAACTATCCGACTCCGCCGTCCATCGTGGGCCGGGTGCAGACCGTGGTTTCGGCGTTCTGGAGCAACACCTCGGCGCCCACCGGCACGGCGCGGGAGTCACTGCGTATCGCCGCCGAGCAGTTCGCCACCGTGCACGGCCAGCTCAAGCAGCTGGTGGAGGTGGACCTCGAAGATCTGGAAAGGGCGATGGACGAGGCGGGAGCCCCTTGGACCCCGGGGAGGCTGTAGCAGAGCAGCCGCGAGGTACCAGGCGGGCCGGCTCGGCGCCCTCGCCTGGCCACGAGGAGGACGTCGTGGCCATCGGCGGGGGGCGTGAGCCTAGCTACAATCGCTGGATGAGCGAATCTCGCACCATCTCGCTGCGAGCCCTCGCCGTGGTGCTGGCGGTGGGGGCTGTGCTTTTCGCCGTGCTGGCGGTGAAATGGTCGGACGGTCGGCGGGCGACGGTGGCGGTGTCCCGCAGCGGTGGGGCGGTGCGCCTGTTGCCGCCGAGACTCAGTTTCTCGCCCCGCCTTCTCCATGAGCACCTCACCGTCGCCCGGGAGGAGGGACTGGCCGTGCTGGAGGCCGACTTCTCCCTGCCACTGCCGGGCGGCGCGGCGTTGCCGGTACGAGCGTTCTTACACCTGGAGGGCGCCGGCGTGCTGCCGGTGGAGGCGGCGGCGGTGCGGCGCGAAGGATTGGCGGCGGCGCTGGGCGCGGCCCTCGCACCGCAGTTGCGGCTCGACGCGGCAGAGACGCGGGCGCTGCTCCTGGCCAGCCAGGAGTGGCGCCGGGTCTTTCCCGGGCTGGAAACTGAGGCCACCACAAACTACGCCGACCGCGTCCAGCTCGGCGGCGACCTGCGGGTGGTGCGCCTGCACCTGGAGGGGCGCCCCACCCTTGAGTTGGTGCGCGCCGCGGCGCGCAGCGAGCTGGCGGCTCTCCTCCCGGCGCGGGGGCGCCTCATCCTGTTGGGCCTCGATGGTCTCGACTGGGTACTGGTAGACGAGTTGGTGGCGCGGGGCGTCATGCCTGCCCTTGGGGGCCTGCTGAAACGTTCGGTGCAGGCGACGGTGCGCATGCGCCCGCCGCTGCTCTCGCCCATCATCTGGACGACCATTGCGACGGGACAGCCGGCGGACGTGCACGGCGTGCTCGACTTTGTGGAACCCGACCCGGAGGGCGGTCAGCCCCGCCCGGTCACCAGCTACTCGCGGAAAGTTCCAGCGCTGTGGGAGATGGCCGCGGCGGCGGGGCGCAGCGCGGCGGTGATCGGGTGGTGGGCGACGTTCCCGGCCCACGCCCCGCCGGGGTGCTCGGTGTACTCGGACCGCCTCACCGAGCAACTGATGGGCCTCGAGGAGAACCGCCCAGGTCTCGCCGATCCCCCGGAGGCGGCGGCGCGGGCGCTGGCGGCGGTGGTGAGGGGGAGTCAAATCACCCCGGCGATGCTCGCGCCGTTCGCCGCCGTCACCGCCGAGGAGTTGGCCGCGGTGCCACCCGGGCCGGCGGCGTGGGACTCGCCGGTGGGCGGCTTGGCGCGGCTCGTGGCAGCCACCATGACGGTGGAGAGGCTCACCGAAGCAGAGCTGGCGAGGGGAACCCAGGTGGTGCTCTCGTACCTGGAGGGCACGGACACCGTAGGTCACCTGTTCGGCGCCTACCGCCCACCGCCCATGCCAGGCGTCGATGCCGGGCTGGCGCGCCGCTTTGGCGCGGTGGTGGACCGCTACCACGCCTACGTGGATCGCTTTCTCGCCCGCGTGCTGGCGCACCTGCGCCCCGAGGACACCCTCGTCATCATCTCCGACCATGGCTTCACTTGGGGCGACGATCGGCCCAGCGTGCCCTCGGGCGCGCACACGCCCACGGCGGTGTTCTGGCACCGTCCCGATGCGGTGCTCATCGTGGCGGCTCCGGGCCTGCCGGGCGATCCGTCCCGGGCCCACGTCGAACCCTTGGCCGTGTTGCCCATGCTGTTGGCGCTGGCCGGTTTACCTGCCGCCGAGGGGCTGCCCGGACAGGCCCCGCCGTGGGCCCAAGGGCCGCCGCTGGCGGTGCGCTACGACCTCTTGATACCGCGGCAGGAACGCACCGCCATCGCGCTCTCACCCGAGGAGCGGGCCGAGGAGATCGCCAAGCTGCGTGCCCTGGGGTATTTGGGAGGGGGTGAGGCGGAACCGACGGCTGGGCGCGCTCCGGCGCCGGCGCCAGAACCCACCGCCGACCTGGGGAGGCTGGAAGGGCGGCGCCAGCACAACCTGGGGCTCACCCTGGCCGACCAGGGGGATCTGGAGGGCGCCGAGCGCGCCTTTCGGGCGGCCATCGCCGCCGAACCCAGCTATCCTCCCCCCCACGTGGCCTTGGCGCGACTGCTGCGCCGCAGCGGCCGCTTCGACGAGGCGGACGAGAAGCTCTGGCGGGCGGTGGAGCTGGGGTTGGGGGACCCGGTGGCGACACTGCAGCGGGCTGCGGCCGAGTACCGGACGTTGGGTCAGCCTGGCAGGGCGGCTCAGCTCTTGGCCCAAGCGGCGGAGCGCTTCCCCGAAGCGGCCGCCCTCTGGCTGGATCTGGGCGTGCTGGCGGGGGAACGGGGAGATCTCGTGCTGGCGCGCCGGTGCCTGGAGCGGGCCACCCAGCTGGCGCCCGGCGAGGTGTTGGGGTGGCGCAACCTCGCGGCAGCCCAGGCGGGCATGGGTGACGTGGCCGCGGCGCGCCGCTCCCTCACCCGGGCGGTGGCGCTGGCACCCGCCGACGCCGAGCTCCAGCGGCAGCTCGCCGCCCTCGGCGGCCCCCTGGAACGGTAATCCGTCGAGTCCTCGAGACGGGTTCGGACCGCTTTGGCTGGCACGGTCCTCGTCGCGGCCACCGTGGCGGACTCGGGCTGCGGACTCGATGGCCGCGGGGCGGTTCCTGGGTGAGGCTAGGGGACCGGGGGCGCCACGCGGCCCGGCCCCCTGGACGGAGTGAAAGTCATGCCATGACCGTTGTTGAGTCTCGGCCATGAGCGTGGCTTGACAAATGGGCCATATAGCGATATCGATATATAGGCCGCCAGAGAATTGCGAGGCGGCAACGTAAAGCTCCAGCTTGTGAATAATGGCACAAAGGGAGGTGAGCGATGAGGACGATGCGAGTGGCAGCGGCGGTGGTGGCGGTGACGTTTGCCAGTGGATTTGCGCTGGCGGCCGGCAGCGCCACCAAGGGTAGGTTCCACTTCAAAAAGAGCTGCAAGTCGTGTCACGTCAAGGGGGCCGAGGGCGGCGAGGTGACCCCTTTGAGCAGGACCCAGGAGCAGTGGAGGCGTTACTTCGCCAAGGGCGTGCACAACAAGGGCACCCAGAAGCTCACCGACGTCCTGCCTGCGGAGCAGCTCAAGGACGTGGAGAAGTTCCTGGTGGACCACGCCGCCGATTCCCCGCAACCGGAGACCTGCGGCTGAGGCGCAGCGACGGCGGCCCCTCGTACCTCCACACCGGGAGGCCGCGACGAGGGACCCACGAGGAGGCGGTGTTGAGGAAGCGACGAACGTTGTGGATGGCGGCAGGGGCGGCATTGGCGGCGGTGGCGGCCGGTGCGCTGGCTGACTCGCCGGCTCCCCGGCCGGGGCGGATACGGGTTAGTGTGGTGAACGCGGATCTCGCCGCCATCGTGCAGGGGGTGGGTGGCGGCGACGTCGAGGTCAACGTCCTCTTCAAAGGTTGCGTGCTGCGCCCCAACCTCGCCGTGGAGGAGGGGGCCCTCAAGGGTCTCGTGGCGGCGGAGGCGGTGGTGTGGAGCGGCCTGTTCCACGAGTCGGCGGCGATCTATCAGGCGATAGAAGCGCTCACGCCGGAGAGGCGGGCAACGTTACGTCGCCCCATGTGGATCGACGTATCCCACGGGGCGGCGCGGGTCAAGGTGCCCACCTCCAGTTGCGAGGGGTTCGTGGCCATTCAGTTCATGCACGGCGACCCGTTCTTTTGGCTGAACCCCGACAACGGTGCAGTGATCGCCCGCAACGTCGCCCAGGGTCTGGCCGAGCTGCGGCCGGCGCGAGCGGGAGTGTACGCGGCCAACGCCGAGTTTTTCGCCGGCGAGCTGGCCCGCCACGTGGAGCGCTGGCGGCGCCAGCTGGCGCCGCTGGCCGGCGTGAAGATCTTCGTGACGCAGTGCGGGTGGGCCAACCTGGCGCGGCTGGGACCGGTGTTTTTAAGCTGCCGCAGCGAACCCGGGGTGCTGGCTCGACCGGAAGCCCTTGCGGAGCAGATCGTCAGTCAGCAGATCCCCATCGTGGTGGTGGACCCCCATACCCCGCCCGAGTATGGGGAGGTCTTTCGCGCCAGAACCAAGGCCAAGGTGTTGGTGATCCCCTCGTCCATCGCTGAGGTGCCGGGAGCGCGGGAGTATCACCACCTCTTCGACAACCTCGTGCAGCGCCTGCTGGAGGCGACAGCAAGCGGGGTCGCTGCAGCGCCCATGGGAGGTTCCGATGAGTAGAGGGGTGACCAGGCGTAGGGTGTTGGCCGGGGCGGCGGCCGCCGCCGCCACCGCGGCCTTGGCGCCGCAGCTGGGGTGCGCCCCCGTGGCGCGCCGCCGGCGAGCTGCCGCCACGGCTACCGAGGTGCGTCGGGTGGCCACCGCGTGCGAGCTGTGCCCCAACAAGTGCGCGGTGCTGGCGGTGGTGGAAAACGGCCGGGTGAAAAAGCTCGACCCCAACCCCCTCTCGCCCAAGTCGCGGGGGATGCTGTGCGCCCGCGGCAACGCGGCCATCAAGGCGCTGTACGACCCGGACCGAGTCAAGCAGCCGTTGATCCGCGCCGGCGCTCGCGGGGAAGGGCGCTGGCGGGAGGCGACCTGGGACGAGGCGCTGGACTTCACCGCCGAGCGCCTGCGGCGCATCAAGGACGAGTATGGGCCCGAGGCGGTGCTGTTCTCCTCCACCGAGGGGTTCCAGGAGGAGTTCTTCAAGAACTTCGGGCTCGCCTTCGGGTCGCCCAACATTCTGAGACATCCGACCCTCTGTCTGGCCTCGGTGAATTTGGCCTACTCCATGACCTTCGGGACGGTGCCGTCGTTCGACCTGCTCAACGCCCGCTACGTGATCATGTCCGGGGCCAACCGCTTCGAGTCGATCATCACCCCCGACACCATGGATCTCATCGAAGGAGCCATGAATCGCAAGGCGAAGCTCGTCTACCTGGATCCCCGGTTCACGGTCACCGCCGCCAAGGCGGACGAGTGGTACCCGATTCGACCGGGCACCGATTTGGCGTTCATCCTCGCCATGCTCCACGTCATCATCGCCGAGCAGCGCTACGACAAGGAGTTCGTGGCCACCCGCTGCCTGGGCTTTGACGAGCTGGCGGCCCATGTGGAGCGCTACACCCCGGCTTGGGCCGAGGCCGAAACGGAAATCCCGGCGGCGGCCATCGTCCGCATTGCCCGCGAGTTTGCCGACGCCGCCCCCCGCGCCGTGTACTACGCCGGGCGGCGCTCCTCCTGGTACGTCCACGACTTCCAGATGCGCCGCGGGCAGGCCATCCTCAACGCCATCGTGGGCAACTGGGATCGAGAGGGTGGGGTGGTGCCCAATTCCCGCATCGCCTTGGGGGAGCTGCTCTTCCTCCCCTGGGACGAACCCACCACCGAGCGCGTCGACGAGATCGCCACCCGCTTCCCCCTGGCGGCCAAGGGCGACGGCGCCTTCTTGCAGGCTCGCGAGAACGTGCTGGCGGGGGTGCCGTACCCGGTGAAGGGGTGGATGGTGTACAAGCAGGACCCCATGAACGCGCTGCCAGACCGCGGGCGAACCCAGCGCATGCTGGAAGCCATGGACTTCGTCGCCGTCATCGACACTCAAATGAGCGACACCGCGTGGTTTGCCGACGTGGTCCTGCCGGAGTCCATGTATTTGGAGCGCACCGACCCGCTGCACATGTTGCCGGGTATCTGGCCGGTGGTGGTGCTGCGCCAGCAGGTGGTCCCGCCGATGTACGACACCAAGCCCAACCTGGAGATTATTCAGGGGTTGGCGCAGCGGCTGGGGCTGGGGGAGTACTTCGACTACACCATCGAGGAGTGGATCGCCGAGCAGGCCGCTGAGCTGCCGGTGGATAACCCCCTGGAGTACCTGAAAAAGCACGGCGTGTACGCCCCCGAAGGGGCGCCGTTTTACGGCAAGACCCTCGCCCCTGGCTACCGCTTCCTCACCCGATCGGGCAAGATCGAACTGTACTCGCAGCGCCTGGCCGAGGCCGGGCACGACCCGTTGCCCGTCTACCACCCGCCCACGCCGATCCCTGAGGGTTCATTCCGCATGGTGCTGGGGCGCAAGGCGACCCACACCCACGCGGCGACGACCAACAACGTCTGGCTGGTGGAACAGACGCCCACCAACCACCTGTGGCTGCACCCTGACCCGGCGGCTCGGCTGGGCATAGCCGAGGGCGACCTAGTGGAGGTGACCAGCGCCGTGGGGAGCGTGCGGCTGCCGGCCCGCGTCACCCCAGAGATCCGCCCCGACTGCGTCTTCATGCTGCACGGCTTTGGCAAGAAGTCCCCCCAGCTGCGCCGCGCCCACGGCAACGGCGCCTGCGACGCCGACGTGCTGGTCACCGCCTGGGACGCGGTGTCGGGCAACGCGGCCTTCCACGAGACGTTGGTCAGGGTGCGCAAGGTGGGGAAGGAGGAACACCGTGCGTGAGCGGCTGGGTATTGCTGGGAATCCGCGCTGGGCGCTTGCCATCGACACCCGTAAGTGCATCAACTGCAAGGCCTGCATCGTCGCCTGTAAGGCCGAAAACGGCGTGCCGCTGGGCAAGTTTCGCAACCGCATCAACGAGGAATTTGCCGGCAGCTACCCCCACCTGCGGGCCTCCTTCGAACCGGAGCAGTGCCACCACTGCGCCTCCCCGTCGTGCGTACGCGTCTGTCCCACCGGTGCGTCGTACCAGCGCGACGACGGCTTGGTGCTGGTGCGCGATGCGGACTGTATCGGCTGCGGCTACTGCATCATCGCGTGTCCCTACGACGCGCGCTACTTCAACCCGGAAACCCGGGTGGTGGACAAGTGCACCATGTGCGCCCACCGCGTGGATGCCGGGCGCGAGCCGGCCTGTGTGGAAACCTGTCCCAGCCGGGTGCGCATTTTCGGGGATTTGCACGATCGCAACGGTGCCCTGCGGTACACCCTGGACGGCCGGCGCTCGCAGGTGAAGAAGGAGCAGACCGGCAACCACCCCCAGCTCTATTACCTGGTGTGAGGGCAAGAGAATGAGCTCGGTACGACTCTCTACCACTTGCATCGTGCGCAGCGCTGCCCCCCCGGGGCGCCTCCAGCGGGAGGAGGTGCGCGATGCCTGAACCGCGATGGGGGTGGCTCATCGTGCTGTACCTCTTCCTCGGGGGCCTGTCAGCCGGGTTGTTCTTCGTGTCGGCTTTGGCCACCTACCTGCAGCGGGGGTCCGACCCCGCCTACCCGCGGCTGGCCCGGGTGGGGGCGCTGCTGGCGCCGTGGCCGGTGGCGTTGGGCTCGGCGCTGCTGGTCTTCGACCTCGGCCACTGGTACCGTTTCTACAAGCTCTTCATCACGTTCCAGTGGCGCAGCCCGATGTCCATCGGCGCTTGGCTGCTGGCCGCCTTTGCGGGGATCACCCTGCTGTCGTTCTGGTCGTGGTTGTCGGCGGAGAGCCTGGATGCCTGGGTGCGGCGGCTGCCGCGCCGCCTGCGCTTCCTGCGCGGGATCAATCCGCCCTGGCGGGAGAGCTTGCGCCGCCCGCTGGCCATGGTCGGTTTTCCAGTGGCGTTGGGGGTGGGGATTTACACCGGAGTCCTGTTGGGCGCCGTGCAGGCCCGGCCGTTTTGGAACACCAACCTAGTGGCGCAGATCTTCCTGTTTTCGGCGATGTCCACCGGCTGCGCCCTGCTCATCCTGGCGCTGTCGCTGCGCCGCGCGGGGCTGGAGGCGGGTGAGGCGCGGCTTTTGTTCAGCCTGGACATCGTGCTGATCGTGCTGGAGTTTTTCGTGGTGCTGCCGTACCTCATCCACGGCGCCCTGTCGCCGCTGGCGGTGCGGGAAGCCATCGGCTTGGTGATGGGTGGGCCGTTCACCGTGCCGTTCTGGGTGCTCTTCTTCACCCTCGGCCTGCTGCTGCCGCTGGTGCTGGAGCTGTGGGAGATGCGCCCGGTCCTGCTCGACAAGGAGACGTTTCACCCCTCGCGCACCCTGGCGGCTTTGTCGGCGGTGCTGGTGCTGTTCGGGGGCTTAGTACTGCGCTACGTGTTCGTCTTTGCCGGACAGGTGAGCGCGTTTCAGTGACAGAAAGCGCCGCCCCGCTGGCGGCGAGGAGGAGAGGACATGCGAAAACTTCTGGTAGTTGCACTGGTCGTGCTGGTGGCCGCGGGGGCCGCGGCCCAATCCCCGTCCGCGGCTGAGGAGGGGGAGGATCTCCAGGCCCAGATCGACGATCTGGAAGCGCGCCTGGCCAAACTTGAAGTCAAGGCCGCCAAGGATCGGCTCAACATCTGGGGTGACTTCCGCTTTGAAGCGCATTCCATTTCGGCGTCGATCCCCGACCACTTCGACGGGATGGCGCTGCAGAAGGGGATCGTCGACACCCTGTTCTACTACGGCGCCACCGGGCAGCTGCCGGCCGGGCCGCAGCAGGTGCAGCAGTTCATCGCCGCCAACTACGGGTCCTACCTGTACTTCACCGGCGGGCTCACCTACGGCCAGCTGCAGCAAGTGATGGGGTCGTTCCCCCCCGCCATGCAGCAGGCGCTCATGGCGTCGTTGCTGCCGCACACCTTCGTGCCCGGCTACCACGCCGACAACTCGGCCCTGTACACCAATCGGTTGCGCTTGTCCATCAATGCGCCGGTGGCGGAGAATGTGAAGTTCACCGGACGCTTATCGATGTACAAGGTTTTCGGCGATTCCACCGGCGTGCAGGTGTTCAACGGCCAGTCCAACTCGTTCAACATCGACGGCAACACGGTGGGGGTGCCCAACGGCGACCAGCTGCGGGTGGAGCGTGCCTACTTCGACTGGACCAACATCGGGGGCACGGGGCTGTACCTGTCGGCCGGCCGAAGGCCCTCCTCCGGGGGCCCGCCCCTCCACCTGCGGCAGGGCGAGCTGCGCTCCGGCTCGCCCATGGCTTCGTTGATTGACTTCCAGTTCGACGGGGTCACCCTCGGCTATCACCTGTCCGAGCATTCCACCGCCCGCCTGTGTTGGGGGCTGGGGTACGAGAGCGGCTTCGGTAACGGCCAGGTGCTGCGCCAGCCCGCCGACCGCCTGAAGGACGCCCAGTTTGCTGGGATCAACTGGGACCTCTGGGACGACGGCAGCATGTTGGCGCAGATCACCGTGGCGCGGGCGTTCAACCTCACCGACGGCTTCAACGGCCTCATCGTGCTGCCCAACAACCCGGTTACCGGCGAGGCGATCGGAGCGCCGCTGGTGATGCGCTTTTCCCCCTCCGCCAACTTGGGGGACATGGACATCGCCGGGGCGGTGCTGATGCGTACCGACGGGCCCGTGGACTGGTTTGTCACCTTCAATTACATCAAGAGCCACCCGGACAACGTCACTACCCCCTTCGGCGGTCTCTTCGCCGACCCCTTCACGGTGCCCGAATCCCACTCCGGCACCATGTACTACCTGGGTGCCCGCTACAACTTCCCCAACGGGGCCACCATGATCGGCGCCGAGTTCAACCACGGTTCCAAGTACTGGTTCAACTTCACCCCGGCGCAGGACGACATCATCGCCCCCAAAACGGCGACCCGCGGCGATGTGGTGGAGGTCTACCTGCTCCAACAGATCCGCAAGAACTTCCTCTTCCGCCTGGGCTATATCAACTACGACTACGAGTATTCGGGCTCCGGCTGGCATTTGGGGGCGCCCAAGAAGCTCACCGGTGGCCAGCCACCGCTGCTGGGGTTCCCCACCTACGACAGCGCCAGCATGGTCACGGCGTCGCTCACCGCCCGCTTTTGACTACCGTCACCGCCTTTGACCCCAACGCTGGAGGGGCGAGAGGGCCGGCGCCGGGGCGGTCACCCGCCCCGGCGCCGCCTTTTCGGCTGCTGCTGAAGCCGTGTGGGGAGCACCCGGAGCGGAGTTTAGAGGTCGCGGCGGCGCGCCCGGCGCGGGCGCCACGATACGGTTACAATGGTTGTTGGGGGGGTGGAGGGACGCATGCACGAGAAGAGCATCGTTCACTTGAACGCCGCCATCGCCGACGAGTTGGCGGCCATCCACCAGTACATGTACTTCCACTTTCGCCTGGCCGACTTGGGCTACACGCCTCTGGCCAACCTGCTCAAGCAAACGGCCATCGAGGAGATGCTGCACGCCGAGCGCATCGCCGAGCGCATCCTCTTCCTGGGCGGTGAGGTCGAAATGGTGGTCGGCCGGGAGATCCAGAAGATCCACGAACCGACAAAGATGCTTCAGCGGGCGATGCAGCTGGAGCAGGAGTCCATCGAAATGTACAACCGCTTCGCCGTCGAGTGCGGCGCCCACGCCGACTCGGCTTCCAAGAAGCTGTTCGAGGATTTGGTGGCCGCCGAGGAGGTGCACTGGGACAACTTCGACCGTCAGGCCGACTTTCTGGCGCGCTTCGGCGAACCGTACCTGGCGCTGCAGTCCTTCGGCGGGCCGGGAGGGGGCGGCGGGCAGACGCCGCCAGCGCCGTAGGTCATCAAGACAGAGGGTCAGACAGCAGCGCCTGCCGCAGGACAGGCAAGAGTGGCTTTCCTCCCGGGGTTTGATGGTTCCTACGAGCGCGGCAGGGGGAGGGTGAGGACGCCGTTTTCCACGTCGGCTACCGCCAGCTCCTGGCCGCCGGGCAGCAGCGCCAGGCCGGTGGGGCGCACCGGCGGGTCGCGGCGGGGGAAGGGGAGGGTGGTGAGCAACGACGCATCGGGGCGGAACAGGCGAATCTCCGAGGCCAGGGGTACCGACAGGGCCACCACGCCACCCGGCAGCACCGCCAGGTAAGGCTCCGAGAAGGCGGCTTCCTTGAGGCCCGGTACGCCCACCTGGGCGATGAACGCCCCCCCTTCGTCGAACACCTGCAGGCGGGCGTTGCCGTTGTCGGCCACCCACACCCGGCCGGCCTGATCCACGGTAAGCCCCACCGGGTTGATGAACTGACCGGGTCCGCTGCCGCGGCCCCCCCAGGCGAGCTGCGGCCGGCCCTCGGCGTCGAAGCGCACCACGCGGGCGTTGCCGGTATCCGCCACGAACACCTGGCCGCGGGCGCTGACGGCAATACCGCGGGGGCCGAAGAAATCCCCGCTCCAGCCGCGGCGCAACTCCCCCTCGGCGGAGAACACCTGCACCCGGTGGTTCCAGGTGTCGGCCACATACACCTCGTTGCCCGGGCCGACGGCGACGCCGCAGGGCTGGCGGAACTCCCCGGGTCCGTCCCCCTCCCGACCCCAGGCCAGCACCGGCTGCCGCTGGCTGTCCAGCTTGAGGATGCGGTGGTGCTGGAAGTCGCACACGTAGATGGCGCCATCCTGGCCCACCGCCACGCCGCGGGGCTGCCCCAGCCGGTCCAGCGGCACCGGCGAGATCACTGCCTCCCTGGCCGGCGCGGGGCTTGCGGGCAGCGAGGGTGGCGGGGGGGCCTCTGCCAATGGGCTCAGCACGCCGTGGCCGCGCACCGCGAACACCGTCACCCCGCCGCGGTCGAAAACCGGGCGCAGGAGGTCGGGCCAGCCGGCAAAAGCAGTACCGGCCCGGGAACCGTAGCGCTCGCGCTCGGCCCGTCCCAGCAGCACGTACGCCGCCCTCAGGTTCGCTAGCGCCGCTTCCACCCGCCGGCGCTCGGGGGAGGTGTAAACGGCCTCCACCGCGCGGGCCCGGGAGAGGATTTCGCCGTGCTTTTGGCTGCGCTGGATCAAGTGGTACTCCCACCCCACGGCGATGGGCAAACCGGTGTGCATGCTGGCCCGGGCGTACTGCTGGTAGGGCGGGCCGTGGGCCTCCACCAGGGTGGGGGTGCCGGGCACGAAGCGGTTGAGGAAATCGAAGGCGGCCCCCTCGTCGGGGTTGGTGACGGCCAGGTAGGCCGTCCCGTCCAAGGTCCAGCGCGGTCCCGCGGTGTGCCGGTAGGCAAGCCGGCCCCACGCCCCGGTGACGGCGGTAAACGCCGAGATCGCCAGCACCACACCGATGCCCAGGCGCCACACCCGAGCAGCGCGCCCTGCCACCTGCGGGAGGACCTCCGTCAGCACCACTCCCGCCACCACGGCCAGCAGCAGCCACGCCTCGAAGTGGTACTTGAACACGGTGTTCATGCGGTCCCACACGAACACCACCTCGCACGCCGCGGTCATGGCGAAGGCGATGCAAGCCAGCATCGCCGCCCGCACCACCCCCGCTGGCGCGTCGCGGCGCAGGGCGAGGGCGAGGGCGGCGAAGCTTGCCGCTGCGGCCAGGGGGAGCGCCGCGGGCAGGGCGGCGGGGCGGCCGGCCAGGCGCAGCAGCAGCTCCACCGCCCCGGCAAGGCCCGCCAAGGCCAGCAGCAGGCGGCCGGCGCCGGGCCACCATACCCAGCCCACACCCGCGTCCGCCAGCACCGGTCGGCGGGGTAGTGCCGGTAGCACCACCACCAGGAACACGCCCAGCACCACCAGATAGCCGGTCAGCGGCGCGTACGGACCCTGCTCCCACCCCAAGTTGCGGGGGGGCGAGACGAAGGTCGCCCAAAAGGGGCGGAACGCCAGCCACCCCGCGCCGAGGACCAAGCTGGGGAGCACCAGGAGGCTGATGAGCGCGGCGGGGAGGGTGCGCGCGGGTCTGTGCCACCACCCCAGCGCCAACAACCCCACGGTCAAGGCCACCACCGTGGGCAAGCTCCACCCGTTGGTGACGCTGACGGCCCCCCCCACGACCCCGGTGGCGGCCACCAGCGACACTCGGGCCCCCATCCCGAGCCGGTCGTCACCCATTTTCGACAGTCGCAGCAGCAGCGCCGCCAGGGTCACCACCAGGGGGGCGGCCAGCAGGTGCGCGTGCAGATCGGCGAAGAGCAAGCTCCAGAACGGGTACTCGTTGATGGCCGGCACGAACACCCGGGAGGTGGCCCAGAAATAGTCGAAGTTGATGGCCTTGCGGGCCAGCGCCTCGGCCGGGCCGGCGAGGTTGCCGGCGAAGACGGTGAGGCCGGCGGCGAACACGCCGGTGCGCGGGCGCCCGGTCAGCGTCACGGCGGCGGCAAAGGCGGCGGCGGCCAGCAGCAGCGCCACCGCGGCTATCCCCACATTGAAGGTAAACGCCGGGGCGATGCCCAAAGTCTTGCCCCACGCCGCCACCATGAACTGGCCGAAGTAGGTGTAGTGCAGGGGCGAGCCGGCAAACCACGGTTCCGGCGGGGGCAGCGCGCTGGCCCGGTCGAGGGCGTTCAAGATGGCGAAGTCCATGGGCTTTTCGCCCCAGAACACCTCGGGGTGGGCGGCGCGCAGCAGTAGGAACAGGGCAAACGCCCCCCAGCACACCCCCTCGGTGAGGCGGAACTCCCGCCGCGGCACCCGTGCCGGCCGCCTCGTGGCCACCAGGGTGAGACCAGCCAATACCCCCAGCAGGGTAAGGAGATCAGCGCGGGTGAAGCGCATCCAGCCCAGGGAAACGTACAGCCACGCCGCCACGGCAAACCCCACGGGCCCCAAGACCTTGGCCAGCGCCCAGGCGCCCGGGCGGGTCCACCCCAGCTGGGCGATGAGGCGCCACGCCAGCCACGCGAGACTCTGCAGCAGCGCGGCAAAGGCCACCGTGGCGGCCAGGGAGGACTCGATCCACCAGCGGGGGATGAGGGGGGCGGTGGTGCCGGGTGGGCCGTCGGCCAGCAGCAGGGCGTCGCGGCTTAACGGCAGCGACGGCACGGCGCTGAGGATGGTCGCTTCCAGCTCGGCGGCGCTGCGCCTGTCCACCTTGCGGAAGATGACCACCTTGGGGTGGTCGTACACGGAGAACGATTCGTCGGCCAACTCGCTGGGCAGCTCCAGGCCCAACAGGGACGGCCGAGAGGTGAAGGTGCGCTCCAGGCGGAACCCCAGATCCCCCGCGTAGAGCAGGCGGAAGAAGCGGGCGGTGATGGGGAAGGTGGCCTCGGCCCGGGTTGTGGAGCCCACCAGCCGCCGGGTCTGGAGCACCATCACGTCGGCCGCCGCTAGCTCCCTGGCCAGCCGCCGCACCTTGGCCTCCGAGTCGGCCTCGTAGAGGGGGAGCTGCACCACCGTGTACCGGGACGGGTCGCGACCGGGCAGGTGGAAGGGGAACCCCTCGTCCCACTCCTGGATGACCACCCGGGTGCCCGCCGGCACGTGCTCGTAGAACCAGCGGGACGCCTGCCGCACCGTGTGCTCGCGGGTGTAGATGGCGGAAAAGGCCAGGGCGTACAGGGCCGTACCGCCCACCACCACGGCGCGCAGGGCGCGCCCGCGACGCCCGCGCGCCGCCAGGCGCGCCAGCGGCACCGCCGCCCACAGGCAGAGCAGCGGCACCAGGGGGAGGAGGTAGCGGGGGTACTTGATCTCGAAGGAGGCGTTGAGGAGGAAGAAGGGGATGGCCCAGGCGAGCAGCAACCACTCGCCGGCTCGGGTGCGCCGGCCGAGGCGCTGGACGAGCCCGGCCAGGGCCGTCACCCCCAGCAGCGGCCCCATCCCCCACAGCACCAACTCGCGCACTTCGTACAACAGCCTTGGTGCACCAACGTACTGGTGGGTGTAAGGGTACAGCCCGGCCTGGCGGACCATGCGGCTTTGCTCCAGCACGTCGGCGGCAAAGCGCGGCCACGACAGCACCGCAGAGGGTTGGGCGAGCAAGAAGGCGGCGGCCGCCGCTGTCCCGGTGACGGCGGCGGCGCGCAGGGCGGCGTGAGCCGAACCGGTGCGGAACGCCAGCCTCACCAGGGCCACGCCGATGGGTAAACCCAGGGGCAGGGCGGACACCTTGGTGGCCACCGCCAGGCCGGCCACCGCCCCCACCGCCGCCCAGCGGGCGGCCGAGGACCCCTCCACGGCGCGCAGCAGCAGCGTCAAGGTGGCCAGCACGAGCAACGCCAGCGGTACGTCGTTGGTGGCAAAGTGGCTGTTTTGCAGATGGGTAACGGTCAACGCCAGGAGCGCCGCGGCAAGCAGTGCCACCCCCTCGCCGTACAGCCGGCGACCTAAGAGGCCCAGGAGAAGGACCGTTGCCGCCCCCCACAGGGCGGAGAGGGCGCGACCTGCGCGCACCGCCAGGTCGTACTCGCTCACGCCGGGGTACGCCAGCTTGGCGGCTGCCACCGCCACCCGGGTCACGTACAAGGGGAAAGAGCCGTACGCGTAAAAGCGGGGATCCAGCTGCAGGGGGGCAAAGGAAATAGTCGCCACCGCCTCGGCGATGCGCCGCTCGTCGGGGTGAAAGTAGTGCCAGCCGTCCCAGGCCAGGCCATGCAGGCGCAGCGCCAGAGCCAGCAGGGTGAGGGCCAAGAGGCGAGTGGCGAACGGGGAGCGCGGGGAGGTGGGCGGGGGGGAAGCCGTGTGGGCAGTGAGGAACGTCCCCACTCCCTGCTGGCACGCGTGACGGTTCACTCCAGGTTCGCTCATCTCCTGCGCGGCCACTTAAAAGCCAGGGAGCCGCCTGAGCCCCTTTTCGTCGCCCCGGGGGCGAGCAACGCACAATAGCGCGGCCCGGGGAGGAGCTTCAACGGCCCGCGCCGTTACTCGTGATAGGGGTGGTGAAGATCTGGCGGCGGCGAGGGTGGGACCTTCCGCCCCCGCCGCCGCTGCGCCACCGCGTGGCGGAGCAAGAACTCGATCTGGGCGTTGACCGAGCGCAGCTCGTCGGCGGCCCAGCGCTGCAGCTCTTCCCACAGGTCGGGGCTGATGCGCAGCAGAAACGTCTTTTTCTCCGCCACCACGCCCTCGGTCAGTACAGCGACCCGGCGTTGATCACCGGGTGGGCCTCCCGCTCGCCGCACAGCACCACCAGCAGGTTGGAAACCATGTGGGCGCGGCGCTCGGGGTCGAGCTCGACGACCTCGTCCCGGGCCAGCTTTTCCAGCGCCATCTGCACCATGCCCACGGCACCCTCGACGATCTTCTGGCGCGCCGCGATGATCGCCGAGGCTTGCTGGCGCTGCAGCATCGCCCCGGCAATTTCGGGGGCGTAGGCGAGGTGGGAGAGACGCGCCTCCACCACCTCAACGCCCGCCTTGTCCAGCCTGTCCTGAAGCTCCCGCTCCAGCGCCGCCGACACCACGTCGATGTTCCCCCGCAGTGATATGGCGTTGCTATCCTCCTCTTCCCAGGAGTCGTAGGGGTACGCCGAGGCCAGGTGCCGGAGGGCGGACTCGCTTTGGAGGTTCACATACTCCACGTAGTTTTCCACCTCGAAGCAAGCGGCAAAGGTATCGCGCACCCGCCAGACGATCACCGCGGCGATCTCGATGGGGTTGCCGGCGTGATCGTTCACTTTTAGCTTTTCGGTGTTGAGGTCGTGGGCGCGCAGGGAGATTTTGCGCTTGCTGGCGAAGGGGTTTACCCACCAGTAGCCGTTCTTCTTAACGGTGCCGATGTACTTCCCGAACAGGACCAACACCCCCGCCTGGTTGGGGGCGAGGATGAGCAACCCTCCTCAAAAAGATCATGTTACCCACCAGCAGGAGCAGGAGGGCGACCAGCAGCAGGGCGCCGGCGTTGCCCGGCAAGGTTGCGTTTTTCAAAGCGCCGATGGTCCACACCACCGCCCACACCAGGACCGCGTAAAGGAACAGGTTGATGGGGAGCATCACCCATCCCGAGAGTGGCTTGGCTTCTCTTTCCTGGCTCATCACGCCACCTCCGCCGAGTGATATAAAAGTGATATTACTTTGGTTTCACCACCGCCACCCGCCTATCCCCTCTTTCAGCGCGGCGAGCCTCAAGGGAGGGAAAATCCGCGGCAGGATGTCGGCCCGCCTGGGACCATTTGCCCGCTAGCAATGGGGGAGCACGGAACGACGCGGCCACTCAGCGCCGGCGGCGCTGCCTCGCGGCAGAAGGGGGGAAGGCCGGCTGGATGCCGCCCCAGCCCTGCCGTGGTGGCGCGGAGAGGCAAGTCGGGGATCAGCGTCGCCGTGGCGGTACCGGCGTGGGGTGGTTGGGTTTGCGCTTGGGGCTAAGCGCCGGAGCGAAAAACGGCTGTGCGCTGCGGGTGGGGCGGGCATCAAACCGTTGCTTGTGATAAGCAGGAACTTTCTCTTGACAATTATTCCCTGGCATCGTACACTGAATTTAGGTAGCGCCCGGGGGTTTACCGGGTGCTGGGGGCCGCGGACGCTGGCTTGGGGGGTCGCAGGCGCCGGCCGGTACGGGGCGCGCCCGTTCGAACAGGGGTGATACCGCGGCATGCCGCGGGAGGGAGGAGGACAGGCGTGGGGAGGTACGATGCACGACCGGCGCCGCCGTCGCCGGATCCGCGCTGGAAGATGGTGGACGCCACCATGCGCAAGCTGGGGTACCGCAGCGACGCGCTGATCGAGACGCTGCACACCGTGCAGGAGAATTTCGGCCATCTCGAGCCGGAGGCGCTGCGCTACGTGGCCACCTGCCTGCGCCAGCCCCTCTCCCGCGTCTTTGGGGTGGCGACCTTTTATCACTTCTTTTCTCTAAAACCCAAGGGCAAGCATTGCTGTATCGTGTGCACGGGCACGGCGTGCTACATCAAGGGGGCGGGAGAGGTGCTGGCGGCGTTGGAGGCGCGCCACGGGGTGAAGGCCGGGGAAACGACGGCCGATGGGGTGCTGTCGGTGGCCACGGCGCGCTGCCTGGGGGCGTGCGGGGCGGCACCGGCGGTGGTGTTTGACAACGAGATGCTGGGCAAGGTGACGCCAGAGCACGCGCTGGCGCGGGTTGAGGAGTGGATGAGCCATGCCGACAACTGAGGAGCTGGCCGCCATCGCGGCGGCGGAAACCGAGCGTTGGCAAGGGTTTCGCCATCGCATTTTGGTGTGCACCGCCTCCGGCTGCCTGTCTGCCGGCAGCGCCGCGGTGTTGGAGGCGCTGCAGCAGGAGGTGAAGCGCCGCGGCTTGGAGGAGCGCTGTGCCGTGAAGGGGGTGGGGTGCCTGGGGCTGTGCGCGGCGGCACCGCTGGTGGCGGTCGAGTCCGAGGACCTGCTCTACCAGGCGGTGCAGCCTGCCGATGCCGGAGAGATCCTCCAGGCGCTGGGAGGCGCACCGCTGGAGCGGCTGCGCTGCCCGGTGGATATCCCGTTTTTCCGCCGCCAAATGAAGATCGTCCTGGAGAACTCCGGGGTCATCGACCCGGAGCGCATCGAGGACGCCCTCGCCCACGGCGGCTGGCAGGCCTTCGTCACCGCCCTCACCGAGATGCGCCCCGCCGAGATTATCGAACAGATCACCCGCTCCGGCTTGCGGGGGCGGGGAGGGGGTGGCTACCCCACGGGGCTGAAGTGGACCACCGTGGCCAAGGCGGCGGGCCCGGAAAAGTACGTCATCTGCAACGCCGACGAGGGCGACCCGGGGGCGTTCATGGACCGCTCGGTGCTGGAGTCGGACCCCCACCGAGTGCTGGAGGGGATGGCGATCGCCGCTTTTGCAGTGGGTGCTAACCGCGGGTTCATTTACTGTCGCGCCGAATACCCGGTGGCGGTCAAGCGCCTGGAGCTCGCCATCAAGCAGGCGCGCCGGCTGAACCTGTTGGGCAACAACATCTTGGGTACGCCGTTCTCGTTCACGGTGGAGGTGCGGCTGGGGGCGGGGGCGTTCGTGTGCGGCGAAGAGACGGCGCTGATGGCGTCCATCGAGGGCCGGCAGGGGCGGCCGCGCCCCCGCCCGCCCTACCCCGCAGAGTTGGGGCTGTTCGGCAAGCCCACCCTGATCAACAACGTGGAGACGTTCGCCAATGTCCCCCCGATCATTCGCCAGGGGGGCGACTGGTTTGCCGGCATCGGCACCGCCCACTCCAAGGGGACGAAGGTCTTCGCCCTGGCGGGCAAGGTGGTAAACACCGGCCTCATCGAGGTGCCCATGGGGACCTCCTTGAAGGAGATCATTGAGGAGATCGGCGGCGGCGTACCGGGTGGGGCCCGCGCCAAGGCGGTGCAAACCGGGGGGCCGTCGGGCGGGTGCATACCGGTCCAGCACTTCGATACCCCGGTGGACTACGAATCGTTGAAGGAACTCGGATCCATGATGGGGTCCGGGGGGATGATCGTCATGGACGAGAGCTCGTCCATGGTGGATGTGGCACGCTACTTCATGGAGTTCTGCATGACCGAGTCGTGCGGCAAGTGCGTGCCGTGCCGCGCCGGCACCGCCCAGGTGCACGACCTGCTGGCCAAGCTCCTGCGCGGTGAAGGGACGGCGGCCGAGCTGGCGCTCATCGAGGAGCTGTGTGACCTGCTGCGGGAGGCCAGCCTGTGCGGTCTGGGGCAATCGGCGCCCAACCCCGTGCTCTCCACCTTGCGCCACTTCCGGGGTGAGTACGAGGCGCTGCTGGCCAAGCCTGGGGGTGAGTCATGAGCGGTCCCAATCCAGCGGTGCGCATCAAGACGTTCAAGATCGACGGGCGGGACGTGGGCGCCCGCGAGGACGAGACGATCCTGGAAGTGGCGCGGGAAAACGGCATCCCCATCCCCACCCTGTGCGCCTTCGAGGGGTTGTCCACGGTGGGGGCGTGCCGGCTGTGCCTGGTGGAGATCAAGGGGTGGTCGCGCTTGGTGCCGGCGTGCGTCACCCGGGTGGAGGAGGGGATCGAGGTGATCGCCAACTCCGAACGGCTGCAGCGCCACCGCCGCCTGATCGTGGAGCTGCTGCTGGCCGAGCGCAACCACGTCTGCTCGGTGTGCGTCTCCAACGGCCACTGCGACCTGCAAGACCTCGCCGGCCAGCTGGGGATCACCCGGGTGCGCGTGCCCTACCGCTACCCCCGCTTCGAGGTGGACGCCTCGCACCCCCGCTTCGTGGTGGATCACAACCGCTGCGTGCTGTGCAACCGCTGCGTGCGGGTGTGTGACGAGGTGGAAGGGGCGCACACCTGGGACGTCATGGGCCGCGGCGTGGATTCCCGGGTCATCACGGATCTGAACCAGCCCTGGGGCGCCTCGGAAAGTTGCACCTCCTGCGGCAAGTGCGTGCACGTCTGCCCCACCGGTGCCCTGTCGGAGAAGCAAAACTTGGCGGGGGCCAGCGTCAAGCGGCGGCAATTTTTGCCCTACTTGCAGCTCATGCGGGAGGCGCGGCGATGAGCACCCCGACGCTGGCGACGGTGTGGCTGGACGGGTGCTCGGGGTGTCACATGTCGTTTCTGGACACCGACGAGCGCCTTTTGGAACTGCTTGAGAGGTGCACCCTGGTGTACAGCCCCCTGGTGGACGCCAAGGAGTTTCCCGAGCAGGTGGACATCACCCTGGTGGAGGGGTCGGTATCCACCAGCGAGGACGAGGAGAAGATCCGCACCATCCGGCAGCGCACCCGGGTGCTGGTTTCCCTGGGCGACTGTGCGGTCACCGGCAACGTCCCCGCCATGCGCACGCCGTTTCCCCTGGCAGAGGTCTTACACCGCGCCTACGTGGAAACCGCCGACTATAACCCCGGCGCGCCCACCAAGGTGATTCCCCGCCTGCTGCCCAGGGTGCGGCCGGTGCACGAGGTGGTGTCGGTGGACGTGGTGGTGCCCGGGTGCCCGCCGGCAGCGGAGGTGATCTTCCAGGTGGTATCCGCCCTGCTGGACGGCCAAACCCCCCAAGTACAGCAGTGGACCCGGTTTGGCAAGTAGGAGTTGGCAAGATGGCCAAGACCATCGTTATCGACAACGTCACCCGCATCGAGGGACACGCCAAGATCACCATCCATTTGGACGAGCACGGGTTTGTTTACGATGCGGCGTTCCACGTGACGCAGCTGCGGGGGTTTGAGAAGCTGTGCGAGGGGCGGCCGTTTTATGAGATGCCGGCGCTCATGGCGCGCACCTGCGGCATCTGCCCGGTGGCGCACCTGATCGCCGGCGCCAAGGCGTGCGACGACCTCATGGCCGTGCGCATCCCCGCCACCGCCCAGAAGTTGCGCCGGGTGATGAACTTGGCGCAGATCCTGCAATCCCACGCGCTGAATTTGTTCTACCTGTCGGCCCCCGACATCGCCCTGGGGTTCGACGCGGAGCCGGCCACGCGCAACCTCTCAGGTCTCGCCCGCGCCCATCCGGGGCTGGTGCGCGACGGCATTCGGCTGCGCCAGGTGGGCCAGCAGATCATCGAGATCTTAGGAGGCAAGCGCATCCACCCCGCCTGGGTGGTGCCGGGGGGCGTTGCAGCGCCCCTCACCATTGAGCAGCGCGACAGCATCCTGGCCATGTTGCCGGACACCTTAGCCATTGCCCAGCGCACCCTGGACTGGTTCAAGGGGGTGATGGGGGAGTTCGGTGAGGAAATCCGTTCCTTTGGCAACTTCCCCACCATGTTCATGGCCTTGGTGGACGCCGAGGGGGGGCTTGAACATTACGACGGTCATCTGCGCGTCATCGACGCCGCCGGCAAGGTGGTGGTGGACGCCATTCCGCCTGGGCGTTACCAGGAGTTCATCGGCGAGGCGGTGGAGCCGTTCAGTTATCTAAAATCCCCGTATTTCAAGCCCAAGGGGTACCCGGACGGGATTTACCGGGTGGGGCCTTTGGCGCGCCTGAACGTGGCCCACACCTGCCGCACCACCTGGGCGGCGCAGGAGTTGGCCGAATTCAAGGAGTTGGGCCACCCCACGGTGCTCTCCACCTTCTACAACCACTACGCCCGCTTTGTGGAGATGCTCTTCGCCCTCGAGCGCATCGATCAGCTGTTGCGCGAGCCGGACATCCTCGACACCCACGTGCGCGCCCTGGCGGCTCCCAACGCGGCGGAGGGGATTGGCATCGCCGAGGCCCCCCGAGGCACCCTGATCCACCACTACCGCATCGACGACGACGGGCTTATCACCTCGGCCAACTTGATCATCGCCACCGGCCACAACTCCCTGGCCATGAACCGCGCCGTGCTGCAGGTGGCCAAGCGCTTCGTCAAGGGGGACCGGCTGGAGGAGGGGATGCTCAACCGCGTGGAGGGGGTGATCCGCGCCTTCGACCCCTGCCTGTCCTGCTCCACCCACGCCCTCGCCCAGATGCCCCTGGAGATCCAGCTGGTCGGACCCAACGGCGAGCTCCTCCACCGCCTCGCTCGTTAGGGCGCTTTGGGACCCTTTCGAGTACGGGCGCGGGTCAGGGACACGGCCGCTGGCACGGGCGAGGTCGCAGACAGCGCTGGAAGACGGCACCGTTGCCCGCCTTGGCAGTGGCGGGGCCGTGGGCACAGTGGAGGATCTCGTTTTTCCGCGCGCGGTCAGCGGGCGCGCCAGGGAGTCACCCGTCGGCGCCGACGGCTTACTCGTCAAAAACCTCCGATGCGGCGTCGACACCGTTCCCCAGGTGATGGATGGCGCGCCACAGGTGGTAGGCCAGGCGGTCGAACCAACGCAGCGCCTCGTTGCGGGCGAGCGCCGTCACGGGATCCAGCGCGCCGGAGGCGGTGCGCGCCAGCGCCTTTGCTCGCTCAGCGCGCCGCGTCTGGGCGATGGCCGCAGAGTGGGCCATGAGTGCGGGCGCCGGGGCGGTTTCTGCCTCCCCGGTCCATGCCTCCACGAGATCCAGTGCCGCCGCCAGGTCGCGGCCCGAATCGGTGAGGATCGCGGCAACCGCTGGCGCATCCACTTGCTCGCCGGCGGCCCTGACGAGCCGCTCGAGGTGATCCAAGGCGTGCAGCACCGAGAGGTGGCGCGCGTGCAGGCGCGGGCTTTCGCCTGCGGAGCGGACAGCGGCGAGGAAGCTCCGCACCTCCTCCAGCGCCGCCCGCGCCGGGCCGAGTTGGGATTCTGCCTGGGAGGCCCGGCCGGCGAGGCCCAGGCGCAGCGCAGTTGCGGTCGCTCGGGCGACGCCGGCGAGCGCTCGCCGCGCTGCCTCAATGGCGACCGGCGCAACGGTGGCAACGCTGGGGTCCAGGTAGCGGGAGAGCGCCGGCCTGCGCTCCGGCACCAGGCGCTCGACGATGGCCGCGAAAGACTGCAGCCACGGTAGCACCAACAACACCCCGAGCAGGTTGAAGCCAGTGTGAAAGGCGGCGAGGGCCATCTCCTCCTCGCCACCGGCCACCGCGAGCGCCGCACGGAGCAGGAGCGGCAGGATCGCGAGCGCGGTGATGGCCGCAGCGAGGTTGAAGAGTACGTGGGCAGCGGCCGTGCGCCGGGCCGGGACCGAGGCGCCGAGACCGGCGAGCGCGGCGGTCACCGTGGTGCCGACGTTTTGGCCGACCACCAGTACCGCGGCATCCTCGAAGCCGAGCGCCCCTGCGTGGAGGGCGGTCAGGGTCGTCGCCACCGCGGCGCTAGAGGATTGCAGGACAACGGTCATGGCAAAGCCGGCGCCCACCAAGACCACGATGCGCGCCGCCCCTCCCCCGGCTATGGACGCGAGGTCGAGGCGCCCGGCAAGGGCCCCCATCGCTTTCTGCAGGGTGTCAATGCCGACGAAAATCAAACCAAAGCCGGACAAGGCGGTGCCGAAGGCGGCCTTGCGCCCGGACCCGAGCAGCCGCGCCAGGGCGCCGACGCCGATCAGCGGCAGAGCCACCGCTTTCACGTCGAGCTTGAAACCGAGCACCGAGACGATCCAGCCGGTGCTCGTGGTGCCGATGTTGGCGCCGAGGAGGACGCCAATCGCCTGGGGAAAGGTCACCAGGCCGGCGCTAACGAAGCCGATGGTGGCCACCGTGACGGCACTGGAGGACTGTACCAGCATGGTTAGGCCGGCGCCGGAGGCGAGGGCGGAGATCGGGCCCGACACGAATCGGCTGAGGATCTGCCGCAGGGCGTCGCCCGCCGCCGAGCGCAGACCTTCGGTCATGAGCAGCATGCCCAGCAGGAACAACCCGATGCCGCCGAGGAGCTGCGAGGTCACAGGTGGGCTACCTCTCCCAGCTTGGCCCTCGGTTGAAAAATCGCCATGCCTCCAGCCTAGCATTTCTCCCCCTGGAGTCCCGCGTCCACCGTTGTTGAGGTTTTCGCGCTGCGCCCCGTTCAAGGGCTGGTCAGCCGGCTGGCCGGGGCTGAGGGTAGTAAAGGGGAAGGCCTCGGCGTGGTTGTTGGCGCGGTCGGAAAGGCCGCTCCCCGCGCGGTGGCGACGGCGCGATGTCAGCGCCGTTGAGGTGGTCCTGGGCCAATAGGGGCCGGCGTCGATGCTCGGGGCTGCGGCGTCGGAGAGGTACCAGAGCTGTAGGGAGGCGTGCGGGGGGGGTGGCCGCGGCAGGGTGCCCCACGAGTTGACTTGGCGTTTTCAATCAGGGCAGGTCCTCTTCGTCGAGGCCGAAGTAATGCCCGATCTCGTGGATGACCGTGTCGCGGATTTCCTGGATGAGTTCTTCCCGGGTTTCGCACTCCTCCAAAAGCGGCAGTCGGTAGATGACGATGCGGTCGGGCAGAGCGAGGCCGTAGTCGGTACCCCGCTCGGGCAACGAGATGCCTTGGTAGAGGCCGAAGAGCGTCTCGGTCTCGGGGTCCAGGCCCACCTCGCGGAGCTCTTCGTCGCTGGGTTTATCCTCGACCACGACGGCGACGTTTTCCAGATAGGCGGCGATATGGGGGGGCAGACTATCCAGGGCGCGGGCCACCGCCCACTCGAACTCGGTGCGGGAGAGGCGTAGCATCCGCGCTATGATAGCCGCTCGATCTCCCCTGCCGGGGTGGTCGACGGGGAGGGCCAATCATGCGCCGATGGGGGATTGCCGGCTTGGCCGCAGTGATGGCCGCCGGGTGCGGCGTGCAGGATGTGACGACACCGGTCCCGCAGCCGGATACCATCGTTTTCGGGCGACTGGTGACGGTGCGCGAGGTGGAAGGGGAGGCCAGGCAGGGAGGCCAGGTCTGGGACGTGGAGATCAAAGGCGGGCTGCCCGAGTCGCTGCAGGCGGTGATGCGCCGCGACGGGCGCCCGATCCCCTCGCTGGAGGCGGACCTGGTGGTGAGGGCGCGGGTGACGCCGGATACGGTGTGCGTGGCCAACCTGCGCACCGCCGATCTGGAGGCGTTCAAGGCCGGCCAGGAGGTGGCGGTGGTGCCGCGCCCCGGCTCCTCGGCGATGATCGGCACCAAGCTGCTGACCCTGGAGGCGGCGGAGCTCTACCAGTTTCGCTCCTACCAGGCGCGTTTCCTGCCCCGGGCTTTGGACGAGATGCCGGCCGAGTTCTCTGGGCGAACGGACGCGACCAGGGTGAACTCGTCGGGGTTGGAGCGCACACCCATCCCGGTGGCCGGGGGAACGGTGTTGTACTTTGCGGCGGGACTCCTGCCCCCGATCACGGAAAATGCGGCCCCGCGGGGCGCGGTGCGAGCCGGCATGGCGAGCGAATCCGGGTTGGCCCCCTGGGCGGTGGGTGGCTGGAGGCCCTATCGCAGCCAGTGGACGGGCAACCGCTGGAGCGCCCCGGAACCGGTGCTGCTGCCGGGCCTTAGCGATGACGCCAGCGCCGCCGTGACCTGGGTCAACGAGGACGAGACGGCGCTGCTCGTCGAGGTGCGCCGCCCGGATGCGCCGGTGGCGCTGATGGCTTCGCGCCGCAGCAGCCCCCGGGAACCGTGGGGGGCGCTGGTGAAGGTGGAGCGGGCCACGGGGGAGAGCGTCGGCGATGGGCAAGCCTTTGCGGCTGATGACGGCGCGCTGGTGTGGACCTCCTACGCCTTCGGCTCCAGCGATCTGTGGCTGGCTCTGCCCGGCCAGGAGGGCGCCCCCTTAGAGCCCCGCATTAACACCCTGGGGCCGGAGTGGGCGCCCCGCGTCGGTCCCAACACCTCGCTGTTTTTCTGTCGCGCCGAGCGGCAGCTGCGGTTTGGCGGCGGGGTGGTGCGCGAGGTGCGCCTGCCGGGGGCGCAGCGCCGGCCGCTGCTGGAGGCGGCGCCGACGCGCGGCGGTGAGGCCCTGTTCCTGCGCTTTCCGGCGTTCTACGCCCCCGCCGAGCTGGACTGGGACGTGGCAGTGGCCCCCAAGGACGGGGAGGGTTGGGGGGAGCCGGTGCCGCTGGACGAGTGGCGGCCGCTGTGAGGGGGCTGACTTTTCTCCCCAAAAAGCCACTGGCCAAAGCTTGTGGGGCGTTGCTGAACGCTTGAGGGTACACCTGGGGCAGCACCCCGCGGTGGCGCTGGCGGGGTAAGCCGGCTGTCAGGCGCCCAGCCCGTCGACGGCGCGGCGCACCGCCAGGGCGTGGGCGAGGAGGGTGCGGAACTCGGCTAGGGAGAGCTGAGTCGCGGCGTCGGAGAGGGCGCGGGGAGGATCGGCGTGGACCTCCACGAACAGGGCATCGACGCCCGCGGCCACCGCGGCCCGGGCGAGGTGCAGGTGGTACTCCCGCGCGCCACCCGTGGCCTGGCCGAGAGCTCCGGGCAGTTGCAGGGAGTGGGTGACGTCGAACACCACCGGGGCGAGGCGGCGCATCATGGGCAGCGCCCGCATGTCCACCACCAGGTTGTTGTAACCGAACGACGCGCCGCGTTCGGTGAGGGTGACGTCGGGGTTGCCGGTGGAGCGCACTTTGGCCACGGCGTGGCCCATGTCGTGGGGGGCCATGAACTGCCCCTTCTTGATGTTGACCGCCCGCCCACTGCGCCCACAGGCGAGCAGTAAGTCGGTCTGGCGGCACAGGAAAGCGGGGACCTGCAGGACGTCCACCACTTCGGCGGCGGCTTCGGCCTGGGCGGGTTCGTGCACGTCGGTGAGTAGGGGCAGGCCGGTGTCGGCCTTGACGGCGGCCAGGGCGGCCAGGCCATCCCGCAGGCCGGGGCCGCGGAACGACTCCAGGGAGGAGCGGTTGGCCTTGTCGAAGGAGGCTTTGAAGACCAGAGGCACACCCCACGCCGACGCCTCGGCTTGGAGCTGGCGAGCCAGGTCCAGCACCTGTTCGGGGGATTCGATGACGCAGGGCCCGGCGATGATCGCCAGGGGGTGACCGGGGCCCACGGTGAGGGCAGGGGTGAGATGGGCCGAGGGAGGGGAGGAGCTGTTCATCTCAGGGGCGCGTCGCCCTTGGGGGCGAGCTCGGGCAGCAGTTCGGACTCACCGGCCAGCTCGCTGGTCGGCTCGAAGGGTTCCCCCTGGGTGGGGGTCTGGCCGGCGCGGCGCTGCTGGTACTCCAACGCCGCCTTGATAAACGCCACGAACAGCGGGTGGGGGGCGAAGGGCTTGGACTTCAGCTCGGGGTGGAACTGGCAGGCGACAAACCAGGGGTGGTCGGGGATCTCGATCATTTCCACGAAGATGCGATCCGGGGAGCGACCGGTGACGCGCAGTCCATGCTCCTCGAGGAGGGGGACGTAGTCCTGGTTCACTTCATAGCGGTGGCGGTGGCGCTCCCACACCTGGTCGGCGCGGTACGCCTCCCAGGCCCGCGAGCCTGGCTTGAGCACGCACGGGTACTTGCCCAGCCGCATGGTGCCGCCCATGGTGTCCACCCCCACCAGCTCGCGCATCTTGTAGATGACCTTGTACGGTGGGTCGGTGGCGAATTCGGAGGAGTTGGCGCGCTCGAGTTGGCAGACGTGGCGGGCGAACTCGATCACCGCCGTCTGCAAGCCGAGGCAAATCCCAAAGAACGGGATGCGGTGCCCGCGCGCCAGCTCGATGGCGCGGATCATCCCTTCGATACCCCGTTTGCCGAAGCCGCCGGGCACCAGGATGCCGTCCACCTGGAACAGCTCCTCGACGTACGCCTCGTGCTCGAGCTTTTCCGAGTCAATGAACACCAGCTTGACGCGCGCCTGGTTGGCGATCCCCCCGTGCCCCAGCGCCTCGTTGAGTGACTTGTAGGAGTCCTGCAGGTTGACGTACTTGCCGACGATACCGATGCGCACCTCGCGGGCGGGGTTTTTAATCTTGTCGACGATCACCTGCCATTTGGAGAGATCGCCCTTGCCAGCAGGCAAGCTCATGAGCTCTAGCAGGATACGATCGAGACCCTCGGCCGCCAGGCGCTGCGGGACCTCGTAGATCGTATCGACGGTGCGCGCCGGGATCACCGCCCTCTCCTCCACGTTGCAGAACAGGGCGATCTTGCGCCGCATCTCGGCGGGTAGCGGCCGATCGACGCGGCACACCAGGATGTCGGGTTGCACGCCAATGGCGCGCAACTCCTTCACCGAATGCTGGGTGGGCTTGGTTTTCAGCTCGTCGGAGGCGGGCAGGTACGGCACCAGGGTGACGTGCACGTTGATGGCGTTGCCGCGGCCGGCGTCCAGGCGGAGCTGGCGGATCGCCTCCAGAAAGGGCAGCGATTCGATGTCGCCGACCGTGCCGCCAATCTCCACGATGAGCACGTCGTGGCCCTCGGCGGCAGCGTTGATACAACTCTTGATCTCGTCGGTGATGTGCGGGATGACTTGCACGGTCGAACCCAGGTAGTCACCCCGCCTCTCCTTCTCGATTACCGTCTGGTAAACCTTCCCGGTGGTCAGGTTGTTGCGGCGCGAGGTGATGAGGGAGGTGAAGCGCTCGTAGTGGCCCAAATCCAGGTCGGTCTCGGCGCCGTCGTCGGTGACGTAAACTTCGCCGTGCTGGAAGGGCGACATGGTGCCGGGGTCCACGTTGATGTAGGGGTCGCACTTCATGAGACTCACCGAAAAGCCGTGCGCCTCAAGCAGCGCCCCCATGGAGGCGGCGGCGATCCCCTTGCCCAGCGAGGAAACGACGCCGCCGGTCACGAACACGAGCTTGGTGGCCACTCCCTGTCCTCCTTTGCGCTCCTCGGCCTCGCCGGGACTCCCATGCGGGCGCGCAGCGCCGCCTCGGCGCGCGGCACATCCTCGGGGACATCCACGGCCACTGACTCTTCACAGGCGAGCAGCACCTGGATGGCCATGCCGTGCCACAGGGCGCGTAACTGCTCCAACCCTTCCACGCGCTCCAGCTCGGCCGGTGGCCACGACGTGAATTGCAGCAACGCCGACCGTTGAAACCCGTACAGCCCCATGTGGCGCAGGGGAGGGGTTGCACTGGGATGGCGCGGGTAGGGGATGGGGGCGCGGGAGAAGTACAACGCGCGCCCGGCACTGTCGCACACCACCTTGACGGTGTTGGGGTCGGCGAGGTCGCTCTCCCGCCCGGGCAGCGCCAGCGTCGCCATGGGCGTTTGTGGATGCGCCACCAGGTACTCGGCCAGGATGCGTAGGTTCTCTGGCGGTAGCGCCGGTTCGTCCCCCTGGACGTTGAGGACCACGGCCGTCGCGCGGCTGCGCGCCACCTGGGCGACCCGGTCGGTGCCCGAGGGGGCTTCGCCGGTCATGGCCACCGCGGCTCCCGCCTGCCGCGCGGCGGCGGCGATGCGTTGGTCATCGGTGGCGACGACGATCTCGCCGGCCACGCCGGCCTCGTGCACGCGCGCCACCACGTGGGCAATCATCGGCACCCCCAGCAGCGGCACCAGCGGTTTGCCAGGAAACCGGGTCGAGGCGTACCTGGCGGGGATCACCGCGAGGACCGATCCTCTGTCCATCCTGTGCAGGCACTCTACGGGAGTCCCGACGGGGTGTCAACGCGGCGCTGGGCGAGTGTTGCTACTCTTCGCCAGTGCGCAGGCAGGGGGACGCCATAGGGCGACGGGGGGCGCTGCTGGTCGGGCTCGTCGCGGCGGCCCTGCTCGTGGTTGTGGTACACCGCTTCTGGCTGCGGGAACTATCCCACGTCACCGGGCAGGCGCAGTGGATGTGGGTCACCGACCAATTTCACCGCTTGGCCCCGGCGGGCGGGCTGTTCGTGACCAGCTTCACCCTCGCCGCGCCCCCCCGGGAGGCGCTTTTGAAGGTGTGCGGCGACCGCGAGTACGTGGTGTACGCCAACGGCACGCCGGCGGCGTGCGGGTGGAGTCGGCCGGGATTCCGGCTGGACCTCTACGATATCGGCCACCTGTTGCGCCAGGGGGAGAACGTGCTGGCGGTGGAGGTGCGCTCGCCGACACCAGTGGGTGGAGTGCTGCTGGCCCTGGATGTGGACGGCGTCGGCGCCAACGTCGTGGCCAGCGGGCCGGCCTTTGTGCTGCGAAGGCGCTTTTCGCTTTCGGCGCGGGAAAGGGACGATGTCCCAGTGCCGCTGCTGCTTGAAAGACCCCCGCGCCAGCCGTGGGGATACCCGCGGCTGGTGTCCTATCCTCGCACCCTGGACGAGGTGCTGGTCCTGGATCCCATCAGGTTGGAGCGGGAGCGGGGGGTTGTGCTCTCCCGCGGCGGGGTGCGCTTCGAGCTGCCCGAGGAAATTGAAGGATACCTCTGGGTCGAGCCGGGAGGCGACGCAGCTGTGTACGTGGCCACCGGCGCCGAAGGTGACAGGGATGACGAAGCGGCGCGGTCGCGGGCGCAGGTGGCCGTTCGCCAGCCGGGCCAGCTGAGGTGGTTGGACCCCTGGCCCCGGCGGGTGCGCACCGTATGGGTGTTCGCGCGTGAGCTTCCCCGGGCGGTGGAGGTATGGCCGTTGCCAGGTGAGTTGCGCCGCGGCGCCCCGGGCCTCGTGCTGGAGCGAGGGGAGGTGGTGGAACGCCGGTTGTGGACGCGGCAGTACCCTCCGCCGTGAGCCGCTCGCGTCGGAAAAACGTCAGGAGTACCGCTCGGCCAGTTCAGCGATGGCCCGCCGCGCCTCGCCCACCTCGGCGCGGGCGGAATCGTACCCGCCCAGGACCAGCACCTGGCGGTAACATTCAATGGCGGTGCGGGCGTCGCGAAAGCGGTGCCATGCCAGGTGCCCCTTGAGCAGCCACGTTTCGATATTGCGCGGGTCCTCGGCGAGGATCTTATCGCAAAAGTGATCGGCAAAGCGCCAGCGACCCTCTTGCAGGGCCCGTTCGACCTGTCGCCGGAACGCCGCGATGAGCGTACTCTCCTGCTGCGTTCGCGACGCTCCGCCGGCCACCTGGCGTAAAATCGCTGCAACCATCGATACTTTTAATATACCCAGTGCGGGGGCGAGTTGCAAGGCCACGGCGGCGGAAGGCCCCTGCGCGGTCGTGCCGGTGAAGCGCTGGTCAGCCGGGCTGAGAAATAACACGTCAGTATTTGCTGGCGAAACCGTGAGGAACTAGGGTCGGACTTCCAGCAGGACGATGGCGGTTTGCAGGGCGAGGAACGGCGGAACGGCGCGGTCGCTGCCCTTAAGAGCGGCGCGGGCCAGGTGCAGCCACGGTAGCACCCCGGCGGGGAGGGGGGGCTCGCCCTCGGCGGGGTCGCCGCAGGCGGCAATGGTGGCCTCCAGCACGGCCAGTGCCTGGACGTGATCCCCAGCCTGGACCAGCTCCAGGGTGCGCCGCAGGTGGAGGAGGACGCCGGGGTCGCTCATCTCGTGGGAGAACGATAGCGCGCCGGCCGGGAAAACGATCCGCGGAAGCGAGGACCGTCGCGCCTCAGCTTGGCGAGGCGAGCGGGGCGACAGGCAAAACCACCAAAAAACCACAACGCCGAGGCGTGGGGCAGCCGGGGGGGACGGTGGTGGTGCAGGTTGGTTACCATGTCAGCGACTTGGAGGGTCGGCGAAGGGAGGCGGCAGCTTCCATGCCCAGCGAGCACGTGCGGTTTCGGGGCGGCTTCGGGGACGAGCTGGCGGCGCGGGTGGACCTGCCCGAAGGGGAGGCGCTGGGGTATGCGCTGTTCGCCCACTGCTTCACCTGTGGCAAGGACCTGCGCGCCGCAGGGTGGATCTGCCGAACCCTGGCCGAGCACGGTATCGGCGTGCTGCGCTTCGATTTCACCGGCGTCGGTGAGAGCGGCGGTGACTTTGCGGCAACTACCTTCTCTTCCAACCTCGAGGATTTGCGCGCGGCGATCCGCTTCATGACCGCCTCGGGGCGTTCCCCGGGTCTGCTGGTGGGGCACAGCTTGGGCGGCGCGGCGGTACTGGCGGCGGGGGGCGAGTTTGCCGAAGTGCGGGCGGTGGCCACCATCGCCGCCCCGGCCGACACGGCCCACTTCAAGGAGAAGCTCTTGGCGGCGGTGCCCCAGTTGGCGTGGGAGGAGGAGGCGGAGATCACCCTGGGGGGGCGGCGCCATCGCATCCGCCGCCACCTCATCGAGGATCTCGACCTTCACCCGCTGCCCCAGCGCATCGCCGCTCTGGGCAAGCCGCTGTTGGTCCTGCACTCGCCCGCCGACCGCACGGTGGCCTGGGGCGAGGCCGAGCGCATCGTGGCCGCCGCGGCGCAGCCCAGGAGTTTGGTGTCCTTGGATCGGGCCGACCACCTGCTGATGGCCGATGAGCGGGACGCCCGATGGGTGGGCCACCTGCTGGCCGCCTGGGCGTGGCGCTACCTGACAGGATAGAGGAGGACGATGGTGTCGGCGCTCTTTTCACCGTTGACGTTGCGCGGCGTCACGCTGCGCAACCGCATCGTGCTGTCGCCCATGTGCCAGTACTCGGCGCGGGAGGGGCACGTCTCCGATTGGCACCTGGTGCACCTGGGGGCGCGCGCCGTGGGCGGGGCGGCCCTGGTGTTCACCGAGGCGTGCGCGGTCACTCCTCAAGGCCGCATCTCCCCGGCGGATCTGGGCATTTGGGGCGACGATCATATCCCCGGCTTGGCCCGCCTGACGGCGTTTATCCGCGCCCAAGGGGCAGTGGCTGGGATCCAACTGGCCCACGCCGGGCGCAAGGCGTCGACCCAGGTGCCGTGGCGCGGCGGCCGGCCGCTGGCGCCGTCTGAGGGTGGGTGGGAGCCGGTGGGGCCCGCGGCGGTCCCCTTCGACGAGGGGTACCCCGTCCCCCGCGCCGCTTCTGCCGCCGAGCTGGAAGGGGTCGTGGAAGCCTTCGCGGCGGCGGCCAGGCGTGCACTGGAGGCGGGCTTCCAAGCGGTGGAGATCCACGCCGCCCACGGCTACCTGGTGCATTCGTTCCTGTCGCCCCTCAGCAATTCACGGGCCGACGCCTGGGGCGGTGGGTTTGCCGGCCGGGCGCGCCTCCTGGTCGAAATCGTTCAAAGCGTGCGGCGCCAATGGCCGGCAAAGCTGCCCCTTCTCGTGCGCCTGTCCGCCACCGACTGGGTGGAAGGGGGGTGGAGCCCGGATGACACGGTGGCACTGGCTCGCATGCTGGCACCGTTAGGGGTGGACCTCATCGACTGCTCCTCGGGAGGGTTGTTGCCCGGAGTGAGCATCCCGGTGGCTCCGGGCTACCAGGTACCCTTTGCCGAGCGGGTGCGGCGGGAGGCGCAGGTGGCTGCCGGCGCGGTGGGTCTGATCACCGAGCCGGCCCAGGCCGAAGCGATTGTGGCCGGCGGGCAGGCCGATCTCGTGTTCCTCGGGCGGCAGTTGCTGCGCGAACCCTCTTGGCCGCTGCGGGCGGCGCGGGAGTTGGGGGTGGAGGGGCCGTGGCCGGTGCAGTACCTGCGGGCGCGGTAACCGTAAGCGGAGGTGTGAGATGCTAAAACGAACGATACTTTTTGCCGTGCTTTTGGGCGCGGCGTGGCCGGCCGCAGCCCAGCCGGCAGCCGCCCTGGACGAAGCGACCGTAACCCGCCTGGCCTCGCTGGCGTTGGCCTGCCTGCACCGCGAGTACCCCAACAAGATCGCCCACGTGCTGGACAGCGACGAGGACGTGCGGCCGCCGCGCCAGCTGACTCCGGCCTTTTACGGGTGTTTCGACTGGCACTCGGCGGTGCACGGGCACTGGATGCTGGCGCGACTCGCCCGCCTTTTCCCCCACCTGGAGGTGGCGGGACGGGCCAGGGCGGCGCTGGCCCGCAGCCTGACCCCTGAGAACGTGGCCGGTGAGGTACGCTACCTGGAGCGCAAGGGCCGGGAAAGCTTCGAGCGCCCCTACGGCCTGGCGTGGCTTTTGCAGCTGGCCGCCGAGCTGCGCCAGTGGGACGACGCCGAGGCCCAGCGCTGGGCCGCCGCTCTCCGTCCTCTGGAAGAGTTGGCGGTGGCCCGCCTGAAGGCGTGGCTGCCCAAGCTTTCCCACCCCATCCGCACCGGCGAACACTCCCAGACCGCCTTCGCCTTCGGCCTTATCACCGACTACGCGCGCATCGCCCAGGACGCCGAGCTCGAGGCCCTGGTGCGCCAGCGCGGCCACGCCTTTCACTTCCACGACCGCCACTGCCCGCTACTCACCTTGGAACCTTCGGGGCAGGACTTCCTCTCCCCGTGTCTGGCGGTGGCCGATTTGGCGCGCCGCTTCATGCCCCCGGCGCGCTTTGCCGCTTGGCTGGGCGGCTTCCTGCCGGACCTGCCTCTGGACGGTGCCGCGGACTGGTTGCCGGTGGCGGTGGTCACCGACCCCACCGACGGCAAACTCGCCCACCTGGACGGCTTGAACCTGTCCCGCGCCTGGATGCTGGAGGGGATCGCCGCTGGCCTGCCCGCCGACGACCCTCGCCTGCCCGCCCTGCGCGCCGCCGCCGCCGCCCACCGCGCCGACGGCCTGGCGTCGGTCACCGGCGAGCACTATGAGGGCGGCCACTGGCTAGCCAGTTTCGCCACCTATTTGGTGACCGGGCGCGGGCTGAGCGGGGGCGCTTCGGCCGGCGAGCCCCGCCCCACCCCCGTCGTCCGTGCGCCTTCCAGGGAGAGGCCGTGATGTGCTGGCCGGCGACGGCTCTGGCGGGCGTCGTCCCGCGCCACGGCTTGGGTCAAGGGGGTATAAGGAAGTAGAGTAGGGGGGTGAGCGGCGAATCCCATCGCACCCGCAAAAGGCCGCCCAGCGATCTGCTGGCCGACGTCCTGGAGTGCCTGCCGGCGGGGCTGATCGTCGTGGATGAGGCCGGTCGCATCGTTTACTGCAACCCCCTGGGCAACGCTATCCGCGAGGTGGGGGAGCGGGTGGGGGAGGCAGTGGAGAGCTGTCACCCGGCACACACCCACGAGGCAGTCCGCCGGGTGTTTGCTGAGCTCGAGAGGCAGGATCCCAAACAGCCGCACCCCATCGTGGTGGAGCGACGCAACCGCTGGGAGATCAGCTATTCGCGGGTCACCGGCCGGGATGGACGGTTCCGGGGTGTGGCCTGGATGGCCCACGACATCACCCGGCAGAAGGAGCTGCAGCGCCGGCTTCTTCATCAGGAGCGCCTGCTCGGGCTGGGTCGCATGGCGGCGCGACTGGCCCACGATGTGAAGAATCCCCTCAACGTCATCAGCGGTGCCTTGCACAACCTGCGGGCCTCCTGCCCAGGGGGCGAGATGGCGGAGATGCTTTCCCTCATTGCCGAGCAAACTCAGCGGCTGTCGGCCCTGGTGGATCGGCTGCGGGAACTCACCCGCCCGCTGACCCCGAGCCTCGCGCCGGTGAACGCCGGGGAGCTTTTGCGGCGCGCGGTGGACGCGGCGCGCCGGTGGAATCGGAACCACGTGCACCTGCAGCTGGCCCCCGATCTCGGGACGGTACTGGTGGACCCGCACCTGGTGGAGCGGTTGCTGGCCAACGCCTTGGACAACGCTAGCCAAGCCGCTGGCCGCGGCGGCACGGTGTGGGTGAGGGCGGCTCTCCACACGCGATCCGAGGGCGAGTGGCTGGTCATCGAGGTGGAGGACAATGGCCCCGGCTTTCCCCCGGAGGTGCTGGACCACCTCTTCGAGCCTTTCGTCTCCACCCGCCCTGACGGCACCGGGCTGGGGTTAGTGATCATGCGCGAGATCTGCGAACTCCACGGCGGCACGTTGGCGGTGGAGAACGTGCCAGGCGGGGGGGGCCGGGTCATCGCCCGGCTGCTGTCGCGATGAGTGGGGAACCCCGCAAAGTCCTGTTGGTGGAGGACGAACCGGCGGCGGTCAAGGTGACCGCCAAGACGCTTGAGAGGAGCGGTTTCGCGGTGCGCGGGGTGGCCGACGGGGCGGCCGCCTTGGCGTGCCTGCAGGATTTTCGGCCGGACGTGGTCCTGCTGGACCATCTCCTGCCCGGTGGACTGTCCGGCATGGAGCTGCTGCGCTACCTGCAACGCCGCGCCCCCGATTTGCCAGTCATCCTGGTCACCGGCCACGGGGACGAGCGCCTGGCCGTGCAGGCCATGAAGCTGGGGGCGTTCACCTACTTGCCGAAGCCCTTGGACTTTGAGGAGCTGGGGCTGGTGCTGCGCCGGGCGGTGGAACTTCATGATTTGCGCCGGCAAGCGAGACGGGCGCGGCTGGCGAGCGTAGGTACGCAGTTAGTGGGTGACTCTCCGGCGATGGAGCGGATCCGTGAGCTCATCGCCGACGTGGCGCCCACAGCGGCGACGGTGCTCCTGCAGGGCGAGACCGGCTGTGGCAAAGAGCTGGTGGCGCGGGCCATCCACGCCGCCTCGCCCCGCGCCAAGGGGCCTTTCGTGGCGGTGAACTGCGCGGCTATCCCGGAGACGTTGCTGGAGTCGGAACTCTTCGGCTTTGTGCGGGGGGCCTTCACCGGCGCCGAGGCACGGCGGGACGGCAAGTTTGTGGCCGCCGACGGTGGCACCCTCTTTCTGGATGAGATCGGCGACCTGCCGCTGGGACTCCAGCCCAAACTGCTGCGCGCCATCGAGGAGGGCGCGGTGACCCCGTTAGGGGCGGATGTGGCGCGGCCGGTGGACGTGCGCCTGGTGGCCGCTTCTCATCGCGATCTGCGCGCCGAAATAGAGGCCGGCCGCTTCCGGGCCGACCTGTTCTTCCGCCTCCATGTGGTGCCCATGGTCATCCCTCCCCTGCGCGAGCGGCGGGAAGACATCGCCGCGCTGGTGTACCACTTTCTCCCGAGGTTGGCCGCTCGCCATGGGCGTCCGCTCCGCGACCTGCCCGCGGAGGTGATGGAGTGGTTGCAGGCGCAGCCGTGGCCGGGCAACGTTCGCGAGCTGGAGAACACGCTGGAGCGGCTGGTGGTCCTGTCACGGGAGGGGGTGGTGAAGCTGCCCAGCGAGGGGGAGGCAGCCGGCTCGCTGGCGCCGTTTCACGCCGAGAAGCGGCGCCTGCTGGAGGCGTTTGAGCGCGATTACCTGTCCCGTGCCCTGGCGTTATGCGGCGGCCACCTGGGCGCGGTGTCCCGCCTCACCGGCATCTCCCCCCGCCAACTCTACAACTTATTGCGGAAGTATAAGTTGGCCGGAGGAGGGCGACAGTCCGCATTCGGCAATCCAGTACCGCCGCCCGCCGACCAGTAAGTCTTTTTCTCAAAGCCACTTGAACCCCGGCCGGCATGACGGTCGGCAATCCTGTGCCGAAAGGCGAGCTACAAAGGGACTTCGCTCGCACGGAACATGTGGTTCCATGACAGTGACTTGATTTTTTTGTCACGATTGGCACAGAGAATGCTTGCCCTGTCACCGAGGAGGGGGTATGGACTGGAGCACGCCCTGGAGCCGGCGCAACGTCCTGGCCAACCTGGCGGTGGCCGTGACCGTCATTCCCGGCGTCGCCATCGCCGCTCGTCACGTCCTCGCCTACCTGGTGCCCAGGGGGCGCGTCCCCACCCGCGAGGTGATGCTCGCCCACCTGGGCGATCTCCCCGTGGGTCACAGTCGGGAGTTTCGCGACGTGCTGGGCAATGACCTCCTCGTAGTGCGCCTCGGGGAGGGAGAGGTGCGCGCCTTTTCTATGATTTGCACCCATCTCGGCTGTCGGGTGCAGTGGGACCAGCAGGAGGGGAACTTCCTCTGCCCCTGCCACATGGGCCGCTTCGACACGACCGGTACGGTGATGGCGGGACCGCCGCCGGCGCCCCTGCCCTCGTACCCGGTACGTCTGGAGCGCGAGGCGGTGTACGTCTCCGTGCCGGCGAAGGGGGTATGAGGCGATGGCGGTAGCACAGCCGCACGTCCCGGGTTGGGTGCGTTTTCTGCGCGAGCGGGTGCCGGTTAACATCGAGGTCTTCGAGGAGCTTTCGAAAGAACCGATCCCCCATCACATGAAGTCGTGGTGGTACTGCCTGGGCGGCACCCCGATGCTGCTGTTCGCCATCCAAGTGGTGACCGGCATCTTGCTCACCTTTTACTACCGTCCCTCCCCGGAGGAGGCGTACGCCTCGGTGAAGATGATCAGCGAGGAGGTGCCGTTCGGCTGGTGGATTCGCTCCATGCACCACTGGGCCGCCAACCTCATGGTCGTGGCGGTGGGGCTGCACATGATTCGGGTCTTCTTCACCGGCGCCTACCGCAAGCCACGGGAGCTGAACTGGATGGTCGGGGTAGGGCTACTTTTCACGACCCTGGGGTTTGCCTTTACCGGCTACGCCCTGGTGTACGACCAGCTCTCCTACTGGGCCGCCACCGTGGGCACCAACATCGCCGGCCAGACCCCCCTCATCGGCGCCTGGATGGCCGATTTATTGCGCGGCGGCGCCGAGGTCAACCCCACCACCCTGACACGCTTTTTCGTCTTTCACGTCGGCGCGATGCCGACGCTGTTCGTGATCTTCTTGGGGCTACACATCTTTCTGCTGCGCATCCACGGCGTCATGGAGCTGGACGCGCCGGAGGAGGTGCAGGCGACTCCGCTCACTGTGGAAGAGGATCGGGAGGGCAAGCGCCGCTTCGACCCCAACCGCTTTTTCGCGTTCTTTCCCGACCACGTCACCACCGAGTTGGCGGTCGGACTGTTCCTCATCACCGTGGTTACCATGCTGGCGGTGATCTTCCCCGCCCACTTGGGGCCACCGGCCAACCCCGACGAAACCCCTTTGCACATAAAGCCCGAGTGGTACTTCTTCCCGCTCTTCCGCTGGTTGAAGCTGGTGCCGTTGTGGTTGGGGATGGCCGGGACGCTGGTGGCGGGGGCGATGCTGGTGTTCTGGCCGTTTCTCGAGGGGGCCTGGCGAGCCCGCCGGCCCCGCTCCGAGGCGGCCATGGCGGTGGGGGCCGTGTCGTTGACCCTCGTGCTGGTCATGTTGATTTGGGAGGCGTTGTCGTAACGCCGCAGCCGCGTGGCGCGGCGCAGGGAGGGGTGCATGTCGCTGGAATTCAAAAAGTTCATCGTCGCGCTGTTCGCCGTCGCCTTCACCGCCGCCGTCGTCATCGTTGGACTTATTGAGCGGGACCGAGCGCGTCCCGAGAAGGCGGCGCGCGCCTACGCCGATGAGGCCACCAAGGCGTGCATAGGCTGCCACGACCAGAAGCACGTGGCGGTGGTGTGGAACCGGCAGTGGGAGCAGTCCCGGCACGCCGAAAAGGGAATCGGATGCATGGCGTGCCACCAGGCCCAGGAGGGCGACCCCGACCTGTGGCGGCACGAGGGGTACCTGGTGGCCACCGTGCCTTCGCCGAAAGACTGCCAGAGCTGCCACGAAAAGGAGTTCCAGGAGTTTACCGCCTCCCACCACGCCAAGGCAGCGCAGTTCATCGGTTCGCTGGACAACATCCTGGGCGAAGTGGTTGAGGGCACGCAGGCTGCCAATTTGGGGTGCAAGCAGTGCCACGGTTCGGTGGTGAAGCTGGACGAGAAAGGCCTGCCGTTGCCGGGGAGTTGGCCCAACACCGGCATCGGGCGCGTCAACCCCGACGGTTCCCTGGGCACCTGTACCGCCTGTCACACCCGCCACAACTTCTCCAAGGCTCAAGCACGCGAGCCGCGCACTTGCGGGCGCTGCCACATGGGCCCGGATCACCCGCAGATCGAGATCTACGAGGAGTCCAAGCACGGCATCATGTTTGTCGCCCACCGGGAGAAGATGCGCCTCGACGCTGACGAGTGGATAGTCGGCAAGACCTACACCGCCGCCCCCACCTGCGCCACCTGCCACATGGCGGCGACCCCCACGCAGAAGTCCACCCACGACGTGGGCGCTCGCATCTCCTGGACGCTGCGGCCGCTGTTTTCCAAGCGGCTGGACAACTGGGAGGCCAAGCGGCAGGCGATGACCAAGGTGTGCCTGGAGTGCCATGGCGCCAACTGGGTCACCAACTACATGCAAATGTTCGACGACGCGGTGGAGCTGTACAACACCAAGTTCGCCGGTCCGGCCAACGAGGTGATGGAACGGCTGAAAGCGGCTGGTAAGGTCACGCCCACCCCGTTCGACGACGCCATCGAGTGGACGTTCTACGAGCTGTGGCACCACGAGGGGCGAAGGGCACGGCACGGCGCCTCCATGATGGGCCCGGACTTCACGCAGTGGCACGGCTTCTACGAAGTAGCCAAACACTTCTACGCCAAGTTCCTGCCCGAGGCGGAGAAGCTCCTGCCGGGGGTGAGTGAGGTGGCGCTGGCCCACGAAGGCCACCAGTGGAAGAAGGGGATGTCTCCCGAAGAGCTGCGGCGCATGATCGCCTTCTACGAGGAGCGCTACGGGCAGAGGGTGCAGTAGCGACGTGACAGAAGGGGCGCTAGGCGCGTCCCTTCTTTTCGCATTTGTCTTGGGATTGCGCTGACATGCGCAGAAGGAGGTTGGAAAGGTGAGACATCTTGGACGTATCGCAAGCGTGGGCCTGCTGGCGGCGGCGCCGTTGCTGGCGCAAGAGGTGGCCACGCCAGAGGAGCCCAAACTGCAGCTGCAACTGTCGGGTTTCTATGAATTCAACGGCTACACGCAGAATAACTTCTTTTTAGGCCGCAACCCTGCCGGGCCGGTTTCGGACAAGGACGACTACATGATCCAGCTGTTTCGCTTCACCCCGGTGCTCTCCTACGGCCCGCACCTGAAAGGGGTGCTCTCCATCGACGTGGCGCAGGGGATCTGGGGCGTGGACAACGAGTACCGGGACAACTTTCGCCCCGGCTTCTCCAACCTTTTCAACAACAAGGACACCCACTTCTTGATCCATGTGGATACCGCCTACGTGGAGTTCACCGCGCCGCAGCTGCGCGGCACGGCGGTGCGCCTGGGGCGCATGCGCAACGACTTGGGCCATCGCCTGGTGCTGGACCAGGACGGCGACGGCATCCAAGTCCAAAGGACTTTCGGGGCGTGGACGGCGGTATTCGACTGGACCAAGATGTTCGAGGGCACCGATGGGCTCACCGACCGCAACTTCAACGGCAACCCCGACGGACGTGACGCCAACCTCTTTTACCTGGATCTCAAGGGCAAGGTGGGCGGCTTTAGTGTTAACCCGTTCCTGGTCTACTACAGGGACGATGGCGTTGCCGACGGGCGCAGCTATCTCCCCAACGAGCTGCAGTACTTCAACGCCCGCTTCCGCCCCAACATCACCCAAGCCACGGTGGTGGGGTTGGCGTGGGACGGCAAGGTCGGCAAGGTGGCGCTGAAGGGCGAGGTGGACCTCCTCACCGGCAAGGACGATATCCCCAATACCAACTCCGGGCCGGCGCAGCTTTTGGACGTCAACAACGGCGACCTTCGCGGCTACAACCTTTATCTGGACGCCAAGATCCCGGCCGGGAAGGTGAGCGTGGGGGCGGTCTTCGGCCTGGGGTCGGGGGACGACGACCCCATGTCGGGCAAGGGCAACATCAACAAGATCCGCACTAACGGTTTCTTCTACATCACCGAGATCTGGGAGGATTCCATTATGCCGGACGAGCAGGGGATCACCCCGCAGGGGTTGGGCTCCCCCGCCTCCCGGGGCTACCGCGAGTTCGAAAACACGACGCTCTTCCAGCTCAACGCAACGTTTCATTTGGGGGCAGAATGGAAGCTTATGGTGGCCGGCACGCTGGTGCGCGCCACCGAGGCGCTGCGGCCGTGGAGCGACGTCAACGGCAGCGGCGCCATCGATCCTGGCGAGTTCGGTGCCGCCAGCTCCCGGGATCTGGGCAAGGAGATCGACTTCAAGCTGGATTGGACAGTCATGAAAAACCTCATCTGGACGCTGCGGGGGGGCATCTTCTACCCGGGTGACGCGGCCGGCTATTTGATCAACGGCACCAACCGCTACCTCAAAGATGCCTGGGAGGTGCGCACCCAATTGCGCTTCAACTTTGGCGGCCTGAAGTTAATCTAGGACACTCGCCAAGGCGCCGGCGGGCGGCCGGGAAAGGAAGGTCGAAGAATATGAACAGATTACCTGTGGTGCTCTGGTTAGCCACGGTCCTCCTGGTGGGGGTGGCGCTGGCTGGGCCTCCCGGGAAGGCCGGCAAGGCAGCCCCCAAGCGCGTTCATCCCCAGGTGGATCCCAGCGAAGCGTGCGACGCCTGCCATAGCGATGCCACCCCCCAGGTGGTGGCGGAGTGGTTCGCCGGTAAACACGGGATGAACAACGTCAAATGTTTCGTCTGCCACGGTTCGGTGGGGGCGGACTTCGTGCTCAGGGCTCCGGCCCAACGCTGCATCGGGTGTCACGCCGAGGAGGTGGCTTCCCTGGCTCACCCCACTCTGGCCGGCAAGGATTGCTTCTCGTGTCACCCGCCCCACCTGTTGTCGCCCCACCGGTTGCCGCTGGTTGAAGCTGGAGGTGCGAAATGACGACCTTTTCGCGTCGAACCTTTCTGGAAACCTCGGCGGCGGCCTCCGCGCTGGCCGCGCTGGGGGGCGTCCCGGGTCTACGCCAAGCTGTCGCCGCCACTACCCAGGGGGGTGAAAAGTGGGTGAAGAGTGTGTGCCGCTACTGCGGCACCGGCTGCGGCCTGTTCATCGGGGTGCGCGACGGCAAAGTGTTTGCCGTGCGCGGCGACAAGGACAACCACAACGACGGGTTCTTGTGTCTGAAAGGGTTCCTGCTGCCGCAAATCCTCACCGCCCCCGACCGCTGCCTGCACCCTTTAGTGCGCAAGGAAGGTAAGCTGGTGCGCGCCTCCTGGGAGGAGGCGATGTCCCTGGTGGCGGCGCGTTTTCGAGAAAGCATCGACAAGTACGGACCCGACAGCGTCGCCTTTTACGGTTCGGGGCAAGGGCTCACCGAGGAGACCTACTGCGCCAACAAACTGTTCAAAGCGGGTATCCGCACCAACAACGTGGAGGGCAACCCACGCCTGTGCATGGCCTCCGCGGTGGGCGGCTACGTCACCACCTACGGCAAGGACGAGCCCATGGGGCTGTACGAAGACATCGACCACGCCGATGTCTTCCTGCTCATCGGCAGCAACACCGCTGAAGCCCACCCAATCATCTTTCAGCGCATCGTGCGCCGCAAGGAGGCCAAGCGCGACGTCAAGGTGATCGTCCTCGACCCGCGCCGCACCCCCACCGCGCGCATCGCCGATTTGCACATTTCGTTCACCCCCGGCAACGACTTGGCCATCCTCAACGCCATGGCCCACGTCCTCGTCAAGGAAGGTCTGGTGGACGAAGTCTTTATCGCCAAGCACGTGGCGTTCGGCGAGGGCGCCGAGGTCAACAAGAGCTGGGATGACTACAAGGCGTTTTTGGCCGAGTACCCGCCCGCCAAGGCGGCGGCCATCGCCGGCTGCAGCGCCGAGGAGATCATCACCGCGGCGCGTTGGTTCGGGGAGCGCGGCAAGGCGGCCATGTCCATGTGGACCATGGGGTTGAACCAGCGCACCAAAGGGGTGTGGGCCAACAACCTGGTGCACAACTTGCACCTCATCACTGGCAAGATCGGCACCCCGGGCAACACCCCCTTCTCCCTGACCGGGCAACCCAACGCCTGTGGGGGGGTGCGGGACGGCGGCGCGCTCTCCCATCTCCTGCCCTACGGCCGGCTCATCACCAACGACGCCCACCGCGCCGAAATGGAAAAGCTGTGGAAGTTGCCGGAAGGGTCGCTCAAGCCCAAGCCGGGTCTTGCCACGGTGGACATGTTCCGTGCCCTGGAGAGCGGCGACATCAAGTGCCTGTACATCATGTGCACCAACCCCGGCCAGTCGCTGCCCAACGTTGCCCGCTACCGCAAGGCCATGGAGAAGGCCGATGCCTTCGTGGTGGTGAGCGAGGCGTTCCACCCCACCCGCACCTCAGAGCTGGCCGACGTGGTGCTGCCGGCGGCGCTGTGGGCCGAGAAGGAAGGGGTGTACGGCTGCGCCGAGCGGCGCTATCAGTTGATGGAGCAGGCCATCCCGCCGGCCGGCGAGGCTCGTCCGGACTTCGCCATCCTCTGCGACCTGGCGGCGCGGCTGGGGTACGGCCAGCTGCTGCCTTTCAAGACGCCCGCTGAGGTTTGGGAGGAGATCCTGACCATCTGCAAGGGCACCGTTTACGATTTCACCGGCATGACCAGGGAGCGACTGAAGGCCTCCCACGGCCTGCTTTGGCCGCTGCCGACCCCTGGTCATCCTGGCACCAAGCGCCGCTACGTCAAAGGCGATGACCCGCTGGTGCCCGCCGACCATCCCGAGCGCATCCTCTTTTACGGGCGTCCAGACAAACGCGCGGTGGTGTGGCTGCGACCCCAGAAACCTCCGGACGAGGTACCCGATGCCGAGTACCCCTTCTACTACACCACTGGGCGCGAGATCGAGCACTGGCACACCGCCACCATGACCCGCAACTGCCGGGAGTTGGCCAACACCAACCTGGAGTCCATGGCTCAGCTTCACCCGGCTGATGCCGCCAAGCTAGGTCTGCGGCCAGGGGCGCCGGTGCGCATCACCTCCCGGCGCGGCTCACAGGTCTTTCGCACCAAGATCACCGACGGCGCCAAGCCGGGCGTGGTTTTCGTCCATATGCACGATCCCGAGCGCATGTGTAACCTGCTCACCATCGACGCCGTCGACCCCGCCTCCAAGCAACCGGAGTTCAAGGTGTGCGCGGTGAAGCTGGAGAAGGTCTAAGAACTTTCGACGGCCACCCCCGCCCGGGGGGGCGGGGGTGGCGGGGAGGTGGGAGGTACCCATGGTGATCGCCGGAGTCGTGATCGAAACTCAGCCAAAAACGGCGCCCGAGGTAGCTGCCCGTTTGCTGGCCAGCGATCACGTCCGGGTGGAAGGGGGCGACGGCGACCGCCGCTTGGCGGTGGTGGTCAGCGCGCCATCCGGTGCCGAGCTGGAGCGCTGGGCCGAAGAGCTGCTGCGCAGCGACCCGCGAATTTTGGGGGTGTTCCCCACCTTCGTCGGGGAGGATGGGGCGGGCCAGCGGCGGGCGACCGAAACCCCAACGGGCCCGTGAGCGGCGGGGGCATGGGCGCGAAGGGAATGCGTTCGAGTCGTTTGGCTTGGCTGCGGGCGCTCTTTGCCGCCCCACCCCTGCGCCCGCCGGGGGCCAGACCGGAGCGGGAGTTCGCCGCCCTGTGCATCCGCTGCGGGCGCTGCGGGGCGGTTTGCCCGTACCGTTCCTTGGTACCGGCGGGGTGGGAGTACGGGAGTGCAGCCGGTACACCCGTGGTGATCCCTCGCTCGGTGCCGTGCTACCTGTGCATGGAGTGCCCGCCGGTCTGCCCCTCCGGGGCCCTTGACCCCATCACCGACAAGCGCGCCGTGCGCATGGGTTTCGCCGAGGTCAACCCCGATACCTGCTACGCCTTCCTGGGCATTCTTTGCCGCACCTGCGTGGACGAGTGCCCGCTGGGCGAGGCGGCGCTCATCCAGGACGGCCAGTTGCGGCCAGTGGTCCTTGAAGGGTGCGTGGGGTGCGGGATTTGCGAGAAGGTATGCCCGACCTTGGAGCCCGCCATCGTGGTGCGCGCCGCCACGGGGGGCGTGCGGCCGTGAGCCGCCCGGTTCTCTTGGAGGAACCGCGCTCCAGCGCCCAAAGGCGGCAGTGGACGCGGTGGCGGCGGCTGTGCCAGGCACTGGTGGCCCTTTTCTATCTCCTCCTCCCATGGCTGAACGTCCACGGATATCGGCAGGTGGTTGGTACCCTCGCCTCCCTCAAAATCGGCTCTCTCGATCTCACCGAGCCGGCGGCCGGTCTGGCCGCGGCGCTAGGCGCTGGGCGGGTGAGCGTCGTTCTGCTTGTCGGGGTAGCGCCGGTGGTGGGGCTAGCTCTGCTTGCTGGGCCCGTGTTTTGCTCGTGGGTGTGCCCGTGGGGGTTGCTGTCGGAGGGGGTGGATCGCCTGCACCAGCGCCTACTCCCTCGCCCCTGGCGGGAGCGGGCGTGGGTGCGGGTGCGAACCGTGCGCTGGGCGATGTTGGCTGCCGCGCTGCTGCTGGGCGGCCTTCTGGCGATGCCTCTAGCAGCGGTTATCTCGGCGCCGCGGCTGATCACCTCTCTCCCTCTGGAGGTCATCTACCTGCGCATCCTCTCGCCGGTCACCGCCGGGTTACTCCTGGCCTTGTTGGCGCTGGAGGTGTTCGGGCCGCGGCGGCTGTGGTGTCGGGCGCTCTGCCCCGTAGGGGCGTTGGCCAATTACCTGCGCTTTCCCAAGACGTTGGCGGTACGCTTTGCGCCGGAGCGCTGTCTGTGCCCGCGTCTGCCGCTGTGTCACCTGCACTGCCCGTGGGGGATCGACCCACGCCAGGCCGGCCGCTTTGATGGGTGCAGCAACTGTCTGGCGTGCGTGGATGGCTGCCCGTCGGGGGCGTTGACGGTGGGGTGGGGGTCGCCAGTGGGGCGGCAGTCCCGGCCCAGGGATGACAGTTAAGGGACTGAGTGACGGGCCGGCGCGCCGCCCAGGCGGGACCTGCCCTGAGGGGGCGCTCTTGAGCGCAGGAACCAGGCCCTTGGGAGGCGCACGGCGGCGCCTAGAGCTTTTCCAGCTGGCGCTCCACCCAGGCCAGGCGGGCCATGCTGGCGGCTGCAAATTCGGCCAAGAGGCCGGGCTGGAAGACTAGGCGGGGGAGGAAGGTGCTGAAGGTGAGGCAGCGATTGAGGTCGCGCCGCCACGCCCCCAGGTGGTGAAAGCCGGTCCACTCGCTCCCCTCGAGGAGATTGAGCCGATTGGCCTTGGCCATGAGGCTTCCGCCTCCCGCGCCGGGCGGCAGCTTCAACCGGATCAGGGCGCCCCTGCCCAACGCCAGATGCTCGGCGTCGCCCGCCACCAGGAGGGTGGCGCCTTGAGGGGAGCCGGCGGGCGCTCCGGCGAAGGGCAAACCCGCCTCGACCTGGAGCTCGCCCAGCGGCGTAACGACGGCGCTGCGGGGCAGCTCCCGCATCGCCTGGGCGAGCTCGTGGCGATCGTACGGCGTGGGGCCGGCGCTGCCCAGGCCGAGGCGCCACACCGTGGATAACGCCTCCGCCTCCCGTTCCCTCGGTCCGCTGGTGGGGTGTTCGCTGGCGTCAACCACCGCCTCGAAGATCTCCGCCAAATCGTGGGCCCGCAGATGCGCCGCCGACACCTGCAGCGCCGCCGCCCAACCGGCCAGCGGCTTGAGCCAGGGCAAAGCCGCTGCCGTCGCCTCCACCGAGCAGCGCAGGGAGACCCGGCCTTGCTCGCGGTCCCAGACCACCGAGGAGAGGGAGGCCAGGCGGTTGGCCGTGTTGAGCGCTTCCAGCGCCGCCGGGTCGTCGCCCACCTCGCGCAGCAGGTCGCACACGATATGAACGTGGCAGCCTGGGCCGCCGTCACGGCGGGGAGGTTCCGCCCAAACCCGCTGGGCCAGACGGTGCCCCCACCAGGTGAAGCCGCGCGGCTGCGTGACGCACCACTGGGGGCCGGGGCTCAAGGTCTCGTACAGGTGAGCCAGGAGCTCAAGGCCGGGGTCGGAGGCGGGGAACGGCTTGGCGCTCATGGGTCCTCCACGTCCCCCGCACGGTACGCGACGTTGCGCTTTTTGTCACGAGGGCGGCGGCGAGGGAAGGTCGGTGGCCCTACCGAGCATCTCATGGGCTACGGGGTTGACCGTCCTCAGCGCCGCCACCACCGCCGCAGCCTCGCTGGGACGGCCCAGCTGCTGCAGCGCCTTGGCCTGGGCCGACAATGCGCCGAGCTTCTGCCACCCCCGGGCAAAGCCCCAGTAGCTGCCCGCCGCCGCGGCGGACCGGAAGAGTTCCGCGGCCCGCTCCAGCTCCCCTTCCGAGGCGGCGCGGATTCCTTCCAGCTCGTGGACGATGGCGTCCAGATCCATCTTTCCGGCAGGCGCCCCGGCGAACGCCTCTTGGTACTTGGCGAGGCGCGCGAGGGTCTGCTCCGCAAGGTCACGCCGGCCGGTGAACAGGGCGGCGCGCAGCGCCAGGGCCAAGGGTAGGGCGTTACTGCACTGGTCCTCGGCGAGGTCGGCCACGGCGGCCCAGTCACCATCGCGGGCAGCCACCCAGCTACGCGCCCAGCACCCCAACTTGGCGAGCGCCTCCTCGGGTACGGCACCGCTTTCCCGGGCGCGGAACACAGCGGCGTCCACCCCGGCATGGTTGCCCCGCAGCGCCTCCACGCGGATCAGGTTCTCGTAGGAGGGCGGGAAGTCCAGACGCGCCTGAATAGCCAGTTCGAACTCCCGCTCCGCCTCATCCAGGCGACCGGTAAGGAGCAGGAGCTCGCCCAGCGAGTCGTGGGGGTTGGCCTGGTCGGGAGCGATGTAGCGGTAGGTGGTGAACATGCGCTCGGCGTCGTCCAACTTGCCTTCGGCCATGGCGATGTAGCCCAGGTGGTTGTAGGCCATAACCCAGTTGGGGGCGATCTCCAGCAGGCGCTCGAAGGCCGTCTTGGCGGTTTGCACATCGCCGCGCAGGACCGCATCCTGGCCGAAGGAAAAGAGGCCGAACGGATCGTCGGGGTGGCGGGCGACGAACGCCTTGGTCAGGTTTTGCATTTTCTCGTGGTCTCGCGTTGCAGCGGCGAGCACCCGCTCGACGATGAAGCGCTCCCGCGGTGGGAGTGTTTCTCTGCTGGCCGCCTCCAGTTCCTCTCGCAACGCCGCAGTTTCTTCTCGGCCACTGCGGGGGTCGAGGTGATCCAAAAGGAGCGCCTTGGCGACGAGGAAAGAGGGGTCGGCTTCCGCAGCCTTGGCGAAGCAGCGCCGCGCCTCAGCGCGGTAGTACTTCATGCTGGCTTCAAGGCCGTTGCGAAAGTGGGCCAGGGCTTCGGGGTTGCGGGTGCTCCACTCGGCGCCGCGACCGCGCAGCGCCACCGCCACGCTGCCCGCCACGATCAGGGCGGCGGCCACGCCGAGGAGGACCTTTCGTATCATCGCGCTCTCCGCGGTCTGGAAACACTCCAGCCGGTGGGGTCGTGTACGAGGCGGTGCCGAGGAAGTTTCGTCCGCCCGGGCGGAGCTGGCCCGAGGCCAGGGCGGCCAGCCGCTGATCCGCCCCTCTCACTCGCCGATGATCTTGATGAGGACTCGCTTGCGGCGGCACCCATCGAACTCTCCGTAAAAGATCTGCTCCCAGGGGCCAAAGTCCAACCGGCCGGCGGTGATCGCCACCACCACCTCCCGGCCCATCACCTGGCGCTTGAGGTGGGCGTCGGCGTTGTCCTCCCCGGTGCGGTTGTGCCGGTACCGTTGCGGTGAGGCGTCAAAGGGGGCGAGCTGCTCCAGCCAGCGCTTGTAGTCCTCGTGCAACCCCGACTCGTTGTCGTTAATGAACACGCTGGCGGTGATGTGCATGGCGTTGACCAGGCACAGCCCCTCGCGCACCCCGGAGTCCCGCACGGCCTGCTCCACCTCCGGGGTGATGTTGACGAACCCCATGCGCTCCGGCACGTTCATCGTGAGATAGCGGGTTAAGGATTTCATGGCGCGCTCCCCGTCGCCTCATTCCATGCGAGCATACACGACGCAAGGGAGGGAACTGGCGATGGCTGACATCGTGGTGGTGCACAACCCGTCTGAGGAACAACTCACTGGCCTGGGTGTGCGGTCGTGGCCCATTTGGACCAAGGAGATTTCAACCTTTCCGTGGAGCTACGACGAGCCTGAGACCTGCTACTTCCTCGAAGGGGATGTGGTGGTGACACCCAAAGGGGGTCAGAGCGTGCGCATCGGCCAGGGTGATTTGGTCACCTTCCCGCAGGGTCTGGAGTGCACCTGGGAGGTGCGCGTGCCGGTGCGCAAGCACTACAACTTCGGCTGACGCCTTCTCAACCGCGGCACAGGAGCAGATTCACAAGGGCGTCGTAGTGCAGGGGATTGGTGAGGAACCACCCCTGGCCCAGACGGCACCCCAGCTCCAGCAGTGCCTCGACGTGGCGCTTCTCCTCGATCCCCTCGGCGATGACGGTGATCTTCAGGGCCTCACCGAGCCGCACGATGCTGGAGACCAGCGCGGCGGCGCCGGTGTCGGCGCGCAGGCCTTCGACGAAGGAACGGTCGATCTTGATGACGTCCACCGGGAACTGGCGGAGGTGGGAGAGCGATGAATAGCCGGTGCCGAAGTCGTCGAGGGCGATGCGAACCCCCGCCTCCTTGAGCCGTCGCAGAGTGTCGCCAAGGGTGGGGGTGAGCTCGACGACGTTGCGTTCGGTGAGCTCCAACACCAGCCGGTCGGCGGCGATGCCGTGCTCTTGGAGCAGGCGCATGCACGACTCGGCCAGATCGCCCTCGGCGAGCCGCGCCGCCGAGACGTTGACGTGCAGTGCCAAAGGGCGGACCGCGTGGTGGTTGAGGGCGCGAGCGGTGCGCAACACCTGCGGCAGTACCCAGCGGTCGATGGTGGATAGCATGCCGAGGCGCTCGGCGTGCTGCAAAAACGCGCTGGCCTCAAGCAGGCCCCGCGCCGGAGCGTTCCAGCGCACCAGCGCCTCTACGGCCACTACCGCGCCGGTGTCTAGCTCGACGATGGGCTGATAGTGAACGGCGAAATGGCCGGCGGCTAGCGCCTCGCTGAGCTCGCTTTCGAAGTCGAGATGGCGAACCGCTTCCGCTAGCATGGCCGGCTCGTAGAAGACGAACCCACCCTTGCCCTGCCGCTTGGCGGCGCCCAGGGCGAGATCGGCCTGTCTGAGCAGGTCATGGGCGGAGGGTGGTCCACCCTCGTGCTCCGCGGCGCCGATGGAGACCCGCTGCCAGGTCTGCCGGCCGGCCACCGTGAACGGCTCCGCCAGGGAGGCGAGGATCCGCTCGGCGGTATGGGTGACCTCGTCGCGGCCGGCGCAATCCTCGAGCAGGATGGCGAACTCATCGCCGCCAAAACGGGCGACGGTGTCGGCCGCGCGTACACAACGCCGCAGACGTTCGGCGAAGGCAACGAGGATCTCGTCGCCGGCGGCGTGTCCCAAGGAATCGTTGATGCGCTTGAAGTCGTCCAGGTCTAAAAACAGCAGCGCCAATTTCCGGTGGGCGGAAGGCTGTCGGCGCGTGAGGGCGTGGTGGACGCGGTCCAGGAACAGCAGCCGGTTGGGTAGGCGGGTGAGAGTGTCGTGCAGCGACTGGAAGAGACTCTGCGAAGCCAGGAGCGTCTGCTCCTCGTACAGGCGGGCATTGGCGATGGCCCCGGCCGCCTGTTCGGCAAACACCGCCAGGGCTCGCAGGTCGTGTTCGGTGAAGGTGCGCGTGGCGAGCGCGTTGACGTTGATGACGCCGAGCAGCGTAGCGCGGTGAATGAGCGGCGCACAGATGGCGCTGCCCGGCGCCGGGGGGCCCTCGGTCGCCGGCGCCCAGCGCGAGGGGTCGAGCACGCCCGAGACCAGCACCGCCTCTCGCGTCTCGGCCACCCGCCCGGCGATGCCCTCGCCGAAGCGAACGATCGCCCCCCGGGCGGCTCCTCCTCCGCGGGCGCACACCGTCCGCAGGGTGTTCTCGCCCTGCAGGAGCATGATCGAGCCGTCCCGTCCGCCCAGCAGCTCCAGGGCTGAGGCAATGATCGTGTCCAGCACCTCCTCCAGCTCGACAACGGTGTTGACGGCGCGCGCCGCGCGCAGCAGCGCATCCACCTCGGTGAGGCGCGAGCGCAAGGCGGCGGTGATCACCCGTTCCTCGACGAGCAAGCGGGCGAGCTGGCGTAGCTGTAGCTCCTTCTCGAAAACGTAGGCGCAGAAGAGTGCGATGAGGATCGTTAGGGCGAAGCGGAGGAGGTGGAGGTGAGATCCCTGCGGCACTGTGGCGATCGGCCAGGACAGCACCGTCACCAGCGCACCGGCCAGGGCGAGCAAGAGCAGGAAGTGGAGGAGCCAGAGCTGCAGGCGCCTTCGTTCCACCCCCTCCAGCGTGGGGGTGTCGAAGCTGCCCAGCCCTGCCACACGGGCGGCACGGCGCGCCGAAACGGCGAGGCGAGTCGTCCGGGGGCTGGCTTCGGCTGGGGACGCGCCGGGCGAAGCGGGGTGCTTGACGGTCACCGCGGTCCTTCTAATCAGTCAGGCTAGCACACGGTGCTCCCGACGAGCGTGTTCCGCACTACACTCGCCCTATGGACGCTGGCCTACCCACTCCCGCCCAGGTCCAGCTGGCGGCGGAGCGCCTGGGCGGGCGGGTGCACCGTACTCCGGTCATGCGCAGTCGCACCCTCGACGCCCTGTGCGGCGCTCGACTCCTGTTCAAGTGCGAAAACCTGCAGCGTGTCGGCGCGTTCAAATTTCGCGGCGCCAGCAATGCCTTGCTCTCCCTGCCCGAGAAGGCCCTCGAGCGGGGGGTGGCCACGCACTCCTCCGGCAACCACGCCGCCGCCCTGGCCTGCGCGGCGGCCGAGAGGGGCGTGCCGGCGTACGTGGTCATGCCCCACACCGCCTCGCGGGTCAAACAGCGAGCCGTGGCTGCCTACGGCGCGACCATCTTTCCCTGCGAGCCGACCTTAGCGGCCCGGGAAGCGGGGCTGGCCGAGGTGGTGGCGGCCACCGGCGCCGTCATCGTCCACCCCTTCAACGATCCGGCAGTCATTTGCGGGCAGGGCACGGCGGCGCTGGAGTTGCTGGAGGATGCGGGGCCGCTGGATGTCATCGTGGTCCCGGTGGGAGGCGGTGGGCTGGCTTCTGGCACGGCGTTGGCGGTGGCCGGGCGCTCGCCCGGCACGAGGGTGATCGCCGCCGAGCCAGCCGGGGCGGACGATGCCTTTCGCTCCCTGCGTGACGGGGTGCTTTACCCGTCGGTGGCGCCCCGGACGGTGGCCGATGGGCTGCTCACCTCCCTGGGGGAGATCACCTTTGCTCTGCTGCGGCGCTATGGGGTGGGGGTGGTGACGGTGAGCGAGGCGGCCATCGTGGCCGCCATGCGGCTGGTTTGGGAGAGGCTCAAAGTAGTGATCGAGCCCTCCGCCGCCGTCGCCGTGGCCGCGGTGGTGGAGGGCAAGGTGGCGGCCGCCGGCGAAGCGGTGGGGGTCATCCTTTCCGGGGGAAACGTGGATCTGGATTCTTTACCGTGGCCGTGATGCAGCACGGCAGCCACTTATGGCGGCGCCGGCGAGTGGGCCGGTGAAGCGCCGTCCTGGCTTCCCAGCCACTCCACCCCCCCACGCCACCGGGTGGAGAGGGGCGTCGTGCACCCCGGGCGAGATGCACTGCACCCGGATTCGCGCCGCCCCCGGGTAGCGTGCGGCGAGCTCTTCCGCTGATCCCACATCGGCGAGCAGTGGGCCATCCACCGCCACAGCGCCGACCGTGCCGCGCTGGGACATGGTGAAACACTGGCCGATCAGCAGGAGCACCGTCCAGCTCCCTGCCTCGCGAGCCGGCAGCTCATCGCCGGTCCTTGACGGCCGCTTCTGCCTCGCGGTCGAGGGTGCGCTGCTTGAGCGCGTCGCGCTTGTCGTGCAATTTTTTGCCCCGCCCCAGGGCAAGCTCCACTTTGATCCAGTTACCCTCGACGCCAATGGCCAGCGGCAGCACGGTCAGTCCCTTCTCGGCCACCTTGCCGGCGAGGCGGTGCGCCTCGCGCCGGTGGAGCAGGAGCTTGCGCCGGCGCAGGGGGTCGTGGTTGGCGTAGCCGGCATGGTGGTACGGGGCGATGTGCACGTTGACAAGGTACGCTTCACCATGTTCAAAAAGCACGAAGCCGTCCTGAAGATTCACCCGCCCCTCCCGCACCGACTTCACCTCGCTGCCGGTCAAGGAAATGCCAGCCACCAGTCGCTCCAGGATCTCGTATTCGAAGCGAGCGCGTCGATTGGCAAGAAGGATCTTCACGGGTCACCGCGTCCTTGGGCGGGAAGGGAATCCACCGTCAGGCTTCACTCGCCTCCTCCAGCACAGGGATCAGGTCGGGGTCGAACTGACGTCCCGCCTCGGCGCGAATCGTCGACAGAGCCGCATCCCGGGTTACCGGGCGCCGGTAGGAGGCTTGCGAGGTGAGCGTGTCGTACACCTCGGCCAGATGGATGACTCGACTGGCAAAAGGGATGGCTCGCCCGCCGAGCCGGTCGGGGTAGCCGTTGCCGTCCCAGCGCTCGTGGTGGTGGCGGATGGTACCGGCAAGGTCGCCGGGAAACTCGGCGGAGGCCACAATTCTCGCCCCCACCACAGGGTGTCGGCGCAGCATTCGGCGGTCCGCTTCGCCGGGGTTTTCCAGGCGGTGCAGACGAGCGTAGTCCAGCTCCCGCAAACCCACGTCGTGGAGGTAGGCGGCAACGGTGATCAGTTCCTCGTCGGCAGCACTGACGCCCATGATCGTGGCCATGCGTTGCGCCAACTCGGAGGTCGCTTGGCTGTGAGCGCGCAGTCGCGGGTAGCTCATCTCTCCCGGCTCGAGCAGGGTGCGCGCCAGGTTGCGGGTGGCGCGCCGGTAGCGCACCAAATCAAGGGCCAGGGTGGCGTGGCTGCGCAGCAGATCGAGAACCACGTCCGGCGCCGTCGAGGCAGCGGGCGCCAGCGCGGAGCACAGGATCCACATCGGCGGCCCGGCCAGCAGCACCGTGGAGCGAATGGTGTCGGCCTTCTTTTCATAGCCATCGCTCGGCTCCTCTGACCAGCCCCAGGCGGAGGGCGGGGGGAGGGTGACCCGCTGTGACGCCAGAAGCGTCGCCTGGTGCGTGGCAACCGCTTCGCGTAGGTGAGCTTCCATGGGAGTACTGGAGCGGAGCAAGACCCGAACGGTACGCCCATCGGTCACCGCGAACGCCAAGGCGGCAATGCCAGGGAGCGACGCTGCCCGCCGCACCGCACCGGCCAACGATGCGATCAGGGGGGTGTCGAGAGCCTCTCCTTCCACCGCTGACTGGGGCGTCGGTGGCGATTCCACCGGCGCCGCGTGCATTCCCGGCGCCGCGGCTGCAAGCCCCGGCGGCACGGGCGCGTCGCCCGAACGGTGGGGACTCCCAAAGATGCCGCTTTCGCCGATCAGGACCTCTAGTGCGGCGGCGATGGCGCGGGCCTGTGGGATGTCCCCCGGCTCGTAAGGGGCCCGGCGGGCCTTGTCGCGGGCGTCCACGAAGCCCACCAGGCGGTCTCCCAGGTTGAGGGGGACCACCATGAGACGAGCGCTGGCGCTGGCCTCCATGATGCCGGTCAGCGAGCGCTCCTCGTGGCGGTCATTGACATACGCAGGGGTGGTGCGATGCCGCCGAACCCAGTGGAACAACGGGTCGGCGGGCCCCACCTCGGCCGCGATGGCGTCGCGCTTACCAAAGCCGTAGTGCTCGATGAGTTCGAAGGAGCCAGCGTTGCCAAGCAGGTAAAGGGCAGCCTTCACCACCCCCAGCTCCTCCATGAAGCGGTAAAGGAGCTCTTTGGCCTTCCGCTCAATCTCTTCATCCCAGCCTTGCAAACCCTTCTGCCTCCATCGCGCAGTCTAGCATTGCCCGCAAAGACCTGCTGATCAAGGGATAAAGTGGCCTCAGGAGGGGATTCGCCAGCGTGGTAGAGTGAAGCGGCATGGTGGTGTGTGCGCTTGTCCTGGCAGCCGCGCTGCCCAACGCGGAGCGTCCCGGCCTTGAGGTCTCCCTCACGCCTGCGCCGGGCCGCCTCACAGTGCAGCTGGTGGTCCAGCACGAGATCCCCCAGGAGTGGTCCCGCGCCCTCGTGGCTGGCGCACCGGTCAGCATCACCTATCGCCTGCGCCTGTTTCGCAACCGCCGCTGGCTGTGGGACCAGCGCCTGTCCGGCCACGAACTGGTGGTGGAGGCGCAACGCGACCCCTTGACCGGGGTGTTCACCTTGATCGCTCGACAAGACGGCGAAGTGCTCGCCTCCGGGCACGCCGCCACCGTCGAAGAAGCCATCCACTGGGTTACTCATCCGCCGCCGGCGGCCGTCCCGGTGCCACTTCGTCACGATCCTTTGTGGCTGGTGGTGCGGGCCGAGTATCTGACCAGGTATAAGCTCCTGGTCATCCCCAGTACGGTGGGAACGGAGTGGGTAACTCGCGCCGTGCCGGAGTCGCCGTGAGGTCGTGGCGACGGGCCTGGGAGCGGTACCGCCGGCAAACCCGCTTCCTCGTCGCCGTCTATCTGCTGTTGATGGTCCTGGCGGGAGCCGCTTTCTGGCTCTTTGCCAGGTTACGGGACCTGCCGCCGGAGGAGCTCACCAATCGTTTGCTGGTGTTCCTCTTGTGGTGGTTCGACCTCACCCTGATCGCCGTGCTTTTATTCATGTTGCTGCGCAACCTCACCAAGCTCCTCCTGGAGCGCCACCACGGCGTGTTCGGTTCCCGCTTCCGGGCGAAGCTACTGCTCTCTTACCTTGTTCTCATCTTCGGGCCGACCCTGCTGGTTTTTTTGCTTTCGGCGTCGCTGCTGTCCCACGCGGCGGCGCGGTGGTTTTCAGAACCGGTGGAGGAAATGGCGGCGCAGGGCGCGGCTTTGGCCGCCGGTTTGCGGGCGGAGGCCGAGGCTCGTGCCCGCCGATCGGCGGCCGCGGTGGCGCGAGAGGTTGCTCGTGCCGGTGAAAGCCGGGCAGCGCGCATCGCCGCCTTGGAGCGGCTGCACGGCCTGCTGGGCAACCACCTCACCGCCCTGTGGCGCGACGGCGTCTCGGTCATCGAGTTGCAGGATCCCCGCGCCGAGGTGCTCCGCCGCCTCTCGGCGCTGGATGAGAACTCTCTGGCGAGCGGCGGGCAGCGCAGCGAGCGCGCCGGGGGCACGCTGATCGTCCGCGCCTGGGAGGTAATGGCAGACGGTTCGGTGGTGGTGGTGGGCGAGGTGCTGCCGGCAGAACTGATTGCCGCCCAGGCACGGTTGGCGGCGGCGGGTGCGGCGTACGAGCAGTTGAAACTGCAACGCACCGCCATGACCGCGACCATGGTGCTGGGGTTCGGCGGATTTGCCCTGCTGGTGGTGTTCGCCGCGGTGTGGTTGGGGCTTCATCTTTCACGGCGGTTTACCGCTCCCCTGTTGTCGCTGGTGGCCTCGACGGAGCGGGCGGCGCGCGGCGAGACCCTCGAAGAGGTACCCCTGCCGGCTGACGACGAGGTGGGTCTGCTGGTGGAGTCGTTCAACGCCATGGTGCGCCGGCTCAAAGAGAAGGAAGCCGCCCTCGAGGATACCGTCCATCGCCTGGACACGGTTTTGCGGGGCATTCGCACCGGAGTGTTGACCATGGATCGCGAGCGCACGTCGGTGATCGGCAATCCGGCAGCGGCAGCGTTGCTGGGCATGCCACAGCTGGCGTTGCGGCCGCTGGCTCTGGACGAGGTGGCAGCGGCGGGCAACGCCAGGTTGGTCGACACGCTGCGCTCCGCCGCTGGCCCGGTGCGCGGCTCGGTGACGGTGGAGGCGGCGGGAGTGGCGCGGGCGCTGGAGCTGGCGGTGCTTCCCCTGGGTGATCCCGCTCAACCCCAGGGTTGGGTCGTGGCGCTGGAAGATCTCACGCAGCTGTTGCGGGCCCAGCGCCAGGCGGCGTGGAGCGAGGTGGCGCGGCGCATCGCTCACCAGATCAAGAACCCACTCACGCCAATCCGCCTGGCAGCCGAACGGATCGCCCGGCACGCAGAAAAAGGGGGCGGGTCTTTAGGTTCCGTCGTGTCCCAGGGGTGCGCCGCCATCGTGGAGCACGTCCAGGCCATGCAGGAGATGGTGGATGCCTTCGCCCTCTATGCGAAGCTGCCTCCGGTTTCGTTGCGCCCGACCCAGCTGGGACAGCTGGTGGCGCAACTGGTGGCGCTGTACGACGGCCTGCGCCCCAATTTGCGTTTTCGGGTCGAGGACCACCTTGGCGACGAAGAGGTGCTGGCGGACCCAGTGCAGCTCAGACAGGCGCTGGCCAATCTCTTGGATAACGCCGCCGAAGCATCTCCCCAAGGCGGCGAGGTGGTGGTGACCCTGGCCCGCCGGGAGAGCGAAATCACCATCACGGTTGCCGATCGCGGCACTGGGCTGGATGGGGGTGATCCCGAGCTTTTCTTCCAGCCCTTCTACTCGACCAAGGGCCGTGGCTCGGGGATCGGTCTGGCGGTGGTGCAACGGATCGTCGCGGATCACGGCGGCACCATCCGGCTTCTGCCCAGAGAGGGCGGTGGGGTGGAGGCGGTGGTGACGCTCCCTGGCGGGTAGAGCCGACGCGGTCACCAACGCGGTCACGGGCACTTTCGCGGGCGCGGTCAATAGTCACGGTCCCAGGCGGGTTTTGGCCTTGCCACGGTCGGCGCTAAGCTACATGGAAGGAGGCGCGATGCAGCTGTTCGAGAAGTTGGGTGCCCTGTATCTGGGTCGCCTGGTGGATGAGCGGTCGCTCACCCCACGGCAGGAGCTCTTGCTGTACGACTCCCGGGATCTCACTACCCACGCGGTGTGCCTGGGGATGACCGGCAGCGGCAAGACGGGTCTGTGCCTGGGGCTGCTCGAGGAGGCGGCGATCGACGGGGTGCCGGTGGTGGCCATCGACCCCAAGGGAGATCTGGGCAATCTGCTGTTGACGTTTCCCGAGCTGCGGCCGGAGGATTTCCAGCCCTGGGTGGACGCCGCCGAGGCCGCGCGTCACGGGCTGACCGTCGCGGAGTACGCGGCGCGCACGGCGCAAATGTGGCGGGAGGGGTTGGCGCAGTGGGGCCAGGACGGGGAGCGCATCGCTCGCCTCAAGGCGGCGGCGGATTTCGCCATTTACACTCCCGGTTCCGGCGCCGGACTGGAAGTCAACGTGTTGCGTTCGTTTGCGGCGCCAACGCCGCAGGTGCGGGAGGATGCCGAGGCCCTTGCCGAGCGGGTAAGCGCCACGGTTTCAGGGCTTTTAGGGCTGCTGGGCGGGGAGGCCGATCCGGTGCGCAGCCGGGAGCACATCTTGTTGGCCAACCTCCTCCATCGGGCGTGGAGAGAAGGGCGCGACGCGGACCTGGGGACCCTCATCCGGGAAGTCCAGACCCCGCCCTTTGAGCGGGTGGGCGTGCTGGACGTGGAGACGTTCTTCCCGGCGCGGGAACGCACGGCGCTCGCGCTAGCTCTCAATAACCTGCTGGCCTCGCCCGGGTTTGCGGCCTGGCTGGCGGGCGAACCCCTGGATGTGGCGCGGCTGCTTTGGACTGCGGACGGCCGCCCGCGGGTTTCGATTTTCTCCATCGCCCACCTTTCCGACGCCGAGCGCATGTTTTTCGTCACCTTGCTGCTCAACGAGGTGGTGGCGTGGATGCGTGGGCAGGCCGGCACGTCGTCGCTGCGGGCCGTGTTGTACATGGACGAGGTATTCGGATTTCTACCGCCGGTGGCCAGCCCGCCCTCGAAGCTGCCGCTGCTGACCCTCCTGAAGCAGGCACGCGCCTTTGGTTTGGGCGTGGTGCTGGCGACCCAGAACCCGGTGGATCTGGACTACAAAGCTCTCGCCAACGCCGGAACGTGGCTTTTGGGACGCCTGCAGACGGAGCGGGACGTGGCGCGGGTGCTGGATGGCGTGCAGGGAGCGACGGCGTCGGCAGGGGTGGGCTTCGACCGCGCCGCCTTGCAGTCCCTCCTGGCCCGGTTGCGCAAGCGGATCTTTGTGATGCACAACGTGCACGACGCTGCACCGGTGGTGTTCGAGAGCCGGTGGGCGATGTCCTACCTGGCGGGCCCCTTGACCAGGGTGCAGATTCAGGCGCTCATGGCGCCCCGCCGTGATGCCGCTCCAATGAAATGGGGTGGCCGGGCGGGCGTACCTGGCCAGGGGGTTGAGGCGACGTCGGCGCGGGCGGTGGTGCCGGCGGCCGCCGAGGAAGGCGTACTGCGCCCGACGCGCGCCGCCGGCGTCGGCGCACCGCTGCTGTACCGCCCAGCGCTGTACGCCCTGGCGCGGGTCCGGTTTTCCGAGCGCGCCGCAAAGCTGGATGCGTGGCAAGAGGTCCGCCTGTTGGCGCTGCTGGACGACCAGTCGGTGCAAGACCCGTGGGAGCAGGCGCAGGTTCTCGACCACGACTTGGCGGTGGAAAAAGGCGCGCCTCGGGAGGGGGAGTTCGCCCCACTTCCCGCCCTGGCCGGCCGCGCGGAAAGCTACGCGCAGTGGGCCAGGGAGCTGGCCGACCATCTCTATCGCCGGCATGCGCTGCGCCTGTACCGCTGTTCATCGGTCAAGCTGACCTCGAAAGTGGGCGAGGGGCGCGGGGAGTTTTTGGCACGCGTTCGCCAGGTGCTGCGGGAGGCGCGCGATGCGCAGCTGGCGCGGCTGGAGTCCCGCTTCGCGCCGCGGCTGGCGGCCCTGCAAGAGCGGGTGCGGCGGGCCGAGGACCGCGTCCGGCGGGAGGAAGCCCAGCTCAAGCAACAGACGGTGCAGACCGCGATTTCGGTGGGCACCACGGTGCTGGGCGCGTTGTTCGGGCGCAAGACAATCTCCGGCTCGACGCTGGGCCGGGCCACGACCGCGGCGAGGGGGGTGGGGCGGGCGGCGCGGGAGCGGGACGACGTGGTGCGCGCCAGGGACGAGCTTGAGCGGCTACAGGCACAGCTGGCGGCGCTGGAACAGGAGTTCGAGGACGAGGCGGCACGTCTGCGCAAGCCCGCGGCGTCGTTGGACGACCTCCTGGAGGAGGTGGAGGTTCGACCCCGCAAGGGTGACATCGCCGTGGCCCGCGTGCAGCTACTGTGGACGCCGTGGCTGCAGCGCGCAGGGGGTGCCGTCGAGCCCCTTTTCTGAGCTGACCTCGAAAGCTATACTCCGTCTCAGCATGTACGAGGAAGTCAGGGTCACGCCCGGGGCGCGGGACAGATGGGGTGCCGCCGGGCAGGTGGTGGAGCCAGGGTGCGCCGCGTGCGGGCCGGTGCTGCTGGCCACCGCCAGCGAGCTGGGTGCCTGGAGAGACGGCGAGCTGGCGGACACCTTGGTGGTGTGCCTGGGCGAGGCCGCGGCGGGTAGGCCGGCGCCGTTCCTCTCGCTGCCTCTCGGCGCCGGGGAGTCGGAGATCCGGGTGGCTCTAAAGGCCGCCCTGAAAGCGGCGGAGCTGATCGCCACGGTGCGCTCGCGCCACCGGGAACTGGTGGGTCTCGGCGTGGCGCTGGCCGTTGAGCGCGACCTGGGCAGCCTGTTGGAGCGCATCCTCACCACCGCCCGCCAGCTGGGGCGGGCGGATGCCGGGTCGTTGTTTCTCATCGAGGAACACGGCGGCGAGCGAGAACTTCGCTTCGTGGTGGCGCAGAACGAGTCGGTGCCGTCGTTCGCGGCGGCGGCGCCGTTGCCCCTGGATTCGTCATCCCTGGCCGGGCACGTGGCGGCTACCGGTGCAACGGTCACCATCGCCGATGTCCGGCAACTGCCCGCCAACGCGCCGTTCCGCTTCAACCCCTCCTTCGATCTGGCGAGCGGTTACCACACCCGGTCGTTACTCGCCGCCCCCATGGTGACGAGAGGGGGCGAGGTGGTGGGGGTGATCCAGCTCATCAACCGGATGCGATCCCCCGGCCGGCCGGTCACCTCCGCTGAGGTTGCGGACGAAGTGGTGATGGCCTTCGCTGCTGAGGATGTGGAGTTGGTGTCGGCGCTGGCTGCCCACGCTGCGGTGGCGATTGAAAACACGCGGCTGGTGCAGGAGGTGGAGCAGCTCTTCGAGGGGTTCGTGCGCGCCTCGGTGCGCGCCATCGAGCAGCGCGACCCCACCACCTCTGGGCATTCCCAGCGGGTGGCGGCCTACACGCTGGGGCTGGCGAAAGCGCTGGAGCGCAACCCACCACCCAAGTACCGCGGCCTGCGCTTCTCGGAGCACGACCTCACGCAGCTGCGCTACGCCGGTCTGCTCCACGACTTCGGCAAGGTAGGAGTGCGGGAGACGGTCCTCACCAAGGCGAAGAAACTGTCGCCCGATCGACTGGGAATGGTGCTGGAGCGCTTCAGGCACGCGCTGCGCGCTCGTGAAGTGGAGGTGCTGCGCGCCCTACTGGAGCATCTGATGGCGGCCGGGCGCATACCGGAAGAAGGAGACCTCCGGGAGGTTGAACGGCGTGTCGCTGCCATTACGGAAGAGCTGGATGACGCCTTGCTGCAGGTGCTCACCGCCAACGAGCCTCTGGTGCTGCCCGGCCAGGCCCGCGCCGACTTACAAGCCCTGGCCGCTTTATGGTTTCCGGGGACCGAAGGGGAACGGCTGCCACTGCTGCTACCCGAAGAGCTGCGCGCGCTTGCGGTAGTGAAAGGCTCCTTGGACGAAGAGGAGCGGCGGGAGATCGAATCGCACGTCGTGCACTCCTACCAGTTTCTGCTGACCATCCCCTGGCCGAAACGGTTCGCACGGATCCCCGAAATCGCTTACGCCCACCACGAGACCCTCAACGGTCGCGGGTACCCCCGGCGGTTGGACGGGTCCCAGATACCCCTGGAAGCTCGCATGATGACCGTGTGCGATATCTATGATGCCCTGGCGGCGGGTGATCGACCCTACAAGCGGGCGCTGCCCCCGGAGCGGGCGCTGGACATTCTGCGGGAGGAGGCGCGCGCCGGCGCCCTGGACGGTGATCTCGTTGAGCTGTTCATTGCCGCGAAGGTGTTTACCCGGGCGCTTGCCGCGAGGGAGACGTGAGGCGCTCGCGGGTCCAACGTGGCCTCTCCACTCCCGCGGCTCGCCGTCACCGGCACTGACACTGACACTGACACAGACACTGACGCTGACACTGACACAGACGCCGTCACGGTCGCGGGCTGAAAAGACGCGTCTGCCGGAGCGCGGGCCCGCAGGCCCCTCGAGGGTGCTCGGCCTGACCTGCCGTTCCCTTTCACCGGTCATCGCCACTGTCACCGGCCACGGGCACGGACCACGGGCTCAAAGCAAACGCCAGGTGCCAAAGGCTATCAGCCCGACGCCAAGCAGCACGATGGCCACCCCCATGGCGACCACGACGATGCGTTCGCGGCGCGGGGAGAGGAGGGTTCGTCCGCGGTGCAATGCCCACAGTAAGGGGATGTACCAGGCGATGACCCCAGCGATGAGCGCGGCGAGCATCCACGCCAAGCCGGGGGTGCCGTGGGCGCGGGCCACCTCCACGAAGGCGAGGCCGGCGGTCACCCACCAGATCCAGTAGTGGGGGTTGGCCGCCGAGACCAGCAGGCCGAGGGCGAAGTAGCCCAGCGGGCGGTGAGGTTCGTGGGGAACTCGGGGGCGCGGGCCCCCGCCCGGCGCGCGCCGCCGCAGGGAGGCGATCCCTCCCCACAGCAGTACCAGCCCGCCGACGATCTCCACCAGCGGCAGCGCCCCGATGCGGCGCAGCACCGGCCCGGCCCCGGCGGCCAGAGCGGCGAACAGGGCAGCGTCCAGGACGGTGGTGCCGGCCAGAAACCACACCGCCGCCGAGATGCGGCGGTCCAGCGCCAAGTGGGTGGCGACGATGGTGATCGGCCCAGGGATGGCGACGGTGGCCAGGGACACGAAGAACCCCACCGCCACCAGGGCGGGAAAGGGCACGGGGAGGGTGAGGCCGTTCACGCTCCCAGTTTGTAGCCAATGGTGCGCAGGAAAGCGATGCGAGCTTGAACGTCCGCAGCGGACTCCACCCCCTTGGGAGAGACCCCGTCCACCACCCCGAGGATGGCGCGTCCGCTCTCGCCCTGGGCCACCACCACCTGGGTGGGGTTGGCGGTGGCGCAAAAGATGCGACACACCTCGGGGACGTTCTTGATGGCGTTGAGAATGTTGATGGGAAAGCCGCCCTCGAGAAAGATGAAGAAGCTGTGTCCGGCGCCCACGGCGAGGGCGTTCTTACTGGCCAACTCCACGAGCTCGGGGTGATTGCCGCTGCAGCGCACCAGCGCGGGCCCGGAGGCCTCGCAGAAGGCGATGCCGAACTTCAGGTGGGGGGCGGTGGTGACGATGGTCTCGTGCAGGTCCTCCACGGTCTTGATGAAGTGGGCCTGCCCGAGGATGAAGTTGGTGGTTTCGGGTTTCTCCACGGCCACAAAGGCGAGTTGCATGGCCACCTCCTTGCATGGAAAAGTGAGAGGGCCGCACTACGGGGGGGCGGGCCCCGCGAGGGTCACGGTGACGGAAGCCACGGCGCGGGCGAGGAGCACCATAAGCTCCGGCGAGGTGAGGGCCAGGTCCACCTCGGCGGGCAGGTCGGCCTCAGGCGCCGCGGGGGGAAAGAGGGTGGTGCGCAAGACCACCGCGCCGATACCGCGGTGGCGGGCAGCCGACGCCCCGGTGTGGGCGGAGGTCTTTGCCTCACTCAACCGCATGACCAGGCCTTGCTCGCGCAAGGCCTTCAGGATGGCAGCGTTGACTTGGGGGATGCGGGGCTCGCCCTCGACCGTGACGGTGGCTTGGTTGGGGAACGGCTCGGGGACGCCAACCGCGTCCAGTTCGATCCATGCAGCCACCCGTCCCTGAAGTTCGTCGAGTAGCGCCTGGGCGCCGGCGGCACCGTGGCGCCCGCCGGCCAAGAACGCCACCACCACCGGCGCCCGGCGTGGCGCCCGGGCGATGGCCCCCGCCGCCTCCAGCGCCACGGCCACGCCCGAGGCGTTGTCGTGAGCGCCCAGGGCGTGGGCGTAGGAGTCGTCCACGTGGGTGCGTCCGGCGTCCCAGTGCGCCGCCAGCACTACCGGCCAACGCCGCGGGTCACTCCCGGGGAGCTCGAGGAGGACGTTGGTCCACTCCTGGGCGACCCGGGTGGGCGTGACGCGCAAAAAGGGCTGGCGACGCGCCGGCAGCCGGCGCTCGGCCGCCTCGGCGAGGAGCAGCTCGGGGATGCGCGCGGCCTCCGGCGCCCAGGCGTAGCGGGTGGTCGCCTGCCCTCCCCCGGGGAGGGGGTGGAAGCCGGTGAGGCGGGCCATGACCGCGGACAGGCTGGCGGCGGCGCTGGTACCGCCATCGGGAAACCGGGCCGCCAGGGCTCGCCGCAACTCCGCGGTGGCCGACAGGCCAGGCAGGCGGGGCACCCAACCCAGCCCCCAGTGGAGCTGCAGCGGGCGCCGGTCGAAGGTGGGTGAGGCGGCAGGCAAGGAGATGACCGCGACGATGACTTCTTCACCGGCCTGGAGAGGCGAGAGGTCCAGGTGGGCGATGCCGTCGGGGGAGAACGACAGGGGTAGTTCCACATCGGGACCGCGGGGGCGCAACAGCACGGCGCGGCCCACCCAACTGACTTCGGGTTGGCCCTGCAGGGTGAGCGGCTGGGCGCGCTCGCCGCTGCGCTGCAGGCGGAGGTAGGCAGGGGAGCCGGCGGGCACCGTCACGCTGCCGGCGGAGGCGCGGGAGGCGTCCACCCGCACCGCCTCACGGGCGCGCGGCGGGTTTACCTCCCGGAAGGTGAAGCGCCCCTGGGCCAGCTGGCGGTCGTCAAGCCACGCCGCCATGGCCGCATCGGCGAAGAGCGAAGCGGCGCTGTCGGCGATGCCCCTCTGGCGCACCACCTCATCCAGGGCTGCCAGGCCCTGCCTGGGGCTGGCAGCCAGAGCGGCCAGCCCGGCGTCGCCGGCTCGTTCGCGCAGGTACTGCAGCACCGGCAACCAGAGTCCGGGGGTGCGGCCGGTGCGGGACGGGTCCTCGGGGACGGGGGTCGTACCCCCCTCCCACAGGAGCCGCGCACTGGCGAGGCCGCAGAAGAAAGGGGCGTAGGCAGCCAGGGCGCGGCTCCACGCCGTCTCGGCAGGGTCGCGGGCGTACAGCAGGAGCTCGGCGTAGGCGCGAGTCAGGGCAGCCAGGTTCTCGCCCCGCCGGTTACCAGCGAACCCCATGTCAGTGAAGAGGATTTCCGCCTCGTTGGAGTGGAAGCCCCAGCGTTGCGCGTCCTCGTCGGGGAGTTGGTTGAACCGCCAAAAGCGGGCGTGCTCCCCCGCCAGACGGGTGATGAGCATGATAACGGCGCCGTTGTGGTCGATGTCCGGCGGCGGCCCGAACACCGCGACAAGACGCGGATGGATGGCCGCGTCGAAGGCGGTGATCAGCTCGTCAACGGCAGCTGCCTCGAGTCCGGCGCCCGGCACGTACCCGTCCTCCCGGTAGACCAAGAGGTGAGCCCCGGAGGCGACGAAGGAGGCGCGCGCCCGTACCTCCACGGGATGGCCGGCGACTCCGGGATCGGGGCGCCAGAACTCCCGCTGGGGAGGGGCGGCCGCCGCACTGCCGGGGAGCAGCGCCAGGATTCCCCACACCAGCCAAGGGTTGCGTCGTGGCGGCGAGCAGTGTTGCACCGGCATGGGCACGTGCCAGATTAACACGCTGGCCGTGGTGTTAGAATCACCGCCGCATGAAACTCGTCATGCTGGCCGCAGCGTGGTACGTGGCGGTGGCTGCTGCAGGATTCGCCACGTGGGGCGCGCTGCGGCGCCTGGGGATTGGCGCAGGTGCCAGTTGGGCGGTGGCTCGCCTGGCCGGGTTGGTGGGGGTGGGGTTCGCCGGTTGGATGGCCGGCGTCGCCGGCCTGGCGCCGTGGTGGTGGGTGGGCCTGGCCGTTTTACCGCTGCTGGCGCTGGTCGGCTGGCGGTGGTGGCGGGGCGTGGCGCCGGCCATTTTCCTCGACGTGGAACTGGTGGGTGTGGCTGCCTTTGTGCTGCTGGCTTGGCTGCGGGTGCCGGTGATGGCCATTTCCGGCACCGAAAAACCCATGGATCTCGCCATCTTGGCGACCCTCATGCGCCCGGGAGGGTTCCCGCCAGCCGACCCCTGGCTGGCCGGGGAGGCGCTGCCCTACTACTACTGGGGGTTTATGCCCTGGGTGGCGCCGGCCAAGCTGCTGGGGCTGGCGCCCGACGTGCTTTACAACCTGCTGGTACCCACCCTCGCCGCGGTGACGGCGCAGATCGCCTGGGCCTTGGCGCGCAGCCTGGGCGGCAGCCGGCGCAGCGCGGGTCTGGCCTCGTTTTTGGTGGTGTTCGCCGGCACGCCGGACGGGTGGCGCCAGCTGCTGGCCGGAGTCCGCTTCGTGGATCTCGACCTGTGGGCGTCGAGCCGTCAGATTCCTGGGACGATCACCGAGTTCCCGCTGTTCACCTTTCATCTGGGCGACCTCCACCCGCACCTGTTGGCCACGCCCCTGGTGCTGCTGGCCCTTTTTCTGGCGCGCAGTTGGGCGTGTACCGGGGTGCGGGCAGGGGTTGCCGTGCCACTGGTGGCGGTGGCGTACGGAGCGGCAGCCGCCGCCAACCCGTGGTGTGCGCTGCCCACGGGGTTGGCCGTGCTGCTCTTGGTGGTGGCCAGGGAGGAGGGGTTCGTGGATCCTCGCCGGCACGGCGGATGGCGGCTGTGGGCGCAGGTCGCGGCGGCGGGGGCACTGGGGTGGGCGCTGTACGCCCCGTTTTGGCTGCACTTTTCGCCCCCCTCCATGGGCTTGGGGTGGGTGCCCCGCGGCACCCGCTGGGATCACATGCTGCTCTTTTTAGGGGCCGTGCTGCTGCCGCCCGCGCTGGTGTCATGGGAGGTGGTGCGGCGTTGGGGCTCTTTCGCCGCCGCCCGGCGACAGCTGGCGGTGGTGACCTGGGTCGCCGCCATGACTGTGGTGGCCGCGGTGACGGGCAAGCCCCTGTTGGCGCTGGGGCTGGGCATCGTTGTGGCGTTTCTGGCCACCGCCGCGCGGGGGTCGAGACGCGGGGGGCGTCCGGTGTGGGTGCTCACCTCGGTGGCGGCTTTGTTGCTGGTCACCATGGAGGTGGTGTACTTCAAAGATCCATACGGGGCGGAGTTCTTCCGCATGAACACGGTGTTCAAGGCGTCGCACCAGGCGTTTACCCTGCTGGCGGTAGCCGCACCGGTGCTGTTGGGCTGGCTGCGCCGCCGCCGCCCGGCGCGGGCCGTGGCGGCTGCGGCGCTGGTCATCGCCGCGGGGTTGCCGCACCTGGGGGTGTTGGCGTGGCGGTCGGGGCCGGCGTTGCCGGCGCAGTGGAGCGGGCTCACCTGGATGGCGCCGGGGGAACGGGAAGCGGTGCGGTGGCTGCACCGCCAGAGCGGGGATGGGGTGTGGCTGGTGGAGGCGGTGGGAGACGCCTACTCGGACGCTGCGCGCCTGTCGTCGGCGTCGGGGGTGCCGGCGGTGCTGGGGTGGGAGAATCATCAATTGGTGTGGCGGGGCGATCAGGTGCGGCCCGAGACCGAACGCCGCAAGCGACTGGTTGGAGCCATCTACACCTCGGCGGACGAGGAGGCCGTGCGCCGGGCGGCGGGCGAGCTGGGCGCCCGCTTCATCGCCGTGGGAAGTAAGGAACGCCAGATCTACGGGTCCGAGGGGCTGGAGGTGGTGCGTCGGGTGGGGCGCCCGGCGTTCGCCCAAGGGGAGATCGAAATCATCCAACTCCATGACTGACCGAAAGACGTGGCTGGTTCTGGTGGTCCGGTGGGGGGCGGTGCTGCGGCTTTCGGGGGGCGATGTGGGGCGGCTTCACCTGTTAGCACCCCGACGAGCGCTTCTTCCTCGCCGGGGTAGCGCCGGTTTGGTGAAAGGCACTTGCAGCGCTGGCCGCGCTGCCGTACGGTGCCACTGTGTACGAACTCCCCAGGCCTCCCCACCAGCCGTCCTTGTGGGTGCCGGTCTTGACTGGGCCAGAGGCGCCGCGGGGGCTTTCCGCGGGGAC
>Ga0209101_1000095_pt1 | contig 74085 bp, 64 predicted proteins | sample ConPoolayeCmetaG_FD_185481 | JGI IMG/M metagenome (GOLD analysis project Ga0209101, IMG submission 185481) | Hot spring microbial mat communities from California, USA to study Microbial Dark Matter (Phase II) - Cone Pool mat layer C metaG... ... | reverse complement strand
CGGCCGCCCGGCGAATGGCGCCGGGCATGCCCTCGGGACCCGGGGTGAGCACGAGCTTGGCACCGAACGCGGCCAGGACCTTGCGTCGCTCGAGACTCATGGTCTCGGGCATGGTGAGCGTGAGCGGGTAGCCCCGCGCTGCGCAGACGAAGGCCAGGGCGATCCCCGTGTTGCCGCTGGTTGGCTCGATGACCTCGATTCCGGGCTTGAGGACGCCCCGCGCCTCGGCGTCCCAGATCATGGACGCGCCGATCCGGCACTTGACGGAATAGGCGGGATTGCGCCCTTCGATCTTCGCCAGCACCCGGGCCTTGGCCCCCGCCGTGACCCGACGCAGCTCGACGAGGGGAGTCCGACCGATGCTCTGTGCATTGTCTTCGTAGATCTGTCCCACGGTTCGCTCCTCGTACGCGCCCTGCGCGCAGCTCAGATCTGCCAGTCGCTGGCGGCCTCGTCCATGTGGATCTGCTGGGGAGTGCGTACCACGATTCGCGTGTCGGGCGGGACGCTCTGCGTGAGCCAGACGTTCCCCCCGATGATCGAGTCGTGACCGATGACCACCGGGCCGAGGATCGTCGCCCCCGAATAGACGGTGACCCCGGACTCGATATCGGGGTGCCGCTTGGCCCCCTTGATGGCTCGGCCGCGCTCGTCCATCGGAAAGCTGCGCGCCCCGAGGGTGACGCCCTGATAGATCTTGACGTTGTCGCCGATGACACAGGTCTCGCCGATGACCACCCCCGTGCCGTGATCGATGAAGAAGCGCTTGCCGATCTTCGCCCCCGGATGGATGTCGATCCCTGTACGCGAGTGCGCGTACTCGCTCATGACTCGTGGGACGATGGGAATGCCAGCGTTCCACAGGACGTGGGCGAGACGATGGACGGCGATGGCCTGGAGGCCGGGGTACGCGAGAATGATCTCCTCGCGGGACTGCGCGGCCGGGTCCCCGTCGTAGGCGGCTTCGATATCGGCGGCGAGCAGCTCGCGGATCGCCGGGATGGTCGCGAGGAGCTCGAGCGTGACCGCGGCTGCGCGGCGGCGGCACTCCTCGGCCTCGCACTGCTGGCGCGTGCGCAGCCCCTTCTCGATCTCGCCGCGCAGGCGCTCGTCCACGGCGCAGACGCGAATGAGCGTGTGCACGCCAACTTCCCCCGGTGCGGGGCCGGGGGGCTCGAGGAAGCCGGGGAAGAGCAGCCGGAGCAGGTCCTCGACGACCGACCAGATGACCTCGCGACTCGGCAAGCTTCCGCCGGCGACATGGGCCAGCTCGCCGCCGTGGGCGTAGCTCTCCACGATGGCGTCGGTGATATCCCGGAGCGCGCGATCGCGATCCCCGTCCATGGGCGAGGAGTCTAAAACGACCGGCTCCGTGATGCGACAGCTCTCGGGGCCGCGAGTCAGCCTCGCACGGGGGCGGGCTCCATCGAGACCAGCTCCTCGCCGCGCCAGGTCCAGCGCAGCCGCGGGCGGCCGCGTCCCAGACCCTTGCCGATCACATAGGCGGCGATCAGGGGCAGGGAGACCGACGGCTCGACGAAGCACATGGCCGTCGACGCCTCGGCCTCGACCTTGCCCCAGGATTTTGCCTCCTCGAGCGTCGAGCCCGACAGCCCGCCCCAGTGGGGCACGTCCGTGGTGAGCTGCACCGCGTAGTCGTGACCGCGTTCCTGGCCGAAGAGGTATCCCATCACGACGGCGTCATTGATGTAGTTCTTGGGGACGCCGCCGGCGACATAGATGGCCGCCGTGGCGGGAGAGCGGACCATGGTCTGCACGATCTCGAAGTTGTCGGCGATCGAATCGATCCGGACGCCCTGCCGTCCCGCCTGACGCATGCGGACGCGGTGCTCCGTGAGCCCGATCCCGATCGAGGAATCGTTCAACGCCGGGCAGAACACCGGCACGCCGCGCCGGCGACAGGTCACCAGGATCGACTCCGGATCGTCGAGTCGGCGCGCGACCTCGGCCAGGAAGGCTCGCGAGGAGTACGCGCCTTCGGGGAGCTCGTCGGCCACCCGGCCACACCAGGCATCGCACGCCCAGAACAGCTCCTCGTCGACGTAGGTGTCGTAGATGCGATCGATGCGCAGCGCGTGGAGCTGGCTGTCGTCCGCCTGCGGCGTGCCCCGCCAGTGCTTGCCTCCGCGCGCCTGGTAGAGGTCCTGGTAGAGAATGGCGCCCGTCGACACGACCACGTCGACGGCGCCACAGTCGATCAGATCGCGGATTACCCGGCGCAGGCCGGCGGCGATCAGCGGCCCGGCCAGGCCAAGGTAGACGGTCGGCCGCACAGGGTCGGTGAGCATGCGTTCCACGACCCTTGCCACCGCGCCGAGGGTGCGTGCCTGGATGCTCGCTCCCGCGTACTGCGTGACCAGATCGACCACTGTCATGCGCGGATGCACGCGCACGGGCTCGACCGCGTGCGCCAGGATCTGGCGTTTGCGACGTCGCTGCTGCGGTGTGAGGGTCGGTGCGGCGGGCGGGATCGCCCCCGCCTGGGCACGCGCCTTCATGCCCATGTCCTGTAGCATGCGCTCGGGGAACGGCGGAAGCTCGAGGCGGGTAGCGATTGACCGCGAGCTCGCGGCAGGTAGAGAGGCACGACCCCTGATGTTTCACGACGCTCGCCGCCTGCCGCCAGGTGCCAGACTCGACGCCGATATCTGCGTCGTCGGCGCCGGCGCTGCGGGGATCACGCTGACGCGGGCGCTCCGGGGAAGCGGGCTGCGCATCTGCGTGCTCGAGAGTGGCGGCCTTGCGGTCGACCAGGCAAGCCAGGCTCTGGCCGAGGGCGAGATCGGTGCCATGCCCTATCCGCCGTTGCAGCGCGGGCGCTTGCGCTGCTTTGGCGGCACCACCGGGCACTGGGCCGGCTGGTGTCGCCCGCCCCGGCGCCGGAACTTTCTCGCCCGCCGCTGGGTGCCTCACAGCGGATGGCCCTTCGAGATCGACGCGCTCGAGCCGTACCTGCGTCAGGCGCACGAGGTCTGCGGCCTGGGGCCATACGACTACCGTCCAGCAGCCTGGGCGACCCCCCCGTCGCGGGAGCCCTTACCGCTTGCGAGAAGCTCCCTCGAGACCGCGGTGACGCAGTTCAGTCCTCCCGTGCGCTTCGGCGAGGCGTATCGCGCCGAGCTCGAGGGGGCGCACGAGGTCGGGGTCTGGCTGCACGCGACGGCCGTCGATTTCGAGCTCGACCCCCGTGGCCAACGGGTGCTCCGGGCGATCGCTGCGGCGACGGACGGCACGCGTTTTACGGTGCGCGCCCGGATCTACGTGCTGGCCACGGGAGGCATCGAGAACGCCCGGCTGCTGCTGGTGGCCAGCGCGAGCCGGCCCGGGGCCCTCGGCAATCGCTACGATCTCGTCGGCCGGTTTTTCATGGATCATCTCAAGGTCGAGGTCGGCCGCTTTCAGCCTGTGGACGGGGAGCTGCCGCTCGGCTTTTACCAACGACACGTCGTGCGCGGCACGCCCATCAAGGGGCATCTGTGTTTCGCGGAGGAGGTCCTCGAGCGCGAGCGGCTGCTCGAGTGCTACTTCGAGCTCGAGCCGAGCGAAGACGGGCACCGCGGCCTTGGCCGATCCGTCTGGGCGCTCGCCTCGGGACAGCCGCTCACGCGCAGGCCGCCAGTTTCCTGGGTGGTCATGCTGCGGGTCGATCCGGTGCCGAACCCGGCGAGTCGAGTGATCCTCGGGGAGCAGCGGGATGCGCTGGGGCTCTCCCGTCCCCGGGTCGAGCTGCGCTACGGCGAGCACGAACGTCGCGCGGTGGCCAGGGGCGTCCGTCTGCTGGCCCACGAGCTGGGTCGCCGTGGCCTTGGCCGGCTGCAGCTCGGGCCTGGCGCGCGTGGCACGTGGCCGCCACCCGCGGGCACCGCCGTGATCACCGGGTACCATCACATGGGGACGACGCGCATGCATGCGGATCCCCGGCAGGGGGTGGTCGACCCTACGGGGTGCGTGCACGGGATGCGGAACCTGTATATCGCGGGCTCCTCGGTCTTTCCGGGCTACGAGGGGTATCCGACGTTGCTGATCGTGGCCCTGGCCCTGCGTCTCGGCGCTCACCTGCGGAGCAGGCTCGCATGAACGGACGATGCTTCCCGAGCCGGCGCCGCGTCCTGCAGGGGATCGCGGCGGTCCTGGTCGCGACGATCTGGCCGGAGGAACGCGCCGTGGCGGATGCCGCTGCGCTGGCGCGCGCCGGCGTGGCCGGCTGCGTCGACCTCGAGGCGGCGCGCCAGATCGGTCGCGCATGGCTGTCGAGCGTGCGAGTCGCCCCGACCCTCGAGCAGCTTGTCGGCGAACTGGTGGCGATGGCACCCGAGTGGCCCGCGCTCGTGCGCTCGCCGCACGAGCTGCGGCGCCTGCTGGCCGAGCGGGTCCGAGAGGACTTTGCCCGCGGGCACACCATCGCAGTCGATGGCTGGGTGCTCGCTCGAACCGAAGTGGTGCTGTGCGGGGTGGCCGCTCGGACCGCAAGGGGTTGCAGCGCGCCCGAGAAGGGGGAGAAAGGGGAGGCATGACGACGACCCCTCCCGTTGCGTCCTTGGACCCCGCTCTGGCCAGAGCCGGCATTGCCTCGGAACGCGCTGCGGAACTCGACGAGATCGTGGCGCGGGCGCGCGAGGCGGCGGATGCCTTCCGGCGGCTCGACCAGGAGGCCGTCGATCGCATCGTCTGGGACATGGTGGTCGCCGGCCTGCACAAGGCCGTGGAGCTGGCGCAGGTGGCGATCGAGGAGACGGGATTCGGCGTGTTCGAGGACAAGGTGGTGAAGAACTACGTGGCCACCGAGTTCCTCTACGACTACCTGAAGGACAAGAAGACGGTCGGGGTGATCGAGGAGGACATCGAGCGCAACATCCAGTACGTGGCCGAGCCGGTCGGGGTGGTGATGGCCATCTTGCCGGTGACCAATCCCACATCGACCGTGCTCTTCAAGGCCATCGTCGCCGCGAAGACCCGGAACGCGATCCTCTTCCGGCCGTCTCCGCATGCGATCCGCTGCTCGCTGCGCACGGCCGAGATTCTGCGCGAGGCTGGCGAGGCGGCGGGGATGCCGCGCGGGGCGCTCCAGGTCATCCCCGACGCCCCCCGCGAGGTGACGCATTATCTCTTCCACCACCCCGGAATCGATCTCATCTGGACCACGGGCGGTCCCAAGATCGTCCGCCTCTCGAACGAGGCGGGAAAGCCCGTGATCAGTGTCGGACCGGGCAATGCGCCGGTCTATCTCCACGCTACCGCCGACATCCGCAGCGCGGTCGTGGACATCCTGATCTCCAAGACCTTCGACGCCTCCGTGATCTGCCCTGCCGAGCAGACCTGCGTGATCGACGAGCCGATCTGGGAGAAGACGCTGGCGGAGTTTCAGCGGATGGGCGGGCGGCTGCTCAGCCCCGACGAGGTGGATCGCCTGGCCCGCATCGCGTTTCTGGATACCGGCGAGCCGAATCTCCAGGCCGTGGGCCAGTCGCCGGCGCGGCTCGGGGAGCTTGCCGGGTTCGAGGTGGCCCCCGAGACCAAGGTGTTGCTGGCGCCGCTGCCGACCGATATCGAGGCGTTGGGGACCCATCCCCTGGTCCGGGAGAAGCTGATGCCGGTTCTCGGCGTGGTCCGCTCGCCGAGCGTCGAGCATGGCATCGCGGCCTGCGACCTCGTGACGAGTCACGGCGGGCTCGGCCACACCTCGGCCGTGTATGCACGCGACCGCGCCGTCATCGACCGCTATGCCCGGACCATTCGCACGGGCCGTATTCTGGTGAATGCGCCGACGGCCGTCGGGGCGCTCGGTGGCGTGTACAACTCGCTCACGCCGACCTTCTCCCTCGGCTGTGGCACGTGGGGAGGCTCCATGACCACGGACAACGTCAACTACCGGAACCTCCTCAACGTGAAGACCGTGTCGCACCGCCTCACCCCGCCCCAGTGGTTCCGCGTGCCCAGCGACACGTATTTCAACGCGGGCGCGCTCGCGAACCTGCGGCAGCTCGAGACGCGGATGGCGGTGATCGTGACCGACGCCGTGCTCGAGAAGCATGGCGTGGCCGAGGAGATCCGCCGCCACCTGCCGAAGACGGCCACCGCCCACGTCTTTTCCGAGATCGAACCCGAGCCGAGCGAGGCGGCCATCCACGCGGGGGTCGAGGTCCTGCGTCGGATGCGGCCCGATGTCCTGATTGCCGTCGGTGGCGGGTCGGTGCTCGATGCGGCCAAGGCGATGCGCCTCTTCTACGAGTCGCCGCAGGTGACCGTCGCCGAGCTGTCCTTCCCCTTCCTCGATGCCCGCAAGCGCGTGGCGCGCTGGCCGCGCACGGCTCACGGGCTGCGGCTCGTGGCGATTCCCACCACCAGCGGCACGGGGTCCGAGGTCTCTCCGGCCTCGGTGATCAGCGTCGGCGATCGCAAGGTGACGCTGGTGGATTACTCGCTCGTCCCGGACATGGCGATCATCGATCCCACGCTCACGCTGTCGCTTCCTCCAGGGGCCACTGCGGATACGGGGATCGATGCCTTGACCCATGCGCTCGAGGCGGGCGTGTCGATCTTTGCCTCTCCCTACACGGATGCCTTCTGCATGCAGGCGATCCGGCTCGTTCTCGACGCGCTGCCGCGGGCCGTGGCCGACGGCTCGAACCTCGAGGCGCGGACGGCCATGGCGAACGCCGCGACGATTGCCGGCTTGGCCTTCTCGAACGCCTTCGTGGGGGTCAACCACGCGCTCGCCCACGCGGTCGGCGCTCGCTTTGGCATCTCGCACGGGCGTGCGAACGGGATCTTCCTCTCCCACGTGATTCGCTACAACGCGGCCATCCCGACGAAGTTCATGCCCGCCCCGGGCTACTCGGCGTACGTGGCACCGGAAAAGTACGCGCAGATCGCCTGGATTCTGGGTCTCGGCGGCGCCTCGGAAGCGGATCGCCGCGAGCGCTTCTTCCGTCGGGTCGACGATCTCCTCGACGTCGTCGGCATCCCGCGATCGCTCGAGGACGCGGGGGTCTCCCAGGATGCCTTCGAGGCCGCCTTGCCCGATCTGGTGCGAGCCACCTTCGAGGATCCCAGCCTGCGCACGAATCCACGGATGCCGCTGGTCCGCGAGATCGAGGCGCTGCTCCGGGCGGCCTGGCGCGGCCGATAGTCGCAGCCGCCCGCCGTGCCTTTACTCCGGCACGGAGGTGTGGCGAGGTTCCAGGCGTGGGTACACTTCTGCGCGTCGTACTGCTTGGGCTCCTCGTCGGCTGCGGCGGCGGGGGCGGGCGGCCTACGAGCGAGGGGGACCTCGCCGCCTCCACGCCGCGGCCGCGTGGCGTGCCCGGCCCCCGGCTCACGATGGAGGCCCTGCACAAGATGGGAGGGGTTCCCACGGGCTGGCTTCTGAGCCCCCCACCAGGAGACGTCGATGCCGGACGCGCGCTTTACGTCGACCTCGGCTGTCACTCCTGTCACAAGGTCGCGGGAGAGTCGTTCGAAGCGGAAGCTGGCAGCGAAGGCCCCGAGCTGACCGGGATGGGGGCGCACCATCCGCCAGGCTACTTCGTCGAAGCCATCCTCAACCCGGACGCCGTTCTGGTGGAGGGACCAGGCTGGATCGGGCCCGACGGGCATTCGACCATGCCGTCCTATCCCGACCTGACGCTGGCGCAGCTGGCCGATCTCGTGGCGTACCTCTCGTCGCTCAAGACAGGCGGGGACCATGCCGGCCATGCTGGCGGCGAGGGCATGCCGCCAGGCCACTGTCCCCCGTCGGGAAACGCCGGCACCGGAGGCCCGACCGCAGGTGCGGTCGACCCGAGCACGCTGATCCCGGCCAACCTGGTGCAGCGACCGGAGCCGCCGCCCACGGCTGCGCAAGCGTTCTTCGTGCAGTCCTACGAGGTCCTGCCGGGCAAGGTGGAGGCCTTCACGGAGTGGTTCCAGCGCGAAGGCGCCAAACGCTTTCTTGCCTTCGACGGTCTCGTCTCGGTCGAGACCTTCGTCGACCTCACGCGCCCTGGCCCCGCGGTGACCTCGGTGTTCGCCTTTCGCGATCGCGACGCGTTGAATGCCTTCGTCGCTACCCACGATCCCTCGGTCATCGCCGTCGGGACGGAGTTCGATGCCTTCGTCGGGGATCACGACCACCGGGTGTTCGTGCGCCCTCCCATCTACAAGGTGCCGGCACTGTCGACCCCGTGAGCTGATCTCCCCCCGCGAGTCCGGTGTATGGAGTGGCTCAACTACCACCACCTCCTCTACTTCTGGCTGGCGGCCAAGGAAGGGAGCGTTACCCGCGCGAGCGAGGAGCTGCGGCTGGCGCAGTCGACCGTCAGCGCGCAGATTCGGGCGCTGGAGCGCGCGCTCGACGAGAGGCTGTTCCGTCGCGAGGGCCGCCGCCTCGTCCTCACGGAGGTCGGCCAGCTCGTGTACCAGTACGCCGACGAGATCTTCGCACTCGGTCGCGAGTTGCAGGACGCCGTGCGCGATCGGCCGACGGGGCGACCTCTGCGACTCCACGTGGGCGTCGCGGACGTGGTTCCGAAGCTCGTCGCGCATCGCCTGCTCGCGCCCGTGCTGAGCGGCGAGTCGGCGGTGCGCATGACCTGTGTCGAGGGCAAGGTGACGCAGTTGCTCGCCGACCTGGCGCTGCACCGTCTCGACCTCGTCATTGCCGACGAGCCGGTCGGTCCTTCCCTCCGGGTGCGGGCGTACAACCACGCGCTCGGCGAGTGCGCCGTCGCCTTTTTCGCGGCGCCGCCACTCGCGGCCCGATTGCGGCGGGGGTTCCCCCGCTCGCTCGACGGCGCCCCCCTCTTGCTACCGACCGAGAATACGAGCATGCGGCGAGCGCTGGACCACTGGTTCGAGGCGGAGGGGATCCGTCCGGCGATCGTGAGCGAGTTCGAGGACAGCGCGCTGCTCAAGGTCTTCGGCCAGCATGGGGCCGGAGGGTTTCCCGGGGCTGCGAGCTTCGCCAGGGAGATTTGCCGGCAGTACGGGGTGCGCGAAGTCGGCCGAGTCGATTCGATTCGGGAGCGCTTCTGGGCGATCAGCGTCGAGCGACGCCTGAAGCATCCAGCGGTGCTCGCGATCGCCGAGGCGGCGCGCGGTCTGCTTGGCGAGCATCGTTGACAGGTCGTGCGAGGCCGGTCTTGATGCCGCCTGCGATGCACCCGCTGCGACTGCACCTGACGCTCTTGCTGCTCGCCACGCTGGTGGCGTGCGGCGGAGAGGCCCCCTCGGAGCAGGAACGCGGAGGAATCGGTGCCGTGGCTTCGCCGCCGGCTCCGCTGCGACAACCGCTCGCCGCCGGACCCTTCCCAGCGCTGCTGGTGGCGCAGGCACAGTTCGTCGATCGGCCTGGCCCGGACGGGAAGCCACAGTCGGTGCCCGGCGCAGCTCGCCTCCTGATCGTCCGCCAGACGCCGGCGGGATGGACGACGCACGTGCTCGAAGATCCCGACTCCAATGTATTCCACAAGGCCGTTGTCTGGGATGGCGGCGTGCTCACGATCGGCGCCACGCAGGCCTTGCTCCGCACCTGGCGATTCGCCCCGGAGAGCGGTTGGGTGGTGGCAACCCACTGGAACCCGCGCTTCGGGGGCAAGTTCGACCGGCTGCGCGACGTCGAGGCCGGAGACGTGGACGGGGACGGTCGGCTGGAGCTGGTGATCGCCACCCACGACCAGGGGGTCATCGCGGTGGTGCATCCGGACGAGGCCTGGCGGGTCGAGGAGGTCGACCGCACCCCGGCGACCTTCGTCCACGAGATCGAGATCGGCGACGTGGAGGGCGACGGGCAGCTCGAGTTCTTCGCGACGCCGAGCGCGCCGAACAAGCTCGACCAGGAGCAGCCCGGCGAGGTGCGGATGTACCGGCGTGCCGGAGACGGCACCTGGCAGCGCTCGGTCGTCGACGCGCCAGGCGACACGCATGCGAAGGAGGTCCTGGCCGCGGACATCGATGGCGATGGCCGCAGCGAGGTATATGTCGCCTGGGAAGGGGCGATCGGCGCGGGAGGAACGCTCGTCCGGCCGGTGACCGTCAAGCAATATCGCTGGCAGGACGGGCGATTCGTCGGGGCCGAGGTAGCCCGTATCGACGACCGCCAGATGCGGGCGCTCGCCGCCGGCGATGTCAATGGCGACGGTCGCATCGATCTCGTGGGTGGAGCACTGGCCTCGGGCCTGTGGCTGTTCGAGCAGGGTCCGAGCGGGTGGACGAAGACGGTGATCGATGGGCAGTCCAGCGGCTACGAGCATCCCGTGGCGGTGGCCGATCTCGATGGGGACGGGCAGATGGAGGTGTACGTCGGGGCCGAAGACCAGCAGCAGCTGCGCCGCTACCGCTGGGTCGACGGACGCTGGGAGCAGACCGTCATCGCCTCGCTGCGCAAGGGCGACATCACCTGGAACATCACTGCCGGCCGCTTGTGAGACGCACGCTGTGCGCGGTCGGCTCAGGCCAGCCGCAGCGCCGATCGGACGGCGCTGGGAAGCGCGGTCAGTGGTGGCAGTCGGCCTCCGGGCGGCAGTGGCTCGATACTGCTCACGGTGTTCCAGAACAGCACGGGACGGTGTGCAGCGAGGCCGAGCCTCGCGTGCTGCCTCAGTGCCGCGAGACACTTGCCGGTGTACGTAGTCTCCAGCGGCACGCCTTCCAGGGCTTCGGCCATCTCGACGGCCGTCGCTGCCTCGGGCGTCGCGGCACCGTAGCCCCGGCCCACAAAGTCCGGCAGGAGACGGATCGCTGTCCGCGGGAGCCGCACGCGCGCTGCCGGGCCGCCGAGGCGGCGGCCGGCAGCGTGAGCAAGCCGGCGCAGACGCCCCGGCGAAGGGGGCAGGATATCGGTCACGAGGACGCCCACGATCTCGGTGGCAAGGCCACCGAGCCGGACGCCCAAGGCCAGCCCGGCCGCAGTACCTCCACTGCCCACCGGCACGAACAGCGCGAGCGGCTCCGGGAGCGCACCGTCTCGAACCTGGGCTGCGAGCTCGAGCCCCGCCTGGACGTAGCCCACCGTGCCGAGCGCCGAGCTGCCGCCAGGCGGGATGAGAAGCGTTCGACGGCCGCGCGCTGCCGAGCGCATCAGCACGGCAAGCGCACGGCGGGTGGCGTCGACGAGCCCTTGTGCAGGCAGCAGCGCGGCGCCAAGGGCGTGCGCGAGGCGCAGGTTCTCGATCACTCGCGGCGTGACCGGCTGGGGGACAAGGACGAGCGTCGTCTCAAGACCGAGCGCAGCGGCATGGACGGCTGTTGCCAGGCCGTGGTTCGTGCCGAGGCCCCCGAAGGTGAGGACGTGACGGCAGCCACGCGCCCGTGCCCGGCCGAGGAGATATTCGAGCTTGCGGGGCTTGTTGCCGCCGTAGAGCACAGCGCTCAGATCGTCCCGCTTGGTCCACAGCTCGGCCAGGCCCCATGCGCGGCCGAGCCGTGGCAGCGGGTGCACGGGGGTCGGTGCGCTGACGAGCGGCACGCGTGGCAGCGTGACAGGCAGCGTGCCCTCCTCGGCATGCGGCGGCACGTGCTGGTCTCACCAGCCGCGGAGATCGACGGCCCAGCGCTCGAGCACCTCCTCGCCGTCGGTGATGTAGAGCCAGGAGTGGCAGGCCACCGTGGGATCGACATGCGCCGGCCGGACCCGGATCCGATCCCCCGGGCGCACGCGCCAGGTCGGCGCGAAGGTGATGTGCTCGTCCGAGCAGAACCACACGGTCGCGGCGTCGATGGCCGGGTTGCCGTGATCCATCCCCAGAGCCTTTGCGCCGCAGTCGGCGACCGCGTACCCCGCGCTGCTGACCGAGATGACGGTGGCGAGCACGGACAGCGCCTCGACGAAGGGCAGGCCGAGCGCCGCGTACGCGGTGTCCATGAGCACATACGAGCCCGCCTGGATTTCCGTCGCGCGTGTGTTCAGGTCGAAAGTGCCGGTGCCGCCGGCGGAGACGATCTCGCCGCCGACGGCCTGGTGCGCGATGTCGAGCAGCGCCATGGCCTGGACCGTCGCCGTAGCTCTGGCCTCCCGATCGGGGAGGAGCATGGCGTGGCCCTCGTAGCCCATGACCCCGCGGACGCGAAGGCCGCGCGCCCGCGCGAGATCGGCCAGGGCTCCCGCGTCTTCGGGACGGCAGCCGCAGCGCGGGAGGCCGACGTTGACGTCGACGAGGACGTCGCGGATCCCGCCGCGGGCTGCGGCCTCGATGGTGGCGACGGAGTCCACCGCCACCGTGACGTGGCCGGGGATCGCTGCGAGCCGGCGGGTATCGAGGACCTCGTTGGCCAGCAGCAGGTCGTCGCCCAGGCCGGCGGCGGCCATCCCCTCGGCCTCGGCCACGGTGGCGCAGGTGAAGCCGAGTGCACCGTGGGCACGCTGGCGCCGGGCCAGCGCAGTGCACTTGTGGGCCTTGACGTGCGGCCGCAATCGCGCGCCGGGCAAGGCCGCCGCCATGGTCCGGAGATTCGCCTCCAGGCGCTCCCCGTCGACGAGGAGCGCGGGAGTGCGCAGGTCGTGGATCCTCACAGCAGGGCTCTCCCAAGCGCGAGGCCGAGTACTGTTGCCCCGAGACCGAGGCTCACGCTCAGGAGCACGTAGAGCGCGCCGAGCAGCAGGCTGCCCTCCTCGAACAGCAGGATCGTCTCCGCGCCGAAGGTCGAGAAGGTCGTGTAGGCTCCGAGGAATCCGGTCGCGACGAGCGGGCGGACCGCGGGATGGGGCGCGGCGCCACCGGCGAGCAGGCCGAGCACGAGGCCCAGGAGGAAGGAGCCCGACACGTTCACGACGAGCGTGCCGTAGGGCAGCAGCATGCCCAGGCGGGCGGTAACGAGCTGGGCGACCAGCAGACGTGCGACGGCGCCCGCGAAGCCGCCCGCCCCGACCAGCAGCGCCTGGGTCAGCACGCTGCGGTCTCCGTGCATTGCGACCGGCGGGCGAGGGCGGTAGGCTCCGGCTCGTGGCCAGGCAGTCCAAAGCATTGACCAGCCTCGTCGCCGCGCGTGCGCGGCTGCGCTCGGCGGGATTGCGCAGCACCGGCGCGCGCCTCGCGGTGCTCCGGCAGCTCGAGGCACGCCGCGGGCCGGTCACGCACGGCGAGCTGGCAAGCGAGCTGGCCCCGCTCGGCTACGATCGCGCGACCATCTACCGCAACCTCATGGACCTGACGCACGCCGGCCTGGTGTCGCGCACCGACCTCGGCGATCACGTGTGGCGATTCGAGCTGCGCGCGTCGGGCGATGGCGAAGGCAGCGCGTCGCATCCGCACTTCAGCTGTACCGACTGCGGCACGGTGACCTGCCTGCCCGGTGTCTCGGTCCGCATCTCCGCTCGGGGCAGCTCGCCACGGGCCATCCGACGGCGCGACGTGGCCGTGCAGCTGCGCGGTCGCTGCGATCGCTGTGCATGATCCCTCCGGCATGCGAGCGGCTTAGAAGAGGGGCAGCGGGCATGCAAGGCGCGCCCTGCCTGCTGGTACCGGACGCCCCGTTGCGTTAACGTCGACCTGCGCATGGCTCGCTTGGAGTACATCACGCTCGTTTCCGGCTTACCTCGCTCTGGCACCTCGATGATGATGAAGATGCTGGAGGCGGGCGGCATGGCGCTCGTCACCGATGGGATCCGCACCGCCGACGAGGACAATCCCGAAGGCTACTACGAGTTCGAACGGGTCAAGAAGATCGAGCACGACCGGACGTGGCTCCCGGAGGCGCGCGGCAAGGTCGTCAAGATGATCTCCGCCCTGCTCAAGCATCTGCCGGCCGACGAGCAATACCGCATCGTCTTCATGCGCCGGAAGATCGACGAGGTGCTCCGCTCGCAGCGCAAGATGCTCGAGCGCCGCGGCAAATCCGTGGACCTCGCGGACGATCCGAAGATGGCGGAGATCTTCACGCGGCACCTGGCGCAGGTCGAGCAGTGGCTCGCCGAGCAGCCCAACATGCGGGTGCTCTACCTGAGCTACAACGCGATGGTGGCCGATCCCCGGCCGCACTGCGAGGCCGTGGCCGCCTTTCTCGATGGCCACCTCGACGTCGACCGCATGACCCGCGTGGTCTCGGGCGAGCTGTACCGCAACCGGGCCTGAGCAGCGCGCGAGTGCAGATCGGCGCCGGGGGCGTCAGAAGCGGCGGCGGTGGAAGCCGGTGCCTGGCGCGCCCACCCAGACGAGGCTCGAGTCCCCCGGGTCCACCACCAGCGGGATGGCAAACGGCCAGGCCAGACCTTCGTTGGCTGGCGCCCAGGTCGCGCCGCCGTCCACGCTGCGCGTGACCCCGCTCGATGTGGGACTCCCACCGGAGGTGAACACGCTCGAGGCGGTCGCGTAGACGCGCTGCGGATTCTGGGGATCGACCGCCACCGCACGCTGGTAGTCGTCGCTTCGGAGCTGGAGCCATCCGACCCCGCCGTCGGTGCTCCGGTACACCCCGCGCCCCGGGCCATAAACCGCCACCCATACCCAGCCGGGCCGAGCCGGATCAGGATGAATCGCGGACACGCCCTGCCAGCCCTCTTCCCAGTACAGCGGGCTCCGGCCGGTCGCGGCGAACTCGGGCGGGCCGACACGCGCCCACGTTCCCGCCTGTCCGCCGGCGGTGGAACGGAACAGCCCCGACTCGCCGCCAGCGAAGACGAGATCGCCGTCGAAGGTGTCCACCGCGGTCACGCGGCACCCCCCGCACGCGAAGACCCGGTTCCAGCTCGTGCCGTCATCGCTGCTGCGGTAGACATCGCCGCCGGAGGTGACGAACAGCGTGCGCTGCGCGACGGGGCTGCTCGGGTCCAGCGACAGGCCCGTCACGTAGCCTCTGGGCATCCCAGTGTTGGCAAAGGTCCAGCTGCTCCGCTCGCCGGCCGCGGTGCTGCGCAGCAGGGTCATGTCGGGGGGATCGACCCGGTTGCCCTGCGTGAGCCACACGACGCCCGGGCGTGCGGGGTCGGCCACGATCGTGGTCGTGTTCCCGCCGAAACCCTGCCAGCCTCCCGTATAGTCCGGGTGGTTGCATGACTGCCAGCTGTCTCCGCCATCGAGACTCCGCTGGCAGCCGATGTCGAAGTAGCCCGCGTACACCTGCGAGGGTGCCGCGGCACTGACCGCCAGCGCCAGCACGTTGGTGTTGTCGAGTCCGCGTCCGCGCCACCAGCCAGGGGACACCGGATCGGTGAACAGGTTGGCGAAGGTTCGGCCACCGTCCGTCGAGCGGTAGGCCCACTGTCCATCGGTCCAGAAGAGCGTGTCGGGATCCGCTCGCGACACGCCGATGGTTTTCGGCACGCCGTGCCCGCGCCCGAAGGCCCATGCGAGATCCTGCCAGCCGGGGTCCCAGTTCTGTGGCACCCCGCGGCGCGTCCACGTGACCCCGCCGTCGGTCGTCTCCCACACGCCGCTCTCGGGCTCCCAGGCCTGCCGATCGACGTCGATCACGCGCACGATGTCCGGAGCGTCGGGCCGCAGGCGCAAGGCTCCGGTATACGGCGCTTGTGCGACCCACGACGCGCCGCCATCGACGCTCTTCCACACGGAGCCGGTCCAGCTGGGACCGGGCAGATGGCGCACGCTGGTCGCCCACAGGATGCGGGAATCGCGCGGATCGACCGCCACATCGAGCACGTTGCGCAGGCGGCGCGCGATGCGCGTCCACGTGCTCCCGCCGTCGGTGCTCCGGTAGAGCCGGGCTCGCCGCCCCGCGAACCAGTCCCGCCCGGACACCAGGTACAGCGTGCTCGGCATGCTGGGATCGACGACCAGCGTGGTCGCTCGCGTACGCCGCGGGAGCCGCGTGCTCACGGGCGTCCATGTCCGCCCGCGGTCGGTCGAGCGGTACACGCGACCGCGCTCCGAGTCCGAGCGGTCCTGCACCATCGCATAGACGATGCTCGGATCGGCGTCGGCAACGGCCACGGCGGAGACGTAACCGCCGCTGAGGACCTGTGCGACGCTCGCCCCAGCGTCGTCGCTGCGGAATATGCCGTCGTCGGTCCCCAGGTGGATGACGGCTGGATCGGCGGGGTCGAACGCCAGGGCGGAAACGTGCGTGGAACCGAGGCCGCGCCATACACCGAGGACGTCCCAGCTCTGCCCTCCATCGAGGCTGCGGTAGGCGCCGCTCAGATCGCTCCCGACGACGATGATGCCGCTCGGGCCCGCGCCGGCGCAGCTGAAGGCACCGCCCCCACCCGGATTGGTCTGGGTCCAGAGCGCGGCCTGCGTCGTTCGCGCTGCGCCGAGCATCCCGAGCGCGAAGGCGAGAGCGAGCGTGCGTGACCGAGGCATCGACGACCTCCTATCGATAGCGTACACGCCGAGTCACTTGACAGACAAGCGGTGCCGGCCTGGGGCGGAGCGGGGAGAGTCGCGGTCGGGCCTGGACGAGGCTCAGTGGTCCGCGAGGGAGCAGATCGAGCGTTCCGCTCCACGCTGATCTCGCTGCCGACGCCGAAGTCTCTTTCCCGAGGACCGACAGGGGGCGATCGGGCAACGGCAGGCCCGTGGTTGACGAGGTCACCAGACATGCTCCTGAGCGACCGTCGCCGTCTTCGTCCTGCGCTCATAAACTCATGAAGCTGTGCTCCAAGATTCGCCATCTGACAGGGCACGCAGCCGTGCCTCCAACCATACGTGTTTGACACTCCAGCTTCGGGCAGCCACCACCGACATAGAGGTACTTGCACTCGCTCCCGTGGGGTGGAGGTGGTGATGAGTTCTGCGAATCTCCGAAGGAAGCTCTCTGTTGGCGGTGTGGGCGGACCAGGGCCAGAGGACGATGGTTGTCCCAATGCCAGACGGCGAACTCCGGCAACGCTCGTGCTGCTTGCGCTGCTGGGCGTGGTGCTGCAGCCTGTCTTGTGTCACGCGTATCCGGGCGAGCTCGATGCGACCTTCGGTACGGCCGGCGTCGTCACCACCGATTTTGCCGGTGACGATGCGATCTTCGGGCTCGTGCAGCAGGCCGACGGGAAGCTCGTGGCGGGTGGGTTCGCTACCGGAGCTGGGGGAGCCGATTTCGCCGTGTGCCGCTACGATGCGAACGGCGTGCTCGACCCCTCGTTCGGTACGGGAGGTAAGCTCCGCACGGACTTCGGCGGGAATCGCTGCGTGGGGGGGGCTCGGCACGGGCGAGCCTGCGTGAGTAGCGATGACTGCATCGGGGGACGGTGCGTGTCGAGCAGCGACACGGCCTGGGCAGTGGCTCTCCAGGCCGATGGCAAGATCGTGGCCGCAGGGGATCGGCGCGCGTGCGTGGGCGGAGACCGTGACGGTGCACATTGCTTCGCGGACAGCGACTGTCCCGGCTCTGGAGCGCGATGCCTCGGGGATATCGCGCTCGCGCGCTACAACGTGGATGGAAGCCTCGACCTCACCTTCGGGAGCGCAGGCCGGGTCGTCACCGACCTTGGCGGCGACGATACGGGCTTTGCTGTCGTCGTACAGTACGATGGGAGAATCGTGGTGGGAGGTGCCTCCGCCTCCGCAGGGGACATGGATGTCGCCCTCGTGCGCTATAGCAGCAACGGCGCGCTCGACCCCAGCTTCGGCAGTGGAGGGCGGGTGCTCACCGACCTCGGCGGGTATGAGCAGGCCTTCGCGCTCGTCGCGCAGCCTGACGGCAAGCTGGTCGCGGCGGGCGTGTCCACCGCTGGCGGCAGCGTCGATTTCGCCCTGGTGCGGTACGGCACGAACGGGGCGCTCGATGCCACCTTCGGGAGCGGCGGGCAGGTCATCACCGACTTCGGACCAGGCTATGTCGGCTCCACGAACAACTGCACGCTGCCGCTTGCGGACTTCCGTGGCATCGATGTCGCCTACGCCCTGAGGGTCCAGCCCGACGGCAAGCTGGTCGCGGCGGGCGTGTCGACCAACGATTTCGCCCTCGCGCGCTACAATACCGATGGAAGTCTCGATCTCGACTTTGGCACGTGCGGTAGGGTTATCACCGACTTCGCCGGTGAGGATGCCGCCGCCTCGGCCCTGGTCGTTCAGCCTGACGGGAAGCTCGTCGCGGCTGGTCGGCGAAGTGTCGGCAGCGAGAGCGGCTTCGCGCTGGCGCGGTACAACACGAACGGAACGCTCGACTCGACGATGTTCGGCATGCGTGGCCGGACCCTCACGCAGATTGGCAGCGACGCCGAGGCCTTCGCCCTCGTGCTCCTGCCCGAGGACGGGCGGCTTGTGGCGGCGGGTGCGGCGAACGGGGACTTCGCCCTGGCACGCTACGAGGGCGACTTCGCTACCCTGGCCCTGAATCGTGCGGGCACGGGCTCGGGCACGGTAACCAGCGACCCGGCCGGGATCGAGTGCGGAGGAAGCTGTTCCGCTCGGTTTCTCTGGGGCAGCACCGTCAATCTGTCGCCCACCGCGGCGCCCGATTCCGTTTTCATGGGGTGGAGCGGGGATCCTGACTGCAGCGACGGGGTCGTCACGCTCGACGGCGACAAGACGTGCACGGCGACCTTCCATCTCATGGTGTCACTGACGGTTTCCCAGGGAGGTACAGGCGCCGGCACGATCACCAGCGACCCGGCCGGCATCGCATGTGGCGATAGCTGCACGGCAAGCTATCCCCTCGGCACCGTCGTTACCCTGACCGCCACGCCAGAAGCCGGCGCAAGCTTCAGCGGCTGGACCGGAGACCCGGATTGTGCTGACGGGGCCGTCACGCTCGACCGCGAAAAGGTCTGCACCGCGAATTTCGCCTCGCTCCGCGCCACGCTCGAGGTGATCAAGACCGGCGCGGGCGCAGGCACGGTGACGAGTGACCCGCCGGGCATCGAATGCGGTAGCAGCTGCTCAGCGGTATTCGATCGCGGCACGGAGGTGAGACTGACAGCGACTGCTGCACCTGGTTCGAGCTTCGTGGGGTGGAGCGGCAACTGCTCCGCAGACGGCGGTGTGACACTCGATATGGACCGGACGTGCCGGGCGATCTTCAGCCTGAACGGGCCAGATCTCACCGGATCCTGGGCCTCGCTCAAACAGGCCTGTCGGAGCGCACCTGGACAACCCCCCTGTCGGCTCAAGGGACGCTTTGTGGTGAAAAACACTGGTGTGCGCCGTGCGGAAAGATCGATGCTGCGGTTCTTCCTTTCGGACGACGGAGCGACTCCTGCCACACTGCTCGGGGAGGTGTCGGTGCCGGCAATGCGACCGAACCGCGCACGACGCGTAGCGTTTCGATACGCGATGCCCGGACAACGGGCAGACGGCCTGTTCGTGCTGGCCATGGTCGACGCGGACGACACGGTCCTCGAATCGAGCGAGGAGAATAATACAATTCCCTTCGGTCCGCTCCGATAGCCGCAGCCGGAGCCTCGTCGGCCAGAGACATCGGGATGCGGGGGTAGAGGCACGGGGCACGGGTAGCGATCACTGGAAGTCCTCGTTCAGGGCACGCAGGAAGGCGGCGAGCGGCGCCACGTCGTCGGGTGCGAGTCGTATGCGGCGGATCTCGGGGGCGGCGTTGCGGAGCATGCGCCCCCGGGCGAGGACCGACACATCCCGATAGAAGCCCACGACGGCTTCCAGGCTATCGAGCGCCCCCGTGTGCAGATACGGCCCGGAGTGTCCGAGGTCGCGCAGGCCCGGCGTCTTGAAGAGCGCGATCGCGCCGTCGAGAAGCCGCGACGGCCGGCCTCGGGCACGCTGGCACGCTCGCGGCCCGAGGGCCGAGCACACGAGACGGGCCAGGGCGCGCTGGCGAGCGGGTTCGGCCATGGCTGGATCGAAGAGGACGTTCCAGAGGCCGAGATCGGTGAATCCGGGACGCGTCGCCGACGGAACGGCTCGAAACCGTCCCGTTGCGCGCGGGCGGGCAGCGCTCGGCGGGAGCCAGGCCTCGGGCGTGGCGTTCCGCTGCTCCAGGTCGGGGATCTCCAGGCTGGCGAAGGCACCGCTCCCGTGGATGGCATCGTATTCCACCTGCGTGGCGCCCGTGTTGTGAAAGGCGAAATCGGTGAAGGCGGGCGGCGGGTGGCACGCGGCGCAATTCCCCACGCCCGAGGATCGTCCGCGAGAGCGGCGGGGCTCGGCGAGAAAGATGCGCAAGCCCGCGAGCTCCTCCGGGCCGAAGCGGAACGCCTGGTCGTGCAGCGCGAAGCGCCCGTCCGCCTCGTCGACCCAGACGGGGCTTCGCAGTCGCTCGACCAGCCGCGCCAGCCGCCGGCTGTAGGCACGGGGCGACTCGCTGCGGGCCGGAGCACGCGGCAGCCCGTTCTTGGCGAGAAACCGATCGTAGGGCGAGCCATCGAAGGCGCCGGTGTCGTCCTGCGAGCCGACGAGCGAGCGCAGATAGGCCGCGATGAACGCCGCCACGGCATCGAGCACCTCCTCGTCGCCGAGGCGCTGCACGTCCCGAGCCATGGCGACCGGCACGGGGAGATTGGTCGGAAATACCGGATCGGTGCCGCGAAACTGCCCCGCGTAGGTGGCGCCGCCGAAGCGCGCCGCCAGCGCTCCTCGCCCGTCGTCCTCCCGGATCACACGCGCGATGTGCGCGACAGCGATCGGCCGCTCGTCGGGAAGCCAGCCGAAGTTCCGGCCCGTGAGCGTCCCCTTGACGAGCGCTTCGAGCGTCGCGAACTCTCCGTCGAAATGCAGCGCGAAGACGCCGTTGCGTCGCAGCGCCGCATTCATCAAGTGCTGGGAGTTGCGCGCGGTCACGGTTTCGCCGTCCTCGGGCCGTGCGGGGATCGGGCTGCGTCGGGCGAAGTCCGCGTAGTTTCGGCTGCCGCCGCCGGGCGTGTTCCGATGCTCGACGTCCAGGTGGCAGGCCCGGCAGTTCATCGACTCACCGCGGAAGGGACCCGGCAGGGAGGCGCCGGTGGTGCGCGTCGTCTCCAGCGCCGGGTCCCCCTCGGCGAGCGTCGTGTTGACCGAGCTGCCAGCGCGCGCCCAGAAGTACTGCGCAAAGCGCGTCTCGTCGAAAAGGCGATTGCCGAGCAGGATTTCTGGCGCCGTGCCGGTGCGGGGATCGGCACGAACGATGGCGGTCGTCGCCAGCACCAGGATCACGACGAGCCCGCGCATCAGCTCGGGCCTTCCTCTTCCCCGGCGGTCTGGTGCACGCAGGGGAAGCGTTCGTGGAGCGGACGGCCGGCGAGCGCGAAGCGCGACAGATAGGTTCGTGCACGGAAGTACGTGGCGGCGATCAACTGCTCGCTACGACAGCGCACGAGACCGAGATGCTGCTGGATCACGGCGTCGTCGAAATCCGCCGACCCGTCAGGACCGCATCGCTTGCGAAGGAGCGCCGCGGCCTTGGCCTCGCCGCGCGCGAGCAGGTCGACCGCCCCGACGCAGCGGCGCTCGGCCACCGCGAAGGCGCGCGAGGGGTCGAGCCCCGCGGTCTGCTGCGCGCGATGGATCTGGACCGCGTCCAGGCACCGCCGCAGGGCGGACAGCACCTGGTTGGCGTAGGCATGCGCCGCCTTGCCTGCCGTCGCCTGACAGCGTGTGCTCGCTCGGTCGAGCCCGTCGGCAGCGAACTCCGGTGGCGGAAGATGCCCGTTGGTGAGCGTCAGGATGTAGACGGGCGAATCCCGATACTCCGGGTGCGTCGTGGAGACCTTGAAGGCGATGCGTGCTTCGCTGAACGTTCCCGGTGGGCCCTGCACGGCGAGTTGCCATTCCGGATGCCGGTGGAGATCGCCCGGGGGGAGCGCCCCGGAGGTACCGACGAGCGCGCTGTCGCCAGGCTGTGCCAACGTGACGCCGTTGATCTTCATGCTGGCGCGGCCTCCGTCGTTGTCGACGAGGACGACGTGAATCGGAATTCCGGGCGGGAAGATGGGATAGGGGATGCTGGTGCCGGGGAAAAATTCATCGCCGTCGGCGGTATCGAAGCCCGGGTTCGTGCCGCTGTAGATGCTGGTCTCGCCCAGCGCGAAGTTGAAGCTGAGCGGGACGGCGGTCGTGAAATCGTACGAGACGAGGAGCTGCCCGCCAGCAGGCTCGGTCGAAGTGACCACGAAATCCACGACGTGATGGGCCCCGGCCGAGCGCGGGAGGGCGACACTCAGCAAAAGCATGATCAGGGGCCGGACGATCGACACACAAGGCATGGTACGACCTCTTGGGCATCAGGGCGGGGGACACGACGATGGAGCCGGCGTGGCGGCAGCGACGAGGCGTCTGCTCGGCCGGAAGCGCGCGAGATCGGAGAATACGAGGCACCACCGCCGGGTCCCGATCTCGAGGACGAGGGCGATGGCGTCGGGTGGCGTCGGGGGCACGAGGGGGAGTGCGCTGCCCTCGGCGCGCAGGACGAGGCCCCGCCCCGCCTGTACCCGGAGGGAGCGCACGGGTTCCGAGGCTGCCGTGCCGACGAAGCGGAAGCCACGGCCGCGCGGGAGCGCGCGCCAGCGAGCCGGCGGAAGCGCGAAGCGAACATCGGACGGGGTCGGACCCTGGAGCGTGAGCCGCAGGGTTGCGCCATCGCGACGGGGATCGTCCCCCTGGTCGAGCGATAGGCCGGCGTCCCGGGCGATCAGCTGCAGTGCGGTCTTCGCCTTTCCGGTGGCCAGCGCCAGACGCGTCCCCGCCAGAGGCTGGTCGCGGGCGGTCGGGAGCGTCGTGGTGGTGGTCGGAATCGAGAACGCGGGATCGTTGGTCAGAACGAAGGTATATTCGGACGAAGGACGATAGCCGGCCGCCGTCGTTGTCAGGCGCAGCGAAATGCGGCGTGCAGCGAGGACGCCGTCCGGCAGGACGAGCCGCCACTCACCGTGGACGTGGAGGTTCGGGGCGGTGCCGAGGGGTGCGGACTTGCCGGGGGCATCGAGCGTGATCGTCCCCACTTTGAACGAGGCATCCGCCTCGACGGCTGTGGCCTCGACGCGAATGGGCACACCGTCCCGGATCGGCTCGAGGCCAGGGCCGGTCTGCGACTGCGGATCGACCGCCGTGAAGCCGGGCTGGGTCGTCGTGTAGCGCGTGACACCGCTATCGCTCACGCTCGGGGTGACGAGGACCGGACGTGCGAAGTCGTAGTGGATGGCCAGCGCGCCTCCGCTGCGGGCGGTGGCGCCGACGAGCATGTCGACGTGGCTGGGCTCGCCGACGCCGCTGGCCGGCGCTGCAGCGAGGGTCGTGACGAGCGACAAAAGTACGACGAAACGACGAGCGGTCACCGTGGATCTCCTGCCGGGTCGTTCCCGGGGGCTCCTGCCGCAGCGGCAGGAGCCCCCGGAGTACCAAGCACGTCGGGAACGGGGATCGTCAGTACGGAGGATCGCCCTCGCCCGCAGCGGTCGGCACGAGACACGGGAGCGCATCGGTGACCGGATTGGCGCCCTGGGTGATCGCCTCGAGGACGGCGTGCGCCTCGGCGTAGGCCTGGCTGCCCATGAACTGGATGTTGCACGCGGCCTTGTTGAGGTGGCGGGCGATCTTCGCGGCGTCGAATGCTCCGCCACACTTGGCGGTGATGGCGGCCTGCGCCTTGGTCGCCGCCGTGGCGAGCTTGCCGAGCATGGTCGCCTGCGCTGGCGTGGCTCCGTTGTTGTCGCCACACGCCTTCGCTGCCTTCGCCTCGGCGGCTGCGGTCGGGAGGCTCTGCTCCTCGTTGGCCACCACTTCGGCTGCGACGTCCAGGCACCTGTACAGCTGCTTGGCGTAGGTGGCCATGTACTTCGTGACCGCCCGTCCAATCGCTTTCTGGCAAGCGAGGTTGCCTTTCACCGTTCCGGCGGCGTAATCGACGAAGAGGTGGGTATTCGAGAGCTTGACGGTGTACTCCTGGGAGGTGGTGAAGCCCGCCGATGTGGTCGTGAGCTTGAAGGTGAACGACCCTTCGCCCGGCTCGGTCGTCGGCAAGGCGAGAATGAGCCGCATCTCCCCGTGGTGATGGAGGTCGTTCGGTGGACTCGCGTCCTGGGTGCCAAGGAAGTACGTATCTCCGACGGAGTCCAGCAGCGTCGGGGTGGGATTGGTGAAGAACACGGCCACCTTGCCGGCGTCGATGGCAGTGATTTCGACAGTCACGTCGGTGCCGGCGGGGAGGCGGTAAAGCCCCTCGAGAGGCTCGTCGGCCGCGATGGTGTTGAAGCCCGGATCGGTGGAGGTGTACACGGACGCGCCGAGAAGACCGCTCAGCGTCGGGTCGTAATCGAGACCGACCACGGTGTCGAAGTTGTAATCGACGACGAGCTGTCCGCCACCGGGGGCCGTCGATGCGATGTCCCAGTCGCTATGTGCGAAGGCAAGCGGCTGGATGGCGAGCCCGAGAACGATCGCCCAGGCAAGAGTCGAAAGCTGTTTCATCTCGTATGATCCTCATGGGTTGTGGACCGCCCCGCGCAGGGGGCGTCGAGAAGGTCGTTAGAGAAGGCTGCCGATGAGCGGGCCGGCTCTCGGGGGGCCGCGCGCCGTCGGAGGACGGCTCGGTATGCCTGCGGGCGTGACGACAACCGCTGGGATCGTGCCGAGCGGCAACGCCGTTGGCTCCGGGAGGGCGCACTGCTCGAGAAGGGCAGGGGTATGCCGCAGGTAATGGCAGAGGCTGCAGGAGGCGTCGTGGCGGTGCAGGGGCATGGCGGCGTGCGCCAGGGTCGTCGTGGCGGCGACGAGCCAGCCCGCGGCCAACCCTGCGGCCAGGAAGGCTGCAGCACGGCGGCGGGGGGCTCGTGTCGGTCTCTGGTGCATGGCTCGCTTCACGGCGCGCAGGCGAGCGGTGCCGGAGCCTCGGTCGCCTTGTAGCTGCGGCCCGCCTTGAACCTGGTGGTTCCGCCGAGGACGAAGCAGTAGCGGTGCGTCCCCAGGGTCAGCGTGACGGCGACCGGATCCGGGTCTGTCGCGAGGGTATGGCCGAGAGCTGCCCCCTTGGCGGCGATCCGGAGCTGCTTGCCGGTCTTCACCACCGCGCTCGTGACGGGCCCGTGCAGACGACGGCGATCGCTGTAGCGGTATCCCTTGTGCTCCCCGGGCTTGCCGATCAGCGTCCACCCCTCGGCGGGGAGCACGTAGGTCGTGTCGAAGCCGTCGCCAGTCGCCGTACTCACCCGCAGGCTTCCCCCGGCGTTGGTCGGATCGGCGGCGCCGCCGTTGCCGTCGGCGATGGTCAGCATGCGGTCCTTCGAGAGGAAGAAGAGCGCGCGGCGCTCCGGACGACCGGCCCGTTCGCTCAGCACGAGGGTCCGTGCCGTGCGAAGCTCGTCGGTCATGCCCGGCACGGTCGTCGTGGTGGAGGAGGAGGCCGTGGTCGTCGTCGTGGGGGCCAGGGACGTGGAGGTGGACGCGGCGCTCGTGGTGGTCGTCGTCGCCGTGGTGCTCGAGGTGGTAGTCGTGGTCGAGGTTGTCGTGTTGCTGAGGATCGCCGTGAAGACTGCCGACTGCGTATAACCGGAAGCTGTCGTCGTCAGACGAAACGACACGCTGCGCTCGGCCTGGGTGCCTGTCGGGAGGACGAGCTGCCACGAGGGGTGGACATGGATCGTCGGGCTCGTGCCGAGCAGCTTGGACTGTCCCGGGGTGTTGAGGGTGGTGGCGCCGATCTTCATCGAGACGCCGGGATCGATCGCCGTGATGAGCACGCTCACGGGGATGCCGCTCGCGAGAGGGAACACCCCGCTCGTGGCGGTGACGATGAGATCCCACCCGGGATCGGTGGTCGTGTAGAGCGTGTTGCCACCGCCGCTGGCGCTTTCCGTGACGCGGACGCGCTGGCCGAAATCGTAGACGATGGCCAGTGCCCCGCTCCCGGACGCCGTCGAGCCGATGAGCATGTCACCCATGTGCTGAGCGCGCACGGTGCAGGGCACGAGCGTGAAGACGAGGGCGGCGAGTGCGACGCGCTTCATGGCAGACCTCCAGCGGGGGCGGACGATCTCAGTGCGCATGGTCGTGATCGTGGACGTGCGCGGCTCCACCGCGCAGACAGGGAAAGTGCTCGGCGAGCGGGCGTCCGCCTTGGGATCTGCGGACGGGGAAGGACGCGAGGTCGTCCTTCGCGCCCGGATGGATGGCCGAGACGACCTCGCTCGCGGCGCACGCTGCCGCGCGGACGATGGCCTGGCTGCTCGGGGTCCCGCTGCAGGCGTTGGCTTCCCGGCGGGCGCGAACCCGACGCGCGGCGATCCGGCCGAGGGGCGTGGCAGCGTCCGGGCTCGATCCCCGGGCGTCGCTACACACGGTCTCCACCATGCGCTGCGAGACAGGGAGCCCGCTTTCCTGGCGCGCCCGGGCCGTCTCGGCGCGGACCAGGCAGCGTCCGAGTGCCTGGCCGATGGTCTGCATCAAGCGCACGAGGTGCCGTGTCGTCGTCGGCCGGCAGGCGGGAGGGGCGGCGTGCACTTGCCCGAGCACGCTCTCGACGCGGCAGGCGGCCAGGCCGAGCAGCGCCCGCAGCTCGCGTTCGTCGTACAGGTCGGCCCCGTCGACACCGCAGGCGCGGAGCAAAGCCGCGAGCGCGCGGTCGCGCGCCTCGCGGATGTGGCTGACGACGCTATCGATATCGAGTGCTCGACCCTCGCTATCGACGCACGCCGTGGGCATCGCTGTACAGCCCTGCGTGGGGACCGGACAGGTCGCGAGCAGGGATGCCTGGGTCGCGACGAATCGCCAGACTGCTTGCGCCACGACTTGTCGGCAACGCAGCGCTGCGGGGGTGTAGGTCGACCCATGCGCCACGGGCCGGAGAAAGCCATTGGACAGGAACACCTGGTAGACCGGCGACGGCGCGTATCGCCCGTCGGCGCTCCGCAGCCGGAAGGCGAGAGAGGCCTCGACGTAGTCGCCTTCCGCCGCGCGGCGCACGAGCTGGAACTCCGGGTGGACGTGCAGGGTTCCGGGTCCCCCGTGTCCCATGCGCCCGATCGTTGCCTGGTCGCCGGGGTCGCGAAGCACCGCGTCGCCGATCTTCACGCTGGCGCGCTTCGGGTCGTTGTCGACCAGCTCGAGCAACACCTCGGTGCCGGGCCGCAAGGCGAACAGGCCGGCGAACGGCGCGACGCCCACCACCGCATCGAAGCCCGGATCGGTGCCGCTGTAGGTTTCGAGGCTACCGACCGTTCCGCTGAACGCCATGCGAAATGGCGTCGTGAAATCGAAGGCGATGGCGAGCCTCCCGCTGCTGCGCGCAGGGGATCCGATGATCATGTCGCCTTCCTCCTGGGCATGCAGGCCGGAGGCGTGGGTGAGCAGTGCAAGCGCCGCGAGGAGACGTCCCGCGAAGCGGGGCCGCGTCATGTCGCCATTCTCCTGGGCACCCGGCCCGCGGCCGGGTGCGTCTGACGAGTCGAGGGTCGAAGCTTCTGGCGGTCTCGAGACCGCCGGCGGGTCAGGCGGGCGTCGGCGATTCGGGTGGCGATCGTCCCTGGGCGACGCGCGGCATGCCCGCGAGGTGCCCGGGGGCGGTCACGACGAGCGGGGCACCGGCATCCAGGAGAGGCGCAACGGCCCGGGCGAGCACCGCGGGCACGGCGAGCGGGGTGTGGGCGGCGACGAGGCATAGGCTGCACGCGGTGTCCGCCTGGGCATGGGTCTCGCGGTGCTGCGCGGCGATCACCAGAATCGCGACGACGCCGGTGGCCAGGCAGCACGCGCCGAGACGACGAAGAACACGCTGCGACCGCGCTCGCATCGAAGTCGCGGCGTATAGCGACGCTGCACGTGCCAGTCAAGTGCAATCTTCTTGCAGCAGCATCCCCATGCAGTGTGTAAACTATACTTGAGTGGATGCCTTGACTCCCTCCCGATCGGCACGTACAGAAACGGGGCCATGCGCCGCCTGCGCACCGCTGGCGTCGTCCTCGCGCTCGTCGGAGCGCTGCTCTGTGTGTCGAGATGCGTCGGTCACGATCACGCTGGGATGGATCTCGGCAATCCCTGCGGGGTGTGTGCGATGGTCGGGTGCATGTCCGCGATCGCTGCGCCGGCGCTCGTCGCCCCGGCGCCTCCCTGGCAGGTCATCGCTGCGATAGCGCCAGGCTCGATGGCGCTGCCAGCGCCTCGAGCAGGTACGCGGCCGGCCGGGCGTGCGCCACCCGCGTGCGCTGTCGGCTTCCGAGGCGGCTTCGCGTAGACCCCGAGCCCTCCCTTCGGGTCGGGAGTCCCGGCGAGGCCAGGCTCACCCGAAACTCGAACGATCTGGGAGGACAGGATGGGGCAACGATTCAGCCGGCAGGCGACGGCGCTCGCGATCGCGCTCGTTGCCGTGCCCGCGACGATTCACGCGGCAGACGACATCGAGACCCTGCGGCGGGAGCTCGAGCGCATGCGGCGCCAGGTGCAGCAGCTCGAGGACGCCATGAAGCGACAGGAGTCGACGATTCGGGCGCTCGAAGCGCAACGCGCAGGCGCACCCGCGCCCGCGGCGACGCCATCCGCGCCGGCGCTCGACGCCGCTGTTGAGGCGGCACGCGCAGCGGCGCAGGCAACGCCAGCGCAAGCCGCAGCGCCGACCGTGCCAGCGCCAGCGACGCCGCTGCCCGGTCTGTACGCACGCCCTCTCGGGAGCCGCGCCACGCTCCGGCTCATCGACATCTCGACGGATATCCTCGTGGCCGCCGGGAGCTCGACGGCGAACAACGACAACCTGGCGCTGCTCCAAGGCGGAGCCCACGATCCGAAGCGTCGGGGATTCACCCTCCAGCAGGCCGAGTTTTCGTTCTCGGGGGCCGTCGATCCGTACTTCACCGGCGAGGCGCACGTCATCATGACCGACTCCTCGGTCGAGCTGGAGGAGGCGTTCATGACGACCCAGGCCCTGCCCTACGGCCTCCAGCTCGAGGTCGGGCACTTTCTCACCGAGTTCGGCCGGATCAATCCCACGCATCCCCATGCCTGGGACTGGGTGGATCAGCCGGTCATCGTCACGCGGCTGATGGGAGGCGACGGCCTGCGCAACCCCGGCTTCCGCCTCGGGTGGCTCACCCCCCTACCGTGGTTCTCCGTGGTCGACGTCGGCATGCAGAACGCCAGCGGCGAGACCGCGCCGAGCTTCCTTGGGGAAGCGGCGGGGGGCGGGCATAGCCATGGCCACAGCCACGGTCACGGTGGGGAGGAGGAAGGCGAGGAGGGCATCGGCGGGCGTCCTTCCGTCTACACCGACGTCCGCAACCTCGGCGACCTGCTCTACCTGCTCCGCTGGTCGAACGGCTTCTCGCTGAGCGACGACATCTCCGGGGTGCTGGGCGGATCGGCGCTGTACGGCCCCAATGCAAGCGGGCCGGATGGACGAACCTGGCTGTTCGGTGGCGACCTCGTCCTCAAGTGGCGGCCGGCGAACAACTTCCGCGGCTGGCCCTTCGTCACCTGGCAATCGGAGTTCATGCAGCGGAACTACAAGGCCGATGCCGTCCACGACGAGGCAGGCATGCTCGATCTCCCTGCCGCCATGCTCCGGGACTGGGGGTTCTACACGCAGCTGCTGTACGGCTTCCGGTACGGATGGGCTGGGGGGGTGCGCTACGAGTACGCCAGCGGCTCGGGCGAGAGCGTGGGCGGACGCGCAGCCGACCCGATGCGCAGCACCCGCCACCGGATCGCGCCCCTGCTGTCCTGGCGTCCGACCGAGTACTCGCGCATCCGGCTCCAGTACAACCTCGATCGCCCGGAATTTCTCGACAACCAGTGGCAGAGCTCGGTCTGGCTCGCCTTCGAGGTATTGTACGGCGAGCACCCGGCGCACAAGTATTGATCGCAGCGGTAGAGGAGAGTTCGCCATGCACATCGTCCGTTTGCTTGCTGTCTGTGCGCTGCTCGGCGCTCTGCCGGCGACCGCCGCTCCCCTGCGCGTGGCCGCCACGACCTCGGATCTGGCGAGTCTCGTCGCGATCGTCGGTGGCGACGAAGTCGAAGTCACCACATTCGCCAAGGGCACCGAAGACCCGCACTTCGTCGAGGCGAAGCCGAGCTTCGTGAAGGCCCTGAGCCAGGCTGACCTGCTCGTCGTGACCGGTCTCGACCTCGAGGTGGGCTACCTGCCTCCCTTGCTCGAGAACGCCAGGAATCCCGCGGTTCTGCTCGGTGGTCGGGGCTATCTCGATGCCTCGCGAGCGATCACCCCGCTCGAGGTGCCCGTGGGAGTGGTCGATCGCTCGATGGGCGACATCCATGCCTACGGCAATCCGCATTACCTGGCCGATCCCCTGAACGGCCTTGCTGTGGCGAGGCTGCTCGAGCGCAAGCTCGCCGAGCTTCGTCCCGCGGCCCGCGAGGGGTTCGCGCAGCGGCTCGAGGCCTTGCGCCGGGAGCTCGGGAGGCGACTGGTCGGCGCGACGCTCGCCGAGAAGTACGACGCGGAGAAGCTCGCGACCCTCTACGAGCTTGGCGCGCTCGACGAGTTCCTCGCCACGCAGGGCGAGCGCACGGCCCTCGGTGGCTGGCTCGGACGCCTGCGGCCCTTTCGCGGCACCGCCTTCGTGGACGATCACCAGCTGTGGCCGTACTTTGCGCGGCGCTTTGCGCTGGAGCCCGTCGCCCATATGGAGCCGCGCCCGGGCATTCCCCCGACGACCCGGCATCTCGCGGAGGTTGTGGCCCTCATGCGTGCCCGCGACGTGCGTCTGATCCTGGCGTCGGCTTACTACGATCCCCGCCATGCGCGCTTTCTCGCCGAACAGACCGGAGCGCGGGTCGCCGTGCTCGCTCACCAGGTGGGTGCGCGCCCTGGCGTCGACGATTACCTCGGGATGATCGACTACAACGTCGAGGCCATCGTTACGGCTCTGAGCGCCACGCCGTGACCGGAGACGCGCCTCTGACGGCACCCGCTACGGGACGGCGGCTGCTCGAAGCGCATGGCCTCGTGCTCGCCTACGATGGCCGCCCCGTCCTGAGCGGGGTCACCTTCGCGGTGCACGAAGGCGAGTTCTGGTTCCTCCTGGGTCGCAACGGCTCGGGCAAGACGACCCTTCTGCACGCCATCGTCGGCATGGTGCCGGCGCGAGCCGGGCGGTTGTGGCTCGCTCCGGAGATCGCCAGCCGCGAACGCCTCGGCTTCGTCCCCCAGCACTGCGAGCTGCGACGCGCTCTCCCGATGACCGTTCGCGAGTTCGTCCTGCTCGGGACGGTCAACAGCCGCTCCGGGCGGCGGGACGACGCCGAGCGGCTCGAATGGGCGCTCGCCCACGTGGGGCTCGCCGGCATGAGCCGCCGGGACTACTGGTCGCTGTCGGGCGGCGAGCGGCAGCGGGCGCTCGTCGCCCGCGCGCTGGTGCGCCGGCCGAGCTTTCTCGCGCTCGACGAGCCGACGGCCAATCTCGATCCCGGCTCGGAGCACGGGCTGGTGCACCTGCTCGCCGACCTGAACCGGGCCGAACGCCTGACGCTGCTCGTGGTGACCCACGATCTGGCCATGGCGGCCCGGCATGCGAGCCACCTCGCGCTGGCCACGGAGGGGAGGCTCGTCGTGGGCGCACGCGAGGAGATCCTGGCGCCGGGGACCCTCGCCCGGGTGTTCGGTGTCGAGGTACAGGTGGCTCCGTGCCCGTGATCGTCGAGGAGTTCCTGGCGACCTGGCCGCTGTTTCAGCATGCGTACCTGGCAGGCTGGACGTTAGCGGGTCTGCTCGCCGCGATCGGCGTGCTGGTAGTGGCGCGAGATCAGATCTTCATCGGGGCTGCCGTCTCGCAAGCGTCCATCTGTGGCATCGCGATCGCCCTCGAGCTGGGCGATCGCCTGGGGCATCGTGGCCTGCCCTGGCTGCGCCACGAGCAGGTGTTGTCGGCTCTGGCCGTCCTGAGCTCGGGAATGGCGGCGCTGGCCACCACGCGCTGGGGCAAGGGACGGCGGCTGAGCCACGAGGCTCTCACGGGCTGGATCTACCTCTTCGGGGCCAGCGCGGCGATCCTGGTCGTCGCGCACAGTCCGCACGGACTCGAGGAGGTACACCGACTGCTCTCCTCCAGCATCATCGGCGCGAGCGCGGTGGACGTGGCGCTCTTCGCCGCCCTGGCGCTCGTCACCGCGGGAACGCTGGCGCTCACGCACCGCCGCCTGCTGCTCGTCACCATCGATCCGCCGATGGCGGCGGCTCTCGGCCTGCACGTGCCGCGGTGGAGCGCCGCGATCTCCCTCTGGCTCGGGCTGGCGGTCGGGCTCGGCATTCGCGTGACGGGCGTGTTGTTCACCTTCGGGTGCCTGGTGCTGCCGCCGCTCATTGCACGCAATCTGTGCCGCGAGGCGCGCCCGATGTTCCTGGTGGCGCCCGGCGTGGCCGTCATCACCGCGCTCGGGGGCTTCGTGGCGGCGCATCACTGGGACTATCCGCCTGCGCAGATGACGGTCGCAGTCCTTTGCGGGCTGCTCGTCGCCAGCACGTGGTGGCCGAGGTCGACGGAATGAGGCCGGTGCTCGCCATCCTGTGCCTCGCGGCTGCCTCGTGCATGCGACCGGAGGCCCTTCCCCCACCGCCGTCCGGCATCCAGACCATCGCCCTTCTCAGGCCGACGAACCGGACGGGCGGGGAGCTCCCGGTGCAGGGAGGCTGGGGTCTGGACGAGGTGTTGGGGCGGCCGCGGCTGACCGCGATCGATGTGCTCCAGGCCGAGTGCGCCCGCATCTTGCGCGCACGTGGCTTTACCGTCCACACCGAGGCGGGGCCCGACACCCCGGTGCTTCGCCTCGTGGTAGAGCGCTGGGAGCCGTCGCCGCCGCCGGTGGCGTTCGTACGCGTGAGCATCGCGGCGTCGCTGGTCGACGAGGTCACCGGACATCGTCGCTGGGAGGCTGCACGGAAGCGGTGGCTGGTCGACACTCGAGGCCAGCCGTCGCTGGCCGCGGCGAATGCCGAAGCCGCCCGGCAGGTGGCAGCGACGATTCTGGCGGGCTGGCAAGCGGCCTCGCCCTGAGGGGCGGGGCAGAGCTGCCGCGGCGCGGCACGTTTTGCATCCGTCCTCGCAATCGGCTAGGCGACGATGGTTTCACCAGTTTCATCCCCGGAGGGAACAGGAATCATGTGGATGCTCACGGTGGTGGCTTCGCTCCTGCTCGCGGGGTTCGGGGGAGTCCCGGCACTGGCCGAGACCGTCGCGGGCCACAAGAGCGAGATCGACCTCGTTCTCCCCGACCTGTCGCAGGTGAGGATGATCGGCACCGACGGCCGCACGTTGATGATGGGGGGGCTGCTCGTGTGCCTGGGCGGGCTCGCCTTCGGGCTGTGGATCTACGGACAGCTCAAGCGGATGCCCGTCCACCGCGCCATGCTCGAGATCAGCGAGCTGATCTACGAGACCTGCAAGACCTACCTCATCACCCAAGGGAAGTTCATTCTCGTCCTCGAGCTATTCATCGGCGCGATCATGATCCTCTACTTCGGGATCCTGATGTCGAAGGCCGTCTTCGAGGTGGCGATCATTCTCCTCTTCAGCCTGATCGGCATCGGAGGGAGCTATGCGGTCGCCTGGTTCGGGATCCGGGTGAATACCTTCGCCAACTCGCGGACCGCGTTCGCGGCGCTCGAGGGGCGCCCGTTCCCCTGCTACGCGATTCCGCTCAAGGCGGGGATGAGCATCGGCACCCTGCTCATATCGATCGAGCTCTTCCTGATGCTTTGCGTGCTGCTCTTCGTGCCGCGCGACATCGCCTTCAAGTGCTTCATCGGGTTCGCGATCGGCGAGTCGCTCGGCGCCTCGGCGCTGCGCATCGCCGGCGGGATCTTCACGAAGATCGCCGACATCGGCTCCGATCTGATGAAGATCGTCTTCAACATCAAGGAGGACGACGCCCGCAACCCGGGCGTGATCGCCGACTGCACTGGCGACAACGCCGGGGATTCGGTCGGTCCGACCGCGGACGGCTTCGAGACCTACGGGGTGACCGGCGTCGCCCTCATCTCGTTCACGCTGCTCGCGGTGCCCGACCCGATCGTCCAGGGCCAGCTCATCGTCTGGCTGTTCGCCATGCGCATCATGATGATCGTCGCTAGCGTGCTCTCCTACGCCATCAACGAGGGGCTGCAGTCGAGCAAGTACGCGAGCGCCACGACGATGAACTTCGAGGCGCCCCTCACGACGCTGGTGTGGCTTACCTCGATCGTGTCGGTCGCGATCACCTTCGGCGCCTCCTTCCTGCTCATCGGCGATCTCGGCGACGGGACGCTGTGGTGGAAGCTGTCGACGATCATCTCCTGCGGGACGCTCGCTGGCGCCATCATTCCGGAGGTGGTCAAGGTGTTCACCTCCACGAATTCGGGCCACGTGCGCGAGATCGTCCAGGCCTCGGAGGAAGGGGGAGCGTCGCTGAACATCCTGGCCGGCCTTACCGCGGGCAACTTCAGCGGCTACTGGATGGGCCTGGTGATCGTCGGTTTGATGGGGGTCGCCTATGCGGTGAGCGGGACCGGGCTCTCGGCGCTCATGCGGGCGGAGGCCGTGTTCGCCTTCGGCCTCGTGGCCTTCGGGTTCCTCGGCATGGGACCGGTCACGATCGCGGTCGACTCCTACGGTCCGGTCACGGACAACGCCCAGTCGGTCTACGAGCTGTCGCTGATCGAGAACGTGCCGAACGTGAAGGCGGAGGTGAAGCGCGACTTCGGCTTCGACATCGACTTCGAGAAGGCGAAGGAATTCCTCGAGGAGAACGACGGGGCAGGCAATACCTTCAAAGCGACAGCCAAGCCGGTGCTGATCGGAACGGCGGTCGTCGGCGCCACGACCATGATCTTTTCCATCGTCATGGCGCTGACCCACGGTCTGGCGAGCAACCTCGAGCGGCTCTCGATCCTCCACCCGCCCTTTCTCCTCGGGCTGATCGTGGGCGGTGCCGTGATCTATTGGTTCACGGGCGCGTCGACGCAGGCCGTCGTGACGGGGGCCTACCGGGCGGTCGAGTTCATCAAGCGGAACATCAAGCTCGAGGGGGTCGAGAAGGCCTCGGTGGCGGACTCGAAGAAGGTCGTGGAGATCTGCACCCAGTACGCGCAGCGCGGGATGTTCAACATCTTCCTCGTCGTCTTCTTCTCGACGCTCGCCTTCGCCTTCGTCGAGGCGTACTTCTTCATCGGCTACCTCATTTCCATCGCCATGTTCGGCCTGTTCCAGGCGGTGTTCATGGCGAACGGCGGTGGGGCGTGGGACAACGCGAAGAAGGTCGTCGAGACCGAGCTCCGCATGAAGAACACGCCCCTGCATGCCGCGACCGTGGTCGGCGATACCGTGGGCGATCCCTTCAAGGACACCTCGTCGGTCGCCATGAACCCGATCATCAAGTTCACCACGCTGTTCGGGCTGCTCGCCGTGGAGCTGGCGCTGGCCGTGCCGGCGGTGAGCCTCGTCCTGGCCACCGCCTGTTTCGTCGTCGCGGTGATCTTCGTCCATCGGTCCTTCTACGGGATGCGCATCAAGTCGTTCTGATCGACCGGGATCGGGAGACGGCCTGGATGCCGGCGGGATGAGCACGAGCAGCGCAGCGCCCGCCGGCCCCCCCGCCTGCTGGTTGGCGGCAGTGCGCCGCCTCCTCGGCGAACCGACGCTGACGGGACCCGAGGTGGCCGCGGCCGCCGGCTGCTCCTACGAGGACGCCCGGCGCCTGTGGCAGGCCATGGGCCTGCCGCCGGTGCCGCCGGGACGCCGGATCTTCACCGACGCCGATGTGACGATCGTGCGGGGCGTGACCGCCTTCATGGCGGAAGCGGATGTGGAGCCCGCGGTGGTCACGCGGATCACGCGCGTGATGGGACGGTCGATGGCGCAGGTCGCGGAAGCGTTCCTGATGGCCCTGCGGGACCGCATCGCCCGGGATTCGCCGAGCGGATCGGAGACAGTCGACGAGCGGCTCGCGGACAGCGTGATGCGCTACGTGCCGGCCACCGAGCCCGTGCTGCTGCACGTCTGGCGCCACGAGCTGCTCGCGGGACTGCTGCGACTGCTCGGCGCCGTCGGCGAAAGGGGAGAAGGCCTCGCGGTGGCGGTCGGGTTCGCCGATCTTGCCGGCTTCACGGCGCTTGCCCAACAGATCGACGATCCCGAGCTCGCTGCGCTCGTCGAGCGCTTCGAGACGCTCGCGTACGCGCGGATCGTGGAGCGCGGCGGGCGGGTCGTCAAGATGATCGGGGACGAGATCCTGTTTGCAGCCGACGATCCGAATGCGGCCGGAGAGATCGCGCTCGCCCTGGTCGAGGCGTGCGAGGCGGATCCGCTGCTGCCCCCGCTGCGCGTCGGCGTGGCCCTCGGCCCGGTGCTGGCCTGGGAGGGGGACGTCTACGGACCGACGGTCAATCTTGCGAGTCGACTCGTGACCATGGCCCGGCCCCGGACGGTGCTCGTCTCGCACGAGCTCGGGCTGCAGGTCGATCCGGCGCGCTTCGTGTGCCGGCGGCTGGGCCCGGTGCGCCTGCGCGGCATCGGCCCGCTGCGTCTGTGGGTGCTGCGCCGCCCGGCGGCATCATGAGCACTGCGCTTAGTCGTGGGCTGCGTCGGGCGGCCGCTCCGCAGGCGCTAGCTGACGGACCACCACCGACACGACCCGACGGTGGTGGACGCGCTCGGCGCGGAAGACGAGACCGCGACACTCCACCTCGTCGCCCTCCTTCGGGATGGCGCCGAGCAGCCCGAGCACGAGCCCGCCGACCGTGTCCCAGGCTTCCTGGGGCAGCTCGACGCCGAGGAGCTCGTTGAGATCGTCGATCGGCATGGCGCCGTCGACGCGATAGACGCCCTCGGCGATCGGCACCAGTCCGGGCTCCTCGGTGTCGTACTCGTCCTCGATCTCGCCCACCAGCTCCTCGAGCACGTCCTCGAGCGCCACCAGGCCCGAGACCGAGCCGTACTCGTCGGTCACGAGCGCCAGATGGAACTTCTGTCGCTGCATCTCGCGCAGCAGCTCCGCGACCTTCTTCGATTCGGGCACGAAGTGAGCCGGGCGCATGACCTCGGCGAGCGGGACCTCGGTCTTGCCCTGATGCAGGAACTTGAGCACGTCCTTCGCGTAGACCACGCCCTCCACCCGATCGAGCTCGCCGCGGTAGACGGGGATGCGGGAGTAGCCGTGCTGGAGGACGATGTCCTGGACGGAGCGCAGCGAGGCGCCGATCTCCACCGCGACGATGTCGGGGCGGGGAACCATCACCTCCCGCACGACGGTGTCGCCGAACTGGAAGATCGAATGGATGAGCTCACGCTCGTGCGAGGCGATGCTTCCCTCTTCGTGCCCGACCTCCGCCATCGAACGGATGTCCTCTTCGGAAACGAAGGGACCCTGTTTGAGCCCCTTGCCCGGAAGCAGCACGTTCGCCAGGCCGATGAGTGCCCGCGTCGGCAGGCTGAGGATGCGTCCGAGGTAGAAGACCAGCGGCGCGAGGGCCAGGGCGGCGCGGTCGCTGTGCAGGATCCCGAAGGTCTTCGACATGGCCTCGACCACCACGAAGTAGCCGAGGGTGAAGCCGACCGAGACCAGCGTGACGCCGAGGCTGCCGAAGTGCCGGTCGGCGAGAATGGCCACGAGGATGGCCGAGCCGTTCTGGACGAGCATGACGGCGAGGTAGATGGCATTGAGGTAGCGGGGAGGATCGGCCTCGAGCTTTTCGAGCAGGGCGGCGTTCCGTCGGCCTTCGGCCAAAAGGGCGAGGGCCCGGACCCGCGTCATCCGGCTCAGCGAGGCCTCGGCGGCGGCGAGCACCGAGCCGAGGACGACGAAGATCACGACGACCAGCACCAGGCTGCTCATCGCGGGGCTCCGCGTCGTCGAGGCGACGCTGGACGGATCGCCGTACGACTCAAACCGCGGGCCGCTCCGGGGGCCCCATGCGCTCGGCGGTGCGGAACATCCTGCGAGGGCCTCTAGTCTAGCACGAATCCGGGGCTGGTCTGGAAGACAGGGCCCGCGGCCGAGGTGACTTGACGGTCGGGAAGGCCGGCGCTACCAGACAGGCGCGTGACGCGCCTGGAGCTCAAGCAGATCCGCCAGTGTCCGCGCTGCCGCCGAGGCGTGGCGGAGCTGGAGACGCCCGACGGAGCGCGGCTGCGCGTGGTCCTGGAGGGCGTCCGCGTGCGCGCGCTGGCGGGCGAGGCGGATGACCTGCGCTGGGTCGACGAGGTGCTGCTGGACTCGCTGCGGGCGCTGGCGGCCCCCCCGGTGGCGGTGGTGCTCGACGCGGTGGCCGAGGGTGTGCGAGGCCTGGTCACGCTCGGAGGACGCGCGCAGGGCGAGGTGATCGCCTGCGCCGGTCCGGAGGCGATCGGGCTGGCCATCCGCGGGCGCCTGCCGCTGTACGCCACCGAGGAGGCGCTCGCCCGGGGGGCGGGCCACGACAGCGACACGCACGATCCCGGGCGCACCGTCCACTGAACGGGTCGGTTCGCGCTGGCTCAGCCGAGCCGCGGCCGGAGTTGCCAGCGGATGGCGAGCAGCAGTACGCCGAAGATGGCGAGCATGGCCGCCATGGGCAGGAGCACGTCGGCGAGATCGCCGCCGCGGACGTAGAGTCGGCGGAGCGCGATCTGGTACCACCGCAACGGCAGCAGCCCGCCGATCGGTCGAATGGCATCGGGCATGAACTCGTAGGGAAACATGATGCCGCTCAACACGAAGGACGGCATGATGAAGAAGACCGTGATGAAGACGGCTTGCGCGGAGGTGTGCGCGAGCGACGAGACGAAGACGCCGATGGCGAGCGAGGCGAGGACGAAGGGCAGGGTCAGCAGGAGCAGCGCCACAAGGCTGCCGCGCGGCCAGAAATCGAAGAGCAGGCCCTGCGCGAGGAGCGTGCCCGCGAACAGGAGGTAGCTGAGCGCGACCAGGGGCAGGAGCTTGCCGAGCACGATCTCGATCGCCGAGACGGGCAGGGCGAGGGTCTGTTCGTAGCTACCCGTCTCCCGCTCCCCCACGATGCCCAGCGAGCTAGCGCTGAAGCAGAGGTTCGTCAGCAGCATGCCCACGAGCGTCGCGAGGAAGAAGTCGCGATCGGCGAGGCGAGGGTTGAAGGCGAAGCGCTGGCGCAGCGCGATCGGTCCCGCGGTCCAGGTGTCGGGGAGCGGGGCCTCGCGCGTCCGAGGGCCGGCGCCGAAGGCGTGCGCGATCTGCGCGATGTAGCCGCCCACCCGCGCTGCCGACAGCGGATCGCTCCCGTCGAGGAGCAGCTGGACGCGAGGCTGGCCGTCCTGCAGGTCGCGGCGGAAGCTCGGGGGGACGACGAGCACGGCGAGCGCGCGGCCGCGGCGGAGCAGATCGTGCCCCTGGTCATAGCTCGCAATGGTCGTCGGCGGCAGAAAGTAGCCGGAGCGCTCGATCTCCCGGACGAGCCGGCGCGATGGCGCGGTCTGGCTGCGGTCGAGGACGGCCCAGGGAACGTTCGCTGGGGTGTTGGACAGCCCGTAGCCGTAGAGCAGCAGCATGATGATCGGCTGGGCGACGATCATGCTGACGAAGCCGCGGTCGTGGCGGAGCACGGTGGCCTCGCGCCACGCGATGGCGAGGATCGCCGCCAGGCGCTGGCGAAGGCCCGGGCTCATGCGCGGGTCGCCATGGTCCGGAGCGCCACGCCGACCTGCAGGGCGCCGAAGAGAGCGAGCACGAGGAGCTCGGGCCACAGCTCGAGCGGCCCGGCGCCGCGCAAGTACACGGCCCGGCTGAAGCGGATGTAATGCGTCGCCGGTAGACACTCGGCGACCCACTGCAGCGGCAGCGGCATGTTGCGGATCGGAAAGGCGAAGCCCGAGAGCTGCACGATCGGGATGCTGAAGAGCACGGTCTTCTGGACCGCCTCGGCGGCCGTGGCCGAGGTCGCCGAGAAGATGAGCCCCATGGCCAGGGTCGTGAGCACGTAGAGCGCGGAGACGCTCCAGAAGAAGAAGGCGTGCGCGGCGGGCCAGACGCCGAGGAGCAGGCCGGCCGCGAGCATCATGAGGGCGATGTCGATTGCGAAGATGGCGCCCATGGGGAGCAGCTTGCCGAGCAGGATCTCGAGCGTCGTGGCCGGTGTGACCTGCAGCTGCTCGAAGGTCCCCGCGAGCCGTTCGTTGACGATGGCGACGGCCGTGATGAGCACGGCCAGGAACGAAAGGACGAAGCCGAAGGTGCCCGAGACCATGAACGGCACCCCGTCGAGGGTGGGATTGAACAGCGCGGAGGTGACGACGGCGGGGCTGCCGCGCGGCGGGAGGGGACCGTCCGTCGCGAGCGTGGCGCCGGTGGCGGCGACGATGGCGCGAAGCCACGCCTCGGCATTGCCGGCGAGGACCGCCTCGGCGCCATCGTAGATGGCGAGGACTTCGGGGATCCGACCGCGCGCCAGGTCGCGGCCGAAGCCGGGAGGCACGACGAGCCCGCCGCCGATCCTGCCGTCGACCAGTCCCCTCTCGATGTCGCCGCGGCTGCGCACAGGGACGATCCTGAAGGCACCCGTGGCACGGATGTCCGCCAGGAGACGCCGGCTTGCGGCGGACGCATCCCGATCGAGCACCGCGAGCCGCAGGCCCCGGACCTCCGTCGAGAGCACGTAGCCGAACAGGATCATGGCGAGCAGCGGGACCGCGACGAGAATGCCGATCGTGAAGGGATCGCGCAGGGACGCCCGGGCCTCGCGACGGAGGAGGGTGCGCAGCCGCTGCCAGCTCATGAGGCCTCCCGGGCCGCGGCAAGCATGCGCCGAAAGACCTCGGCCATCTCTGGCTGCTCCACCGTGATCTCGGCCTGGGCGAAGACCTCGCGCAGCCTGGCGAGCACAGCCAGCGTCGCTGGTCGCAGCGAGGGGATGGTCGCGCAGACCGGATCGCTGGCCTGGGTGATGGTACAGCCAGCGCTGACCAGCTCCCCGGCGACGACAGCAGGCGGGGCGCCCCGCACCGTGATGCGGTAGCCGGGCGTGAAGCGTGCACGGAGCTCGTCGGGGGCGCCCTCGGCGATGAGCTTGCCCCCCTCGATGCAGGCCACGCGATCGCAATGCTCGACCTCCTCGAGGAAATGCGTGGTCACGAACACCGTGGTGCCGCCGGCGGCCTCCTCTCGGATCACGTGCCAGAAGAGATGGCGACTGCGGACGTCGACCCCGGCGGTCGGCTCGTCGAGGAAGAGCACGCGCGGATGATGCAGCATGCCGAGGGCCAGGCCGGCGCGTTGGCGTATGCCGGCGGGCAGGTTCTCCGGCCGCTCTCCCTCCGCCTGCTCGAGCGCAAAGCGTTCGCGCAGCTCGCCCCATCGCTGCTCGAGGCGGCGTCCCTGCAGACCGAAGAGCCCGGCGTAGAACTCGACGTTCTCGCGCAGGGTGAGCCCCTGGTACAGGCTCACCCGCTGCCCCATGTAGCCAATGTGGTCCCGCACTTGGCGCGGCCGGCGCACGACATCGATGCCGTCGACCTCGATCTCGCCCGCCGTGGGCGCGAGAATGCCGATCAGCATGCGGATGGTCGTGCTCTTGCCCGAGCCGTTGCCGCCGAGGAAGGCGAAGATCGTGCGCGGGGGCACGGCGAGGTCGACGGCGTCGACGGCGAGGAAGGTCCCGAAGCGCTTGGTGAGGCCGCGCGTGCGGATGATGGGGGCGCTCACCGACCCTCGCCTCGCGCAAGACCGAGGAGCGCAGCTTCCATGTCGGGAGCGATGCGCTCGGCGAAGTGGACGCCCGGCAGGCCATGGAGGTCGCGCAGGACCGCGTCCGGACCGGGCGAACGCTCCACGGGGACGTCGATCCGCACGTGCGCCGCGCGCGGCCGGAGACTGCCGACATAGGGGAGGGTCCGTGCCGCGGCAACGACGGCCCCCGTGGCCTCCGTCCAGGCGCGGTAGCACTCGAAGGGGAGGGCGTTGCGGAGCGCGGTGGGCGAGGTGCAGGCGAGCACCTGCCCGCGGTCCAGACAGACGAGGATGTCGCAGGCCGCGGCCTCCTCGAGGTAGCTCGTGCTCGTCACGACGAGCGCCGAGGCGCGCGCTGCCGTAAACAGGTTCCAGAGCTCGGCGCGGGCCAGGACGTCGATCCCCGCGGTTGGCTCGTCCAGCAGCAGCAAGGCAGGAGCCGGGAGGAGCGCGCAGGCCACGGCCAGCTTCTGTTTCATGCCGCCCGAAAGCGCGCCCGCGGGGCGATGGCGGAAGGCCGCGAGCTGGGTTCGTTCGAGGAGGTCGGTGGTCCGCTGGCGGCAGGTGGCCTCGTCGAGGCGGTGCAGACGAGCCGTGAAGCGCATGTTCTCCTCGACGCTCAGGGCGGGATGCAGGCTCCAGACCTGCGGGACGTAGCCGACACGCGCCTTGAGCGCCGTCACGTCGCGGCGCAGATCGAACCCGAGGACGCGGGCTTCCGCCGCCTCCACGTCGAGCAGGCCGGCGAGGGCGCGCAGCAGGGTGCTCTTGCCCGCGCCGTCCGGCCCGACCACGCCAACGACCGCGGGCTGCGATATCTCGAGGTCGATCCCGGCGAGCGCGAGACGCGGGCCCCAGCGCTTCACGAGCCCCCGCAGGCGAATCAACGGCTCGGCGGATCCGGCATGAGCCATACATCGCCCTCGGTCCCCGGCTGCAGGCGGGCCGTGTCGCCGCGAATCCGGATCTTGACGCGGTACACTTGCCCGAGGCGATCCTCGCGCGTCTCGATCTTCTCGGGTGTGAAGGTCGCGGTGTCGGCGACGAAGACCACCTCGCCGGGGATGCGTTCCCCCGGTACGCTGTCGAGCTCCACCTCCACGCGCCGTCCCACGCGAAAGGCCGCCACGTCCTCGACAGGCGCATAGAGCAGCACGTACTTGTCCTGCGGATCGAGGACCGACACGACGGGCGTGCCCGGCTGGGCCAGCTCCCCGGGCCAGAGGAACTGCGTCTGCACCACCGTCGGCACATCTGGCGCCTCGATCGTGAACTTGGCGCGCTCGACCTCCAAAGCGGCCAGCTCGGCCTCGGCGACCCGCCGGCGCTCGACGAGCACATCGCGGTGCTGGCGCGCGAGCGGGATCTGGCGTTCCTCCGCCTGCGTGCGGCCGAGAAGCTCGCGGGCGCGCTGGAGGGCGCTCCGCGCCTGGTCCCGGGCGGCACGCTCGTCGTCGAGTCGTTGTGCGGTGCTCGCGCCCGTGCGTACAAGCTCTACCTCGCGGGCGAAGCTCCGCTCGGCCCGTTCCGCCGCCGCGGCCGCCTGACGCACCTCCGCCTCGCGGGCAGCCAGCTCTCGGCGCCAGGTCGCCTCGATCAGCCGGATCTGCTCGTCCTGGCGGGCGATCTCCGCCCCGAGCATGGCGAGCTCGGCTTCTTTGGTCGCCACGCGCGCAGCGAGATCCGTATCGGCGAGACGGGCGATCACGGCGCGCGCCGGTACGGTCTCTCCTTCGCCGAAGCGCACTTCGAGGACCCGACCGGTCACCTGACTGCGGATCACCCGTTCCTCGCCTTCGACGAAGCCGGTGTACGGCTGCTCGCGTACCCTGGTGTGCAGCCTCCACACCAGGGTCGACACGACGAGTCCGGCCAGCACGGCGATCGCGAGGCGTTTGAGCACGGGCTATCGTTCCTTCGTGAGCTCTTCGAGGGGCAGGCCGAGGAGTTGCTGGAGCACGGCGCGGTGCGCGTGCGCCTGGTAGAGCGCCGAGGCGAGCACGGCCCGCTGCCGGGCGAGCAGCGTCTCGGCGTCGAGCACATCCTCGCTGGTGGCACGGCCGGCATCGAACTGCTGGACGCGAATCCGCAGATTTTCCTCCGCCTGGTCGATGGCCTGCCGGGCCGCGTCGAGCGCCGCGAGGCGCTCGGCGACGGCGCGGCAGGCCGTGCGGATGCCGGCCTCGAGGCTGCGCAGCTCGCCCTCGAGCGCGAGACGGGCCTGCTCGACCCGAGCGCGGGTCTCGGCGATCTCCGCGGCCCGACGGCCATCCGTGCCGAGATCCCAGACCATGCCGACGAAGCCCGAGCCGAAGTGCTGCGGGGTCGCGAGGTGCTGGCTGTTCCAGTCCACGGCTGCCCCTCCTTCGAGCCGGGGCAGCCAACCGCGCTGCAGCGCCGCGAGGGTCGCGTCCAGACGCTGGCGTTCTTCGAGCAAGACTTCTAGGACCGGATTGTGGGCGAACGCCTCAGCCAGAGCCACCTCGGCCTCGGGCATCGTGGGCCGATGCTGGACGTCCTGCACTATCGTCGGCGCATCGACGGGGCGCCCGAGCAGACGGTTCAGTGTCCAGCGCGCGTGGTCCACGGCGAGATCGCGCTGGTGCAGCTCCTGCTGGGCATTGGCGAGGCGGACGCGGACGACTAAGAGCTCGTTCTTCGTGAGCCGGCCTGTCGCGTAACGGTGCTCGGCGTTCCGGAGCTGGAGCGCCTGAAAGGCGATCGTCTGGCGGGTGACCTCGCGGAGGCGCTGCGCCTCGAGCAGGTCGAAGTACGCGCGGACGACGGCCACCTGCTCGCCGAGCGTCGTGGCCCAGAGCCGGGCACGCTCGCCCCGATACCCGGCCTGTGCCGCGCGCAGCCCCTCCACCAGCTCGCCGGTCCAGTCGAGAGGCAAGGTGACCGTGGCGTTCACCACGCCCACCTGCTCCTCGCGGCTCTCGAAGGTGTCGGGGGAGCCGGGCGGCAGCAGCCCAGGGGGAAGATCGAGGAAGACTCGCTGGCTGTCGGTGTAGGCCGTGTACCGTCCCGAGCCAGTGACCGCCGGCAGGAGCCGCCCGCGCTGCTGGTGCACGCGGGCCGCAGCGGCGGCGACTGCCTGCTCGGCCTCGCGAATCCGGCGATTGCCGTTGCGGGTGAGCGCGAGCGCGTCAGCGAGCGAAAGCATGGTCGATGCGGGGGGCTCGGGTAGGGCGCTGCCGTCGAACGGGACCCCGCCGGCCCTGGCCCGACGCCCGAGCTCCCTCTGCCGGCGCTCGAAGCCCCACCCGCCATCGCCCTCGGGCTGCGCGAGGAGCGCAGGGCTGCACGCGCTCGCGAGGACGAGGCCGAGGGCCGGTGCCACGAGCCAGCTGTTTCCCGGCCGCGAGCGCCCAGGAGCGACTGGATCAGCGTGCATGATCCTTCGCTCGGCGGGACCGGCCGTGGCGGGGGGCAGGACGCGACGCCGCGAGGCGGGCGAGCCCTCCCAGGGAGAATTCCGCGATATGCCGTCCAAGGCTTTCGCTGAGCGAGGGCGCGAACACCTCCTCGCCCCACATGGTCGCCAGCGCCGGCATGGCGAGACGGTAAAACAGCGCCTGCCCTACCACGCTGAACGCGCACCGCTCGATCGCCGCATCGTCGAGGCGGGGCTCGAGCCGCGCGATGAGCCGCTCGAGCTCGGCGATGAGTGGTCGGATGAACTCGGCGACGATCCACGGCAACGCCTCGCTCGGATCGCACATTTCCCGCTGCATGAGCGTCCCGTGGAGGCTCGGCGGGGGGCCGAGCAGCAGCCCGAGCATGGTGACGGTGCGGCGATGGAGCAGGGCCTCCACGTCGGCTCGCGAGCATCGTGCCAGCGCGGCGGGCCCTGGAGTAGCGGCGCTCGCATCGAGCGCGGCGCGAACCGCCCGGAACTGCTCGCGCAAGACTGCGAGATAGAGGTCTTTCTTCGAGCCGATATGGTAGTGCCCGGCGGCCACGTTCACCCCGGCACGCTCGGCGATCTGGCGGATGGTGGTTCCGTGGAAGCCGCGTTCGGCAAAGCACGCCGCCGCGGCATCCAGCAGCCTCGTGCGCGTGTCGACGGCGATCGCTGCGCTGCTGGCGCGCATGAACAGTCGTTTTAAACGCATGTTTCAGGCCACGCAAGCCCGCCGCTCGAACGTCGCTGCCAACGGCGATGCCTCCAGGCTCAGCGCAGGAGCAGCGCGATGTCCGGACCCATGCGCAGGCTGTGGCCCCCGTCGACGCCGAGCACCTGCCCCGTGATCCACCCCGCCTCGTCGCTCACGAGAAAGCGAACGGCGTGCGCCACGTCCTCCACGGTGCCGAGACGCCCGAGTGGCATGAGCGCACGGTAATTGTCGACGACGGCCGGGTTGCTCACCAGGGGTGCGGCGAGCTCGGTCGGGACGATTCCCGGCCGCAGGGCGTTGACCCGCACGCCATGCGCACCGAGCTCGTCGGCCGCGCAGCGCGTGAGCATCTCGACGCCTGCCTTCGACACACAGTAGGCGCTCATCAGGCGGTGCGTGAGGAGGCCAGCGATCGAGGAGATGTTGACGATCGCCCCGCCGCGCCCGCCCGCTACCATGGCCGCAGCGGCGTGCTTGATCGCGAAGAAGACGCCGTCCAGGTTGACCTGCAGCACGCGCGTCCATTCCGAGGCGGGCAACTCGTGCACCCCGCCGATCGTGCCCGTGCCGGCGCAGTTGACGCCGATGTCGAGCCGGCCGAACCGCTCGACCACGTCGTGGACGACGCGCGCCATCTCCTCCTCCCGACAGACATCGCCCGGGAAGGCTGCGGCTCGCTCGCGACCGAGCTCGGCGACGGCCCGCTCGAGCCGTCCAGCGTCACGGCCCATCAGCGCGACGCGGGCCCCGGCTGCGGCCAGGGCACGAGCTGCCCCGAGCCCGATGCCGCTGCCCCCGCCGGTGATCAGGGCGACGCGTCCCTGGAGATCCGCCATCCGGGGCGCATAGGGGGGACGACTCGCGGGGTCAAGCCGGATTGGCTTTCCGCTGACGCTTGACGCAGGGCCGCGAGGGGCGGCACAAGAGGGCAATGCGCGTGGTCGTCGATCCGGACCTCTGCGAAGGCAATGCCGTGTGCTCCACCTGGGCCCCGGAAGTGTTCGAGGTCGGAGAGGACGACCTCGCGCGCGTGAAGATCGAGCATCCCGACGAGTCGCTGCGCGCGAAGGTCGAGCTGGCCGCCAGGCGCTGTCCGCGGCAGGCGATCAAGCTGTTCGAAACCTGAAGGACTCGCCCGGTCGGGCTTGCGCGCGCGGCGACGGCTGCGTAGGAGCGTGCATGCGCGCCGTCCGCACACTGCTCGTTCCGCTTGCCGTCGTCGTGCTCGCTTTGGCGGCGTGGGGCTGCGCGGCGGGCGGTGCGCGGCTGCCTCCGGTACCCGTCGCCTTGCGGGTCGGAACGATCGTCGACGCCCCACCGTACGCGTTCCTGCGCGACGGCGGGCTCGATGGTCTCGAGATCGAGCTGGCGCAGGCGCTCGCGCTCGGGCTCGGGCGCCCGCTCGAGCTCGTGCCCGTCTCGTGGGAGGGGCTCCTCGACGCGGTCGCCGAGGGACGTGTGGACGTGGGGATGGCGGGAATCACCGTGACGCCCGAGCGAGCTGTTCGCGTCGCCTTCGGTGACGCGTACGTCCGGACGACGACCGCGGCGCTGATCCGGCGGGCCGAGCGCGAGCGTTTTCGTGATCGGGCCGACGTGTGCGCGAGTCCGATGGATGTCGGGGTGCTCGGGGGCTCGGTGGCCGAGCAACAGCTCCGGGACCGCTGCCCTGCGGTGATCGCGCGCGTCTACCCCCGCGCCGTCGACGCAGTCCGGGAGCTGCGTCAGGGGCGCGTGGAGGCGGTCGTGCACGATGCCCCCGTGCTGCGCTGGCTGGCAGCGGGTGGCGCGGGCGAGCTCGAGGTCGTGCCCACTCGTCTCGGCGAGCAGGCGCTGGCATGGGCCTTTCGGCGCGACGCCGAGGAGCTTCGCCAGAGGTCCAACGAGGTCCTCGCGCGCCTACGCGCGGACGGGACGCTCGATCGCATCCTGGCGCGCTGGCTGCCCGAGTAGGAGCGCGCGAGCGCAGGGCGGGGGCTGGCGGGCATCGGCGAGCCCGGGTCTTGCAGATGGGATTGCTTGCAGGCTAATGGCCACGCCCGGACGAAGGTCAGCAGCGAACGGGGGTTGGCGTCGCCAGGCCTCCGGCCGAGAGGAGGACTGACGAGGGAATGGGCCGCAAGTGGAGCGGGCCGCGGGTGGTGCTCGCGGGGCTGGCGCTCATGGTCGGGGGGAGCTGGCACGACGCTCGGGGCGTCGAACCGGCGGGCGATGTGGCTCATGGGCGGGCCCTGTACGGCCTGTGCGCAACCTGTCACGGTGCCGAAGGCGCCGGGGATGCGAGTCGTGGGGCCCCACCCCTGGCAGGCCTCGAGCCGTGGTACGTGGAAGCGCAGTTGCAGAAGTTCCGCAAGGGATGGCGGGGATACCATCCGGACGATGTCCGCGGCCTCCAGATGCGACCCATGGCCGCAGCACTGGCGAGCGACCAGGATATTCGTGACGTCGTCGCCTTCGTCGCGACCTTGCCGCGCACTGCGCAACCGAAGACCCTGGAGGGCGACGCAGCCCGCGGGCAGCCGCTCTTCGCTCCCTGTGCCGCCTGTCACGGGCCCGCTGGCGAGGGGAACCGTGCGCTCAACGCGCCGGCGCTGGCCGGACAGGCAGACTGGTACCTGGCGCGGCAGGTCCAGAGTTTTCAGCACGGGCTCCGCGGCACCCATCCCGAGGACGTGACCGGCGCGCAGATGCGAGCCATGGCCGCGACGGTGTCCGGCGATCAGGCGCTGGCGGACCTCGCCGTGTACATCGCAGCCCTCGCCCGATGAGATGCCGCAGCCCGCAGCCTGCGCGGACACCGACCGAGGACAGGGTCCATGGCCGATGAACCGACCCTCCCGGTAGTGCGGACCTTTTACGTGACCCTGGCCGCGTGCGCGCTCTTCGCGCTCGCGGCCTGGTGGCTCGTGGGCTGAGGAGGCGCGACGATGCTGGAGCTCTTGACCCCGCAGGCCTCGACCTCGGCGGCGCAGATCGACTGGCTCTTCGACGTGATCTTCTGGACGGTGGGCTTTTGGTTCGTGCTGGCCCAGGGCGTGCTCTTCTGGCTGATTGTGCGCTTTCGTCGCCGCGAAGGCGTGCCGGCCCGCTACATCACCGGGGAGGTCCGAGCAGAGAAGCGCTGGATCAGCGTACCCCACGCCTTCGTGCTCGTCTGCGACGTGTTCTTGATCGCCGGCGCGCTGCTCGTCTGGTCGCAGGTCAAGCAGAGCTTTCCGCCGCCCGACGAGCGCATTCGCGTGATCGCCCAGCAGTGGGCCTGGACCTTCGTCCACCCAGGCCCCGACCGCGAGCTCGACACCGCGGACGACGTGACGACCGTCAACGAGCTGCGCCTGAAGCGGGATACCGTCTATCACTTCGAGCTCACGTCCCGCGACGTGGTGCACAGCTTCTCGATCCCGGCGTTCCGGCTCAAGCAGGATGCCGTCCCGGGGCGCGTCATCAGCGGGTGGTTCGAACCGACCCGGCCCGGGACCTACGACATCCAGTGCGCCGAGATGTGCGGGATCGGTCATGCCCTCATGCCGGCGCGGGTCACCGTCGAGAGCGAGGCCGAGCACACCGCCTGGCTCGCGACCCGCACGCAGGGCTGAGCGGGGAGGGATCGCGATGGCGCAGACGGTGGTCGCAGCGCATCCCCAGACCTTTTGGCAACGGTACGTGTTCTCGACCGACCACAAGGTGATCGGACTCCAGTATCTGTTCACCGGGATGGCGATGGCCGTGGTCGGGGCCTTCCTGTCCTATGTCTTTCGCATGCAGCTCGCGTTCCCCGGGAGCGCGGTGCCGCTCTACGGCGTCGTGACCCCCGGCGCGTACAATGCCCTTGTCACGAATCATGGCACGATCATGATTTTCTGGGTGGCGATGCCGATTCTCATCGCCGGCTTCGGGAACTTCCTCATCCCGCTCATGATCGGCTGCGACGACATGGTGTTCCCGCGGCTGAACCGCCTCTCCTACCAGGTGTTCTTCCTGAGTACGGTGCTGATCCTGGTCTCGCTCGTCGTTCCAGGAGGCGGCTTCGGTGGGGCCTGGACGGCGTACCCGCCGCTGTCGGCGAGCAGCCAGTACAACCACACCCCGTGGGGCGCGCCGCTGTGGCTCGTGGCGGTCGCGCTGGAGTTCGTGGCGTTCCTGATGGGCGGCATCAACTTCGTCACGACGGTCATGAACGCCCGCGCCCCCGGGATGACGCCGTTCCGCGTGCCGATCGTGGTCTGGATGATCGTCATCGCCACGGTCGTGTTCATGGCCTCGGTCGGGCCCCTCGTGGCCGGCGCGGTCATGCTGCTCTTCGATCAGGTCCTCGGCACCCATTTCTACGATCCCGCGGCGGGCGGAGATCCCCTGCTCTGGCAGCACCTGTTCTGGTTCTTCGGGCATCCGGAGGTGTACGTAGTGCTGCTCCCCGCGCTCGGCGTGGTGGCGGAAGTGATCACCACCTTCGCCCGCAAGAAGCTGTTCGCCTACAAGACGATTCTCTACACGGCCATCGCGACGGGGATCATCAGCTTCTTCGTGTGGGCGCACCATCAGTTCGTCGCGGGCATCGACCCGCGCATGGCGCACCTGTTCACGATCACGACGCTCATCATCTCGATTCCGATCGCGGAAATGACCTTCGCCTTCATCGCGACCCTCTACGGCGGCTCGATCGCGCTGACGACGCCGATGTTGTGGGCGCTCGCATTCATCGCGGAGTTTCTGCTAGGCGGGGTCACGGGCATTTTCCTCGGCGCCAACGCGACCGACATCTTTCTCCACGATACCTACTTCGTCGTCGCGCATTTCCACTACACTTTCTTCCCGATCGCCATCATCGGGGGATTCGCGGGGATCACGTACTGGTTCCCCAAGATGTTCGGTCGCTTGATGGACGACCGACTGGGGAAGCTGCACTTCTGGATCACCATCCTGGCGTTCAACGCGATCTTCCTGCCGCTGTTCGTGCTCGGCGCGGCAGGGGAGCATCGCCGGATCTGGAGCTACGCGGGCTTCGCGCAGCTGGCGACGCCGGAATTCCAGACCTTGCGAGTCGTGGCGACGGTCGCGCTGATCGTGATGTTGATAGGGCAAGTCGTCTTCGTATTTAACTTCGTCCGCAGCCTGGTGCGCGGCGAGCCGGCGGGTACGAATCCCTGGCGCGCCAACACCCTCGAATGGGCAGCGCCGTCGCCGCCGCCGCACGGGAACTTTGCAGAGCCGCCGACCGTGTACCGCGGACCGTACGAGTACAGCGTGCCGGGCCGCGAGCTGGATTACTGGCCCCAGCACGTACCGGGATGAGCGTCGGAGGGACCATGACGCACGCCATCGAGGCGACGACACCCCTGGCGACCCGCCGCAGCGCCTCTGGCGTGCCGACGGGACGTCTGGCGGTCTGGTGGCTGCTCGCGTCCGAGATCGTGATCTTCGGCGGGTTGCTCGCCAGCTATCTGATGCACCGGCTGCATCACCCCCACTGGGCAGACGAGGCCGGACACACGAACGCGATCGCCGGAGCGTTCAATACCTTCGTGCTGCTCACCTCGAGCCTCTTTGCGGTGCTCGGCCACCAGGCAGCCGAGCGGGGGGACGGGCGAGGGGCTGCGCGCTACCTGGTGTTCACGATCGGGGGCGGGCTCGTCTTCCTCGCCGTCAAGGCCTGGGAATGGACGGGCGAGATCCGACACGGGTTCACTATCTTCCGCGACGTGTTCTGGGCGTACTACTACACGACGACGGGACTGCACGGTCTGCACGTCGTCGTCGGCCTCGTGGCGATGGCCTTCGTGGCTACCGAGGCGCGCCGGGGCCGCAACCTCCATCGCGTGGAGCTCGTGGGGATCTACTGGCATTTCGTCGACGCCGTATGGATCTTCCTCTTCCCGCTGTTCTATATCGCGCGCTGAGGGCACGATGACTGCCGAAACGGGAGTTGGCCACGGCCATGTCGACTACCTGAAGGTCTACCTCGCCTTGCTCGTCCTGCTCGGGGTGAGCCTGGCCGGGCCGCTCGTCGGCCTGTGGTGGCTCACCCTCGTCACCGCCTTCGGCGTCGCCGTGGTGAAGGCGCTGATGGTGGCCGCGTACTTCATGCACCTCAACATCGAGCGACGCTGGGTCTGGTACCTCCTCCTGCTCATGCTCGGCTTCATGATCGTGCTCTTCGCGGGCGTGGCGCCCGATGTGCTGCAGGGCGAGGGCCAGCACTGGGTCAAGTCGAGCGGCGCTGTTCCGGGGCACTGAGCGGGCCAGGGACCACCGTGCTGCCCGCGGCTTTCCTCCTCCAGCCCGAGGCATCTCCGCGGCGATCCGCCGGCCTGCGTGCGCCAAACGCCGTGGTGGCGACGGTCCTCTTCGTGGCGACCGAGGTCATGCTCTTCGCCGCCTTCGTGAGCGCCTTCGTGGTCGTCCGCGCACGGGCGGGCGCTGCCTGGCCGCCGCCTGGGCAGCCGCGGCTGCCCGTCCTGGCGACGGGCCTGAATACGCTGCTGCTGCTGGCGAGCGGAGTCGTCGTGCTGCGAGCGGCCGGTCAGCGCCGCGCCCAGGCCATCCGGTCGCTGCGCCTCGCGGCCCTGCTGGGCGCCGGGTTCGTCGCGCTCCAGGGCCGGGAGTGGCTCCGACTCCTCGGCCACGGGCTCACCATGCAGGCGAGCACCTACGGGAGCTTCTTCTACCTGATCGTAGGCGCGCATGCCCTGCATGCCGTGATAGCGCTGGCGATCCTCGTCCGGGCCAGCCAGCGCCTGCAGGCCGGGACGCTCGCTGCGGAGGCCTTCGCAGCGGTGCGGGTCTTCTGGTACTTCGTGGTGCTGCTGTGGCCAGTGCTCTACGTCGTGGTGTACCTGGCATGATCCGCTGGCTCCTGATCGGCGCGTGCGTTGGCCTCCCCGTCGAGGCGCTCGCCTGTGCCGTCTGCTTCGCCGGCGAGGAGCGCAGCCGGACCGCCTTCCTCCTGACGACCGTCCTGCTCGCTGTTCTGCCATTCCTTCTCGCGGGTGGGATCGCCTGGCTGCTGCGTCGGGACTGGTCCGTGGCCGAGATGCTCGACGAGCCGTCCCCACCGCGGGCCGAGCGCTGAGGCGGTCGCAGCTCGCCGACGGCCCCCGGTGGCGTGACCTCTTCCCCTACCGCTAGGGGCGGAGCCTGGTCGTCCCGCTGCAGGCATGTCATGCTCTGCGGCCCGTGAGTGCTGCGCCGCGCGGTCGTCTCGTCGTTGCCCCCGATGCGCTGACACGGCGGGACGCGGCGATGCGGTGGCTCGCGGGGCTGGCGCTGGACCGACCGGCCATCGTCTGCGCAGGGAGCTGGGAGGCGTGCGACGATCTGGTGCGCTGCGGACTCTCCGCGGGCGAGGCGCGCTTCGGCATCGTTCGGCTGACGCTCGACCGGCTGGCGTTGCGTCTCGCCCGTCGCGCTCTGGCTGCCAGCGGGCGAACGCCGGCACACGGTCTCGCCGTGGTGGCTGTCGCCGCGAGGGCGGTGCACCGCCTGGCAGCCGCGGGGGCTCTGCGGTATTTCGCGCCGGTCGCCGATCGACCGGGCTTTCCCCTGGCGCTCGTCGACACGCTGAGCGAGCTCCGGATGGAGCAGGTGGGGCTCGCGGCGCTGAGCCGTCTGGAGCGATGCGGCGAGGACCTGGCGGCACTGGCTGCGGCATTCGAAGACGCGCTGGCCGAGGCCGGTCTTGCCGATCGCGGCGTGTGGTTCCGCGAGGCCGTGGCGGCGGTCGAGCGGGGGGACGCCGGCCCGCTGCTGGGTCTGCCGTTGGTGCTCCTCGATGTCGCGGTGCCGAGCCGAGGCGAGGCTGCGCTCATCGCGGCGTTGGCCGCTCGCAGCCCCGCCGTGCTCGCCACGGCGCCAGCCGGAGACGAGCGGAGCATCGCGCGCCTGGAAGAGGCCCTGGGGACCGCGGGCGAACGCTGCCAGGAATCGGCCGTGGCTGGTTCGCTGGGAGTGCTGCAAGCGCATCTCTTCGAGCCGTCCGCTCCGCCCTGCGTTGCGCTGGACACGACGGTCGCGCTTGCCGCGTGGCCCGGCGAGGCGCGCGAGTGCATCGAGATCGCGCGAGGCATTCGCGCCGAGGCGGCTCGTGGAGTGCCGTTCGACCGCATGGCGGTCCTGCTGCACGCGCCTGGTCACTACCTCGTCCACCTCGAGGAGGCCTTTGCGCGTGCCGACATCCCGGCCTTCTTCGCGCTGGGCACACGCCGGCCGCACCCGGCCGGCCGTGCGCTCCTCACGCTCCTGGCCTGCGCTGCCGAGGGGCTGTCGGCGCGGCGATTCGCCGAGTACCTCTCCCTGTCGCAGGTGCCCGATCCCTCCGCTCCCGGGGAGGAGCCCGAGGTGTGGGTGCCGCCAGAAAGCGACCTCCTGCCCGCGGCGCCGTCGCCCCAAACCCTGGACGACGATCCGGTGCTGCGGGATCCGGACGCAGCGCCGGTGGTGGCCGGGACGCTGCGGGCGCCGCGCCACTGGGAGCAGCTGCTGGTCGATGCTGCCGTCATCGGAGGTCTCGAGCGCTGGCTGACTCGACTCGACGGGCTGGCACGGGAGCTCGATCTGCGGTGCATCGAGCTGAGCGGCGAGCACGAGGCCCGTCTCGCGTTCCTCCAGGGGCAGCGTCGGGATCTCGAGCACCTGCGGGCGTTCGCGCTCCCGCTCGTGGCTCGCCTCGCGGCCTTGCCCCGCCGCGCGGTGTGGGGCGAATGGCTGCAGCACCTCGAGGAGCTCGCCCTGGCGGCGTTGCGGGAGCCCGACGCCGTGATCGCCACCTTGCGAGAGCTCGCTCCCATGGCTCCCGTCGGTCCCGTCGACCTGGAAGAGGTGCGACTCGTGCTCGAGGCGAGGCTGCACGCGGTTGTCGTGCCTCCCCCGCGGCGCCGCTACGGCGCCGTGCTCGTCGCCCCGATTGCGGCTGCCCGTGGGCTGGTGTTCGAGACCGTCTTTGTCCCGGGCCTGGCTGAACGACTCTTTCCGGCCCCCATCGTCGAGGATCCCGTGCTGCGCGACGCGGCACGGTGCACCCTCGATCGCGCGCTGCGCGTCGAGGAGGCACGGGTCGCCGACGAGCGGCTCGCCTTGCGCATCGCCGCCGGTGCGGCCTGCCGCCGTCTGGTGCTGTCGTATCCGCGCGTCGATGTCGAACGGGCGCGGACGCGGGTGCCATCCTTCTACGCGCTCGAGGCCCTGCGGGCAGCGGAAGGGTGGATGCCAGGCTTCGACGAGCTGGCGCAGCGGGCCAGCGCCGAGCGACCTGCGCGCCTCGGCTGGCCCGCACCGGCACGCCCCGAGGAGGCCGTCGACGAGGCGGAGTACGATCTGGCGCTGCTCGCGCCTCTCCTGGACGTCGATGCCCAGGCCGCCGCGGGCACGGCAGCGTACCTCCTCGGGGCCAACCCGCATCTGGCGCGGGCCCTGCGCAGCCGCGCCCGGCGCTGGCTGCGGCGGTGGACGCCTGCCGACGGGCTCGTCGATCCCGACGAGCTCGCTGCCACGGTGCTGGAGCGTCACCGACTCGATCGCCGTTCCTACTCGCCGACCGCACTCCAGCACTTTGCTGTCTGTCCGTACCGCTTCTTCCTGCACGCCGTGCATCGCCTCGAACCGCGGGAGGAGCCCGTCGCGGTCGAGGCCATGGATCCCCTCGTTCGCGGGGCCCTCTTCCACGACGTGCAGTACGAGGTCCTGACGCGGCTTCGCGACCTGGGTGCCCTGCCGCTGCGTCCGGAACGGCTCGAGGAGGCCTGGGCACTCCTCGATGCGGTCCTGACGCTCGAGGACGCGAAGGTGCGGGACGCGCTCGCGCCAGCGATCCCGCGGGTTTGGGCAGATGCCGTAGAGGAGATGCGTGCCGATCTGCGGGAATGGCTGGCGCGGCAGGCAGGTGCCGAGAGCGCCTGGGTACCGGAACGCTTCGAGCTGGCCTTCGGCCTCGGCCGGGGCGAGCGACCCCGGGCCGATCCGCTCAGCCGCAGCGAGGCCGTCCCGCTGCTGGACGGCCGGGTGCTGTTGCGCGGCTCCATCGATCTGGTCGAGCGCCAGCCAGCGAGCGGCGCGCGCCGTGCGACCGACCACAAGACAGGACGACCGTGGGCCAGGCCCGGCGTGGTCGTCGGCGGGGGACAGGTGCTCCAGCCGCTCCTTTACGCGCTTGCCTGCGAGCAGCTCCTCGACGGCGAGGTGACGGCTGGACGGCTCTACTACTGCACGGCGCAGGGGGACTGGAGCGAACGCGTGGTGCCGCTCGACCAGGAGGCGCGCGTGCGGATCGCCACCGCCCTCGACGTGGTCGCGGGGGCGGTTCGCGAGGGCTTCCTGCCAGCAGCGCCGGTGGACGCCCGCACTTGCGAGCGCTGCGACTATCGCAGCATCTGCGGGCCCTGGGAGTGGGTGCGCACGCAGCGCAAGCCACCGGAACGCCTCGCACCGCTCCAGGCGCTCCGCGCGCTGCCATGAACGACCAGGCCGCGCGGATGCGCATCCGCGACGACCTCGACACCACCCTGCTCGTCGAGGCCGCCGCGGGCACCGGCAAGACGACGGCGCTCGTCGGGCGGATGGTCGCCGCCCTCGCTGCGGGACGTGCCCGTCTCGATCGAGTGGTCGCGGTGACCTTCACGGAGGCGGCGGCGGGCGAGCTCAAGCTCCGCCTGCGTACCGCCATCGAGCGCGCCACGCAGGACCCATCGCTGCACAGCGAGGCGCGCGATGCCTTGAGCCTGGCTCTGCGCCAGCTCGAATCCGCGCGCATCGCCACCATCCACGGGTTTTGCGCCGAGCTACTGCGCGAACGACCTGTCGAGGCAGCGGTCGACCCCCGCTTCACCGTGGCGCCGGAGGACGGGGCCCGTGCGCTCTTCGACCGGGCGTTCGACCGCTGGTTCGAGCGGCAACTGGGAGATCCTGGCCCCGGGGTCCGGCGAGTGCTGCGTCGCCGCGGGGGACGCCACGAGGACGGGGCCCGCGAGCGGCTGCGGTCGGCGGCCTGGCTGCTCGCCAGTTGGCGGGATTTCCCGGCGCCGTGGCGGCGAGCGCCGTTCCAGCGCGCGGAGGCGATGGCCGAGGTGCTGGCACGTCTGCAGGCGCTCGTGGCGAACCCGGACGACGGACCGCCGGACGACTGGTTCGCTCGCTCGATCGCGGAGATCGCACGCGTGGTGCGGGAGATCGAGCGCCGCCAGCGCCACGGCGGCGACGATCCCGACGGCATCGAGGCCGAGCTGGTCGTGCTCGCGCGCGCCCGGCACTGGGCCTGGCGAGGGAAGACGCCGGGGCCGCAGCAGCCCGCACGGCGAGCCTTGCGGGTCCGGCGCGACGAGACGAAAGCGGCGCTCGACGCCTTCGTCCGCGCGGCAGGGGCGGACCTGGCGCCGGATCTCCGCGACGACCTGCTCCCCCTGCTGGAGGACTACGACCGGCTGAAGACGCGGGCGGGTGTGCTCGACTTCCTCGACCTCCTGCTGCACGCACGCGATCTCGTCCGCGACGATGCTACGGTGCGCGCCGAGCTGCAGTCGCGCTTCTCGCACATCTTCGTCGACGAGCTGCAGGACACCGATCCGGTCCAGATGGAGCTCCTGCTCCTGCTGGCTGCCGACGACCCGGTGCAGCGGGACTGGCGACAGGTGCGGCCGGCTGCCGGAAAGCTCTTCCTGGTCGGCGACCCCAAGCAGTCCATCTATCGCTTTCGCCGGGCCGACGTCGCGCTGTACGAGGCCGTGAAACGGCTGATCGTGGCGAGCGGCGGCGCCGTCGTGCGGCTCACCGTGAGCTTTCGCGCGGTCCCGGCGATCCAGCAGGTCGTCAATACGGCCTTCGCCGTGGCCATGCAGGGCGAGGGCCAGGCGGAATACGTTCCCCTCGAGCCCTACCGTCCCGAGCATCCCGACCAGCCGGCTGTTGTCGCGCTCCCGGTGTTTCCCCCCGCCGGCGCCCGTGGACAGATCACGGCAGCGGCGATCGAGGCCGCCGTGCCGACCGCGGTCGCTGCCTTCGTCGAGTGGCTCGTGCGGGAAAGCGGATGGACCGTGAGCGAGCGCGAACATCCCGCAGCGCGGGTGCCCGTGGCGGCGCGGCACGTGTGCCTCCTGTTTCGACGGATGCGGTCCTGGGACGCGGACGTCACGCGGCCCTACGTGCGCGCGCTGGAGCTGCGGGGGCTCCGTCACGTGCTCGTCGGGGGGAGCTCTTTCCATGCCCGCGAGGAGGTGAGCGCGCTCCGCACGGCGTTCCGGGCGATCGAGTGGCCAACGGACGACCTGGCTCTCTTCGCGACGCTGCGCGGGCCGTTCTTCGCGCTGGACGACGGCGCGCTGCTCGCCTGGCGCGAGCGCTTCGGCTCTCTGCACCCGTTTCGGGCGCTCCCCGACGACCTGCCAGCGCAGCTCGCGTCGGTGGCGGAGGCGCTCGGGGTCCTGCGCGAGCTGCACCGCCTGCGGAATCGCCGGCCGGTCGCCGAGACCATCGTCCGCCTGCTGGCCGCCGTGCGTGCTCCGGCTGGCCTGGCCGTCTGGCCCGCGGGCGAGCAGGCCCTCGCCAATACCGCCCGGCTGCTGGACATGGCGCGCCGGGCGGAGCGCCAGGGGCTGACCTCGTTCCGGGCGTTCGTCAGCGCCCTCGAGCGCGAGGCCGAGATGGGCGAGACGGGCGAGGCCCCGATCGTGGAAGAGGGCATGGAGGGCGTGCGGATCATGACCGTGCACCGTGCCAAGGGGCTCGAGTTCCCGGTGGTCGTGCTGGTCGATCCGACCGCGCGCGGGACGCCGTCGCGGCCGTCGCGTTACCTCGACCCCGCCCGCGGATTGTGCGCGCTGCCGCTCGCCGGTGCCGCCCCGCCCGATCTGCTCGACCATGCCGAGGAGGAGATGCAACGCGAAGAGGAGGAAGCGATCCGGGTACTCTACGTCGCTGCCACCCGGGCGCGCGATCTTCTCGTGGTGCCGGTCGTGGGCGCGGGGCCACCCGCAGGCTGGCTGACGCCGCTCGGCGCCGCGATCCGTCGCGGGGAGCGGCACGTGCGCTGGGGCGTCCCGGGGAGGCTGCGTCTCGAGGTCGAGGAGCACACGGGCATCGTGCAGCAGCGGTTGCTCGCGGCGGACGAGGGCGGCGTTCGGGCGGAGGCTGGTATCGCGGCGCACGCCGCCTGGCAGGCGGCCCGGGCGCGCGTGCGTGCGGAAGCCGCCGTCCCGACCATCCACGTGCGGACGGCGACCGAGGTCGCGGCAGCCGATCGCAGCAACCTCGGCGGTGCCGCCCTGGAGGCGGTCCTCGCCGAGGTGGAAACGCAGCGCGTGGAGGTCGACCAGGCACGCCCGCGGGGACCGCGCTTCGGCGCCCTGGTGCATGCGGTCCTGGCCGGGGTCGATCTCGCAGCGGACGCGCAGGCTGTCCACGCCCTGGCCACCCTCGAGGGGCGGCTGCTCGAGGCGCCGCGCCACGAGATCGACGCTGCCGCTCGCGCCGTGATCCGGGCGCTGGCGCATCCGTTGCTCCGTCAGGCTGCCACAGCATCCGAGTGCCGGCGCGAGAGCCCGCTGCTGCTCCGGCTCGAGGACGGGACGCTCGTCGAGGGCGTCGTCGATGCGGCGTTCCTCGCCGACGGCCGCTGGACCGTCCTCGACTTCAAGAGCGACGCGCCAGAGGGAGGACGCGAAGCGGAGTACCGCCGGCAGCTCGGCCTCTACTGTCTCGCCATCGCGAGAGCCTCCGGCCTGCCGACACGGGGGGTGCTGCTCTACGTGTGATGGCTGCGGCCACAGGGCTTGGCAGCGCGCTAGCTGCGCGATAGCGAGAGGCGCGCGGAGGTGACCGGTCGATGAGCTGCATCTTTTGTCGCGTCGTCGGGGGCGAGATCCCCGCGGAGATCGTGGCTGCGGACGCGGGCGCCGTGGCCTTCCTGGACGTGCACCCGCTGGCGGATGGCCATGTGCTCGTCGTGCCGCGCGCGCATGCGGCAACGCTCGAAGCGATGTCGTCCGCCGATGTCGCCGCGCTCTTCACCCTGGTGGCACGCGTGGCGGGGCCCGCGCGCCAGGCCGTCGGCGCGGCGGGGACCACGATCGGGATCAACAACGGCCCGGCGACGGGCCAGACCGTGCCGCACGTCCATGTGCATATCGTGCCCCGCTGGCCCGACGACGGTGCCGGGAGCGTGCACTCGCTCTTTCGTGCCGGGCCGCGCCGGCCGATCGGGGAGGTCGGGGCGGCGATTCGCACGGCACTCTCCGGCTAAGGGTGCCCGCGGTCGCGACCCCGACCTCGGCGACGACCGCGATCCTCAGAGTTTTCCGACGAGGTCGACCGATGGCTTGAGCGTGCGGTCGCCCTCCTTCCAGCGTGCGGGACAGACCTCGCCCGGGTGGGAGGCGACGTACTGCGCTGCCTTCACCTTGCGCAGCAGCTCGCCGGCGTCTCGCCCGATGCCGTTGTCGTGGATCTCGCAGACCTTGATCCGCCCCTCGGGGTCGACGACGAAGGTGCCGCGGAGCGCCAGCCCCTCCTCCTCGATGAGCACGTCGAAGTTCCGCGCCAGGGTGGCGGTCGGGTCACCGACCATCGGGTAGCGCACCTTGGCGATGGCCGGCGAGGTGTCGTGCCATGCCTTGTGCGCGAAGTGGGTGTCGGTCGAGACCGCGTAGATCTCCACCCCGAGCTTCCGGAATTCGTCGTAACGCTCGGCCAGGTCCTCGAGCTCGGTCGGGCAGACGAAAGTGAAGTCGGCAGGGTAGAACACGAACACGCTCCAGCGGCCGAGGACCGACTGATCGCTGACCTCCACGAACTGACCCTCGTGGTAGGCCGTGGCGCGGAACGGCTTGATGCGGGTGTTGATGAGCGACATGGCAATCCCTCCTCGATGCAAATGGCTATGGGGAGTTCCCCACCGCGGAAGAAGTACCCGAAGATCTGCCTTCAGTCCAATCGATCATTATTACCTTGAGTTCATAAGAACTTATCGATACTCTCGGCCGATGGACCTCGGCCAAGTCACCCTCACGCAAATGCGGTACGCCGTGGCGGTGGAGGAGACGCGAAGCTTTCGGCTGGCCGCCGCACGCTGTCACGTTTCCCAGGCCGGGCTCAGCATGCAGCTGCGCAAGCTCGAGGATCTCCTCGGCGTCGTGCTCTTCGACCGCAGCAAGAAGCCGGTGCTGGTGACGCCCGAAGGCGCGGCCGCGCTGGCGCAGATGCGCACCGTACTCCGCGAGACCGAGCGCCTCGGCCAGGTGGTGAGCGAAGGGGACGTGCCCGCCGGGCGGTTTCGCCTGGGCGTCATCCCGACCCTGTCGCCGACGGTCCTGCCGCGCTTTCTCGGGCCGTTCCTGGCAGCCCATCCCCGCGTCGAGCTCGAGGTGGAGGAGCTGCGAACCGACGAGATCATCGCCCGCCTGCAAGACGACGCGCTCGACGCTGGTCTCCTCGCCACGCCGCTGCATGTACCCGGCCTTCGCGAGGAGGCGCTCGGCTGGGAGCCGATGCTTGCCTACCTCTCGCCGGGGGATCCGCTGCTCCGCCGCAAGACGCTCACGCAGGCGCAGCTTCGCGAGCGAGACCTGTGGATCATGCCCGAAGGCCATTGCTTTCGCAGTCAGGTGCTCGCGTACTGCGGCGACGAGGCGGGAAGACACCACCTACCCCTCCGCTTCGAGAGCGGAAACTTTCACACCCTCGTCAAGCTCGTCGACGAGGGTCTGGGCGCGACCGTCCTCCCCGAGCTCGTCGTCCAGGACCTGCCAGCACGACGGCGACGGGCGCAGGTACGACCCCTGGTCGCCCCTGTGCCCGTCCGCGAGATCGGCCTCGTCACTGCCCGGAGCCAGCTCCGCCGCCGGGTGAGCGATGCGCTGGCGACCGCAATTCGCGCCGGTCTCGCCCTCGCGCTGCCTGCGGCTTCGCGCAGCGCTGCCGTGCTCGATCCCCTGGAACGCCCCTGAGGACAGGCCGGAGGGTGAGTACCGCCTACTGCAAGAATGCGCCGCCCGGCGACCCGCCGCCGCATCCCGCGAGACACGCCTGCAGGCCGCTGCGGCATGTCTGCGCGCCGTCGGTGGCCGTCGCGACACAGCTCCGCAGGCAGGCCGCGAGCGCCTGGGCCGCGTCGCGCAGACATTGCGGCCGGTTTGCGCTGGCACGGCACGCCTGTGCTGCGGCACGCGCATCGGCGGCGCACGTGGTCCCACACGTGAAGGCGGCTTGCTTCACGCCGTCGAGGCAGCTCCGCGCCGTGGCGCCGCAAGCCTCTGCGCAAGGCCCCCCGCCGCCTGGCTGAGGGATACAGCTCGTCCGGCAGTCCCGGAACGCGGTCTTGCATGTCGCCCGGGCCTCGGCCCACTCTTCTCGGCACGGGCCGAAGCAGTCGATGAAGCTGCCTTCCGACCGTGCCGACCTGCACTCCATGGCACAGGCCCGCCGGGCCTGCATGGCTGCTGCGGTGCAGGCCTGCCTCGCCCGCACACAGGCGACGGTGCATTCGCCTGCTAGTGCAGACGGCACGGCCAACCAGAGGCCCAGGCCGCCGAGCAGAACCCAGACGAGACGAGAACTCTCGCGCATCGTCGTGCCCTCCTTGTGGGCGTTTACGGTCGCCCTACTCCTGCCGACGAATCGCCGTCAATCCCCAGCTCGGGACGCTGGTCACGGCGCGACGCAGGGGAACGAGGCGGCGACGCCAGCGGCCGTGAGCGACTGCTGAGCGCGGGGATCGGCGAGGAACAGATGCTTCTCGGCATCGCAGCGGATGTCGTCGAGAACGCAGTCGACCAGGTCGTTGATCGTCGTGGCGCTGCACGCCGTCACGACCTCGAAAAACCCGAGGCCGGCCACGAATTGCTGCACTTCGGCGAACGGGACGAGGCCACAGGCCATGACGATCTTGGCCGCGCGCTGCGCCTTCTGATCTCCGACCTGCGTGGCGATGGGGGCGCACGCAGTCGTGGCCGAGCTGAGACAGGCGCTGGGGCTCACGCCATCGATCTCGCTCGCCAGGTTGCACGCGACCACCTTGTCGGCGCAGCCGCCGACCTTGTTGGCCACGAACTTGACGAACCCTCGCCCCTGACGGTCGAGCATCTTGTGACACGCGAGGAGCTGGGCGCTCGTTGCTGCCAGAGCGGGCGAGGCTCCCTGGGCGAGAGCCAGCGGGACAATGAGCAGGACGAACAGGGTGCGCATCGTTGGGGCTCTCCTCGCTGTCGACGTCATGGGATGACCACGGTCCCGGTGACGGTATCGTCACAGGGGCCATCCTTCAGGCGGATGGTGTACGGGATCGAGCCCGGGGTGACGAACGGCCCGAACAGGGCGAAGTCGCTGGCGTAGTTCTCCTTCAAGGTGAAGGTTTGCGCAGTGCCGCCGGTCCCTACCGTGACGGTCAGCTTTCCGTTCATCCCGCCTCCGCATGGGAGCGTCGTGGAGTCCCCCTCGACGCGAAGCGCGCTGCCGGCCGCCACGGTGATCGCTCCGGGGTTGACCAGCGTGCCGCTGCCCGGGGCCGTCGCGCTCACGACGACGGTGACCTGGGGAGGCCGCGGCAGGGCCGGATAGCCGCCGCCGAGCGCGGCGTTATCGAGGAGCAAGCCGGCACGAGGCGCGATCTTGCCGACGATCGCATCCGTCCGACCCTCGATCGTGCCTCGAACGCATGCGACCAGCGTTGGGATGTCGGGGGCGCTGTTGCAGCTCGGGTCGTTGCCGAACCAGAGGCCCCCGCTGCCGGCGGCGAGCATGTTGGTCACGCCGAAGGGAAGGCACGCGGTCGTGGCCTTGGTGTCGAAGGCTGCTGCGGCCTTCTTGATCGTCGAATCCGGGGCGGGACCGACCGCCTTGGTGCAGCTGTCGACAGCCGCAGCGCGACAGGTGTTGGGGTTGGTGCCGTCCACCTCGAGCAGGATCTCGCACTTGAGCAGCTTGCCGATACACTTGAGGAGGATCGCCTCGCGTTTTTTTGCATAGCCGCGGCCTTGCTTGGACATGGCTTTCTGGCAGGCCTTGGCCTGCGCGAGAAGGACGCTGTCGGCACTGACCGGCGCCGCTACTGCGAGCAGAACGGCTGTGGCAGCCGCGAGTATCCCTCGCTTCTTACCCATGGAACCTCCTCGGCAGCAGTCTCTGCATCCAGACGACAGGCGGCTAACATCGCCGTTGGCGCAAGGTCAAGAACGATGTGGCGGCCTCGATCCCGACGAGGGTCGCGTGCGCGTCGGACCGCCCGGCGGAGGTCACTGCCGAGCCCAGAACGGGCTCGGTCGAAGGTGGCGACAGCGACAGCGTCGGGGGTAGGTTGACGCGAACCTCAACAGGCGTACCACAGCGGGCGGGCCGCAGGGCCAGTCGCGTGGTGCCGCGGGAGCCCGAGACGCCCGACGCGCAGGGGGATATTTTTGAGATTATGGTGAAACCGCCGTCGGACGTCGCCGAATGCTGCAACCCGGCACGACCCCGGGTCGAGATCAGGTACTGCCCCCGCTGTGGCTGGCTGCTCCGCGCTGCATGGCTGGCGCAAGAGCTGCTCACCACCTTCGCTGACGAGCTGGGCGGTGTGACGCTCGTACCGGCGGACAAAGGAGAGTTCATCGTTTCCCTGGGCGATCGGGTGCTCTTCGACCGGACCACGATGGGGCGGCTGCCGGAGGCACGCGAGCTCAAGCAGCTCGTGCGCGATTGCGTGTGTCCGGACAAGCCCCTGGGACATTCGGAGCGCTCGCTGACACGCTGAGCTAGAGCGCGGGCCCCCTCGGCTGCAGTCCGTTCGACAAGCCGGTTCTCGCCGGGCAGCGCAGTCATCGGCTAGTATCGCCGGGGGATGCCTCGGGCGGGGCCACGATGCGCTATGCTTGCCCTGCTGCTCGTCCTGGGGGCGAGCTGCGCGCCGCCGCTACGGGTCGGCAGCACGGGAGATTATCCTCCCTTCTCGGTCCGCGAGGCCGACGGGACGTGGCATGGCTTCGACATCGAGGTGGCTCGCGCCTACGCGCGCGATCGCGGGCGCCGTCTCGTCATCGTTTCTGTCCGCTGGCCGAACCTCGAAGCGGCGCTGGAGCGCGGGGCAGTCGATGTGGCGATGAGCGGGGTGACGGTGCGCGCCGACCGCCTGGTGCGCGGGCGCTTCACGATGGCTGTCGCGCGGACGCGGGCCGTGCTGGTGACGCGGCCAGGCAGCGGAGCGCCGCGCGTGGTGGCCGTGAATGGCGGCGGGCATCTCGAGCGGCTGGCGCGGGAACGGCTTGCGGATGTGACGCTGGTCCCGATCGACGACAACCGCACCCTTCTCGCCCGAGTCCGTGCGGGCGAGGTGGACGCGGCCGTTACCGACACCGCCGAGGCTGCCGAGCCGCTCGCGCGGGGCGAGCTGGTCATCCGCGCGGTGCTCGCGTCCGATCGCAAGGCGTACTGGCTGCCGGCGAAGCAGGCTGCACTGCAGGCCGACCTCGACACGTGGCTGCTCGCGCGCGAGCGCGACGGGGTCCTGCCGGCGCTGCGGGCGCGCCATGTGGGCCTCGATGCGGGGCCCCCGCTCGAGCCTGCGGCCTCCTGGGTCGTCGACCTGCTCGGACGCCGCCTCCTGCTCATGCCAGGCGTCGCTGCCGCGAAACGCCTGGCAGGGCGGCCGATCGTCGATGCAGCGCGCGAGGCGACGGTCATCGCCCGGACGCCGACGGCGCTCCGTCCACTGGCCGAAGCGGCGATCGGCGCTGCCCGCGCGATCCAGGAGGCCGCGCTCGCGGCTCCGGCGGGACCCACCGGCGTGCCGCCTCTCGAGATCTGGCGGGCCGCGCTCGATCGTCTCGACGCGACTCTGGAGGCGGCGAGCGCGGCGGCGCTCCCGATCCGCGAGCCCGCAGCGTCGCTGCTCGCCCAGTTGCAAGAGGATGCCGCCGTCCCCGGGGCGCGCGAGGAGGTGCTCCGGCCCCTCGCCGAGGCGCTCGTGCGGGTCTCGGCCGGCGCTGCCGCGGAGTTGCCAGGGGACGCCTCCTTGGGGGAGAGTGCTGGCAGCGAGGAGCGACCTATGGGATTGTTGGATCTCTTCGGGGGACGCAGCGGTGGCATCGCCGTGGGCGACGAGGCCCCGGATTTTGCCCTGCCCGACGCCAGCGGCCGCATGGTGCGACTGCGCGAGTTTCGCGGGAAGAAACCCGTCGTCCTGTTTTTCTACCCGAAGGACGAGACGCCGGGATGCACGAAGGAAGCCTGCTCGTTCCGCGATGCCTACGAGGAGTTCGTCCAGGCGGGTGCGGAAGTCATCGGCATCAGCTCGGATGACGAGGCCTCGCACCGCCGCTTCGCCGAGCGGCACCGCCTGCCGTTCACCCTGCTGGCGGACCATGGCGGCAAGGTCCGTCGCGCGTTCGGCGTGCCGACGACCCTCGGGCTGCTGCCCGGCCGCGTCACCTACGTGATCGATCGGGCAGGCATCGTCCGCCACGTCTTCAACTCGCAGCTGCAGGCAACCCAGCACGTGGCGGAGGCCCTCGCGGCCTTGCGCCGCCTCGAGCAGGCCGAGCCATGAAGCTGGCATGCTTTACCGCTGGGGGCCTCACCCGCCTCGGCGTCGTCATCGGCGACGAGATCGTCGATCTGGCCGCCGCCGCGCCCGAGCTGCCGCGCGACCTGAGCCAGCTCCTCGCGGCCGGGCCGGCGGCGCTGGACACGGTGCGCAGCGTGGCCGAGGCGCCCGGACACCGGCTGCCGCTGGCGGAGGTGCGCCTCGAAGCGCCGATCCGGCGGCCCCCCGAGTTTTTGGCGATCGGGCTCAACTACGCCGATCACATCGCCGAAGCGAAGCTCGAGCGCCCCACCTTTCCGGTGTTCTTCAACAAGCAGACGGCGTGCATCACCGGGCCCTACGATCCCATCCATCTGCCGCGGGTCTCGAACAAGCTCGACTACGAAGGCGAGCTGGGCTTCGTGATCGGCCGGCGGTGCCGGCACGTCCCCGTCGAGCGCGCGCCGGAGGTGATCGCCGGCTATCTCGTGGTGAACGACGTGAGCGTGCGCGATTGGCAGTTCAAAGCGCCGACCTGGACCCTCGGGAAGTCCTTCGACACGCACGGGCCCATCGGACCGTGGCTTACCACCCCAGACGAGGTGGGCGATCCGCATGCGCTCGAGCTCCGCACCTGGGTCAACGGCGAGCTGCGCCAGCACTCGACGACGCGCGAGTTCATCTTCTCGTGCTGGGACATGGTGGCCACCCTGTCGACCGTCTTCACCCTCGAGCCGGGGCTGATCGTGGCCACCGGCACGCCGGCGGGGGTGGGCGGTCCACGCCGCCTGTATCTCAAGGCTGGCGACGTGGTGCGCGTCGAGATCGAGCGGCTGGGCTGGATCGAGAACGTCGTGGTGCCCGAGCCGCCGGAGACTGCGCTGTTCTGAGACGGCGCCAGCGTTGAAGGTGGCGCGAGCGGCGGCTAGAACGCGACGCGATGTCGGCCGCCAGCGCTCCGCCGGAGTTCGCGCGCTTCGCGCGCAAGATGGCTGCGGAGGGCTTGCCCGAGGTGGCGATCCGCGCCTTTGGCGATGCTTATGCACAGCTGTGTCGGGGCGAGCGGGGGACGATCTCGGGCCGCGACCTGCTGCCCATCGAGCAGCTTCCCGATGCCGAACGCCTGGCCGCCTACCGGGACGCGGGACGCGCGGCGCTGCCCCGCACCGTGGTGATCAAGCTGAACGGTGGCCTCGGCACCACGATGGGCATGACGCAGGCCAAGTCGCTGCTGCCGGTGAAAGGCGGCCTGACCTTCCTCGACATCATCGCGCGTCAGGTGCTGCACCTCCGCCGCAGCTCCGGGGCGGCCATTCCGCTCCTGCTCATGAACAGCTTCCGGACGCGCGAGGACTCGTTGCGCGCGCTCGCCAGGTATCCCGACCTGCCCCTGCCGGGCCTGCCGCTCGATTTTCTGCAGCACAAGGTGCCGCGGGTGGCGAAAGCGGATTTTCTCCCCGTAGACTGGCCGGCGAACCGCGAGCACGAATGGTGTCCGCCGGGGCACGGCGACCTCTACACGGCGCTGCTGACCTCGGGCACGCTGGCGGCGCTGCTGGCGCGCGGGTACCGCTGGGCTTTCGTGTCGAACGCCGACAACCTGGGCGCCGTGCTCGATCTCGACCTCCTCGGCTGGATGGCCAGCGAGGAGCCGCCCTTCGCCATGGAGGTGGCGGACCGTACGCCAGCCGACCGCAAGGGAGGGCATCTCGCCCGCACCCGCGATGGGCGCCTGCTGCTGCGCGAGAGCGCCCAGTGTCCCGCGGACGAGCAGGACGAGTTCCAGGACCTGACCCGTTATCGCTACTTCAACACCAACAACCTGTGGCTCGACCTTCGTGTGCTGGCGGAGACGCTCGAGGCCCGGGGGGGCGTGCTCGGGCTGCCGCTGATCGCCAACGAGAAGCCGGTCGATCCGGCCGATCCGGACTCGCCGCGGGTCCTGCAGCTCGAGACGGCGATGGGGGCCGCGATCGGTGTCTTCGACGGGGCACGAGCCGTGCGCGTCCCGCGGACCCGCTTCGTGCCCGTGAAGACGACGAGCGACCTCCTCGCCGTGTGGTCCGACGCCTATACGCTGCGGGAGGATTGGCAGGTGTGTCCCGCCCCGCGCGAGGGCCTCGAACCCCTGTTCGTCGATCTCGACCCGCGCTTCTTCCGGCGGGTTCCCGATCTCGAAGCGCGGTTTCCGGCAGGCGCGCCGTCGCTGCTGCGCTGCGAGCGCTTCGTGATCGCGGGCGACGTACGCTTCGCCGGGCCGGTTACGGTGATCGGGCGCGTGCGGGTCGAGGGCCCGCGCGTGATCCCGGCCGGGGCGGTGCTCGCGGGGTGAGCCCCGACGGGGGAGCGGTTGCACGTGACACCGAGGCGTGGCGAGATGAGCCCGCGATGGTGTGGCTGGCGCGGGTGGCGGGGGGCATGCTCGTCGGGCTCCTGTGCTGGACGCTGGTGCTGGACGCGGACGCGGCACAGGGCGATCGTCGCGGGTGGGGATGGCTGATCGAGCGCCTCGTGGCGGACGGTGTCCCCAGCGCGCACGTCGAGGCGGTGTTTCTGGATCCGCGCGTCGAACCGTTCGACGGCCTGCGCTTCAGCCTCCGACCGCGCGAGTCGGCCGCGCTGTACCGCGCGCACCTCACCCGCGACAGCGTCGAGCGGGCACGGCGCTGCCGCGAGACGCATCGGCAGACCCTGGATGCCGCAGCAGCCGAGCACGGGGTCCCGGCCGAGGTGCTCGCGGCCCTGGTCCACGTCGAGTCCGCGTGCGGGCGCAACACCGGTGCGCGGCCCATCGTGCCTGCCCTCGGGCGGCTGGCGATGGCGGCCTCGCCGGCCACGCTGCTCGAGAACATCGCCTGGCACACGGCGGGCCTCGCCGGGCCGGAACGCGTCGAAGTCGAGGCGCGCACCCGAGCCCGGGCGGCACGGCTCGACGAGATGTTCTATCCCGAGGTCGTCGCGGCCTTCGAAGTGGCACGGCGCCTCGGCGTGCATCCCCTGGCGCTCCGGGGCTCGAGCGCCGGGGCCTTCGGGATGCCGCAGTTTCTCCCCCGAAGCTACCTCCGCTATGGCACGGACGGGGACGGCGACGGGGTGATCGATCTCGACGAGCCGGCGGATGCCATCCACTCGGCAGCACGCTACCTGGCCGCGCACGGCTGGCGCCCCGGCATCAGTCGTGCAGCCCAGCGCGACGTGATGTGGGCCTACAACCGCTCGGAGGCTTACATCGATGCGGTGCTGGGGCTTGCCGACCGCTTGGCTGGCGGAGCCCTGCCGACCGAGCAGCCGGTGACGCGATCCGAGCGCGGAAGGTCCCGCCCCCGCACGGTCGCTGCCCGCCGGCTGCCGCCGGTGTCCTCGCCAAGAACGGCGTTGCGGAAGTCGACGAAGCGCAAAGCGCCGAGCCGCGGTGCGCGGGCGGCTGGTGGGTAGCCATGGCCCTCCGCCTGACCGACCGTCCCGAATGGCACGCACTCGTCGCCCATCACGGCGCCGTCCGCGATCGCCACCTGCGCCAGTGGTTCGCGGAGGATCCGAGCCGCGGGGAGCGCATGGTGATCGAGGGGGCGGGACTCGTGCTCGACTACTCTCGCAATCGGCTCGACGACCGGACGGTCGCGCTGCTCGTGGCCCTGGCGCGAGCGAGCGACGTGGAGGGTCGGATCGAGGCGATGTTTCGAGGCGAGCGCCTGAACGTCACCGAGCAGCGGGCCGTGCTCCATGTCGCGCTGCGTGCTGCGCGCGGGACCCGCCTCGTCGTCGACGGACGCGACGTGGTCGCCGATGTGCACAACGTGCTCGAGCGGATGGCGCGCTTCGCCACCGCCGTGCGGGAAGGGCGCTGGCACGGCCACACGGGGAAGCCCCTCCGGGCCATCGTCAATATCGGTATCGGTGGCTCCGACCTCGGGCCGGCCATGGCCTACGAGGCGCTGCGGCCGTGGGCAGACCGCCGGCTTGTCGTGCGCTTCGTCTCGAACGTGGACGCGAGCGACTTCGTGGAAAAGACGCGCGACCTCGACCCGACCGAGACGCTGGTGATCGTCAGCTCGAAGACCTTCACCACGCTCGAGACGATGACCAATGCGCGGACCGCGCGGGCCTGGCTGCTCGGCGCGGCGGGGGGCGACGAGCGGGCGATCGCCCGGCATTTCGTGGCCGTGTCGACCAATGCTGAAGCTGTGCGCGCCTTCGGGATCGACCCCGAGAACATGTTCGGATTCTGGGACTGGGTCGGCGGCCGTTTCTCCATGGACTCGGCGATCGGTCTCTCGACCATGATCGCGCTCGGGCCCGAAGGATTCCATGCGCTGCTCGCAGGCTTTCGGGCCATGGACGAGCACTTCCGGACGACGCCCTTCGAGCGCAACCTTCCCGTGCTCCTCGGCCTGATTGGCATCTGGTACCGGAACTTGTTCGCCACCGCGAGCCATGCGGTCCTGCCCTACGACCAGTACCTCGAGCGCTTTCCGGCCTATCTGCAGCAGCTCGAGATGGAGTCGAACGGCAAGTCGGTGACGCTCGATGGGCAGCCCGTCGGCTGGGACACGGCGCCCGTGGTCTGGGGTCAGCCGGGGACCAACGGTCAGCATGCATTTTACCAGATGCTGCATCAGGGGACGGCGCTGGTTCCGGTCGATTTCATCGCCTTCGCCCGGCCGGCGCACGCGATCGGCGATCACCACGACCTGCTTCTGGCCAACGTGCTCGCGCAGGCCGAGGCCCTGGCGTTCGGGAAGACGGCGGAGGAGGTCCAGGCCGACGGGGTGGCGCCAGCGCTCGTGCCCCACCGGAGCTTCGCCGGCAACCGCCCGAGCTCGCTCATTCTCGGCGAGCAGCTGACGCCCGAGACGCTCGGGAGCTTGGTGGCCCTCTACGAGCACAAGGTGTTCGTGCAGGGCGCGATCTGGGGCATCAACAGCTTCGACCAGTGGGGCGTCGAGCTCGGCAAGGTCCTCGCGCAACGGATCGCCGGAGAGCTGGCCGGGCCCTCCCCGACGCTCGCCCACGACTCCGCCACCAACCGCGCCATCCGCTGGTATCGCAGCGTGCGCGGGCGCTGACGCCGCGCTCAGAGGAGCTTGAGCCGGCGCGCTTCCCACTCGAGCGCCGGGCGGAACTCGGGATCGGCGATATCGATGAGGGCCCGGGCGCGTTCGCGGGTGCTCCGGCCCCGGAGCTCCGCCACCCCCCATTCCGTCACCACGGTCTGGACGTGCGCACGGGTGGTGACCACGCCCGCACCGGGTTGGAGCGTCGTGACCAGCCGCGATGTCGTCCCGCCACGCGCCGTCGACGGCAGGGCGATGATCGCGCGCCCCTGGGCAGCCAGCGAGGCCCCGCGAATGAAGTCCATCTGCCCGCCGACGCCGCTGTAGAGGCGGTGGCCGATCGAATCCGCGCACACCTGCCCCGTCAGGTCGACTTCGATGGCCGAATTGATCGCGCACATGCGGTCGAAGCGCCGGATCACCGCGGTGTCGTTCGTGTAGTCGGCCGGCCGCATCTCCACCATCGGATTGTCGTCGACGAAATCGTAGAGGCGGGCCGTGCCCATGAGGAACGCGGCCACGATCTTGCCCTGGTCGATCTCCTTGCGGGCCCCCGTGATCACGCCACGTTCCACGAGATCGACGACCACATCGGTGAACATCTCGGTGTGAATGCCGAGGTCGCGATGGTCGGTCAGGGCCATGGCCACCGCAGCGGGAATCGCGCCGATGCCCATCTGCACGGTGGCACCGTCGGGAATGAGCTCGGCGACGCGCTCGCCGATTCGCCGTTCCACGTCGCCGATCTCGGGCGGAGGTACCTCGTAGGGTGGAACGTCGACTTCGACCCCGAGCGCGATCTGGCTGGCGTGAATCGCCCCCGCTCCCAGGGTGCGCGGCATGGAGCGGTTGAGCTGGGCGATAACGGTGCGCGCGGCACGCACCGCGGCCAGCGCCGTGTCCACCGAGGTCCCGAGCGAGCAGAACCCGTGACGATCGGGCGGCGTGCAGTTCACCAGCGCCACATCCAAGGGGAGCTCGCCGCGCAGGAAGAGCTGCGGAATGTCGGAGAGGAACGAGGGGATGTACTCGGCACGTCCCTCGTTGACCGCAGCGCGAGCGTTGGGCCCGATGAAGAGCGCGAGATGGCGGAAGTGGCCCGCCATCTCGGGGGCGAGATGCGGGCCGGGCCCCTCGGCATGGAGGTGGATGATCGTCACGTCCCGAAGCTGGAGGGCGCGAGCGACCAGCGCGTCCAGCAGGACCGACGGGGTGGCACAGGCTCCATGCAGGAAGACGCGCTGGCCCGAGCGGATCTGGGCCACGGCCTCTTCGGCAGAGACGACCAGCATGCCTCTTTGAAGCATTCCCCGCCTGCCGGGAAAAGCCGTAGCTCCTCCGTCGGCACGCTGCGAGTTCCGAACGGCGTTCGGTGTGCGCCCTCGATCTGCTACCCTCGCCCGGTGCGTTTCCCCCGCTCGAGCGGCATCCTGCTGCATCCCACCTCGCTGCCGGGGCCCGACGGGATCGGCGACTTCGGTCCCGGCGCGCGCCGATTCGTCGACTGGCTCGCCGAGGCCGGGCAGTCCATCTGGCAGGTTCTCCCCCTGGGCCCGACGGGCTACGGTGATTCGCCCTACCAATGCTACTCCGCCTTTGCCGGCAATCCCCTGCTCGTGAGCGCGGAAGACCTCGTCCGCGAGGGGTTGCTCGAGCCGACCGACCTCGCGGACCGGCCAGCCTGCCCCGAGGATCGCGTGGACTTCGGCACGGTCGTTCCCTGGAAACGCCGGCTCCTGGAGCGCGCGGCGCGGCGCTTTCGCGACGGCGCAGCGGCGCATCTGGAAGAGGCCTTCGCAGCCTTCTGCGAGGCCGAGGCCGCCTGGCTTGACGACTACGTGTTGTACGCGGCCCTCAAGGACGCGCACCACGGGGCGCCCTGGTACGAGTGGCCTCCCGAGCTGGCCTGGCGCGACCCGGCGGCCCTGGCTGTCGCGCGGGAGGACTTGGCCGAGCCGATCCTGACCGCGAAACTCGCGCAGTTCCTCTTCGCCCGGCAGCTAGCGGCGTTGCGTGCCTATGCCCGGCAGCGCGGGATTCGCCTGCTCGGAGACATGCCCATTTTCGTCGCCCACGACGGCGCTGATGTCTGGGCCCGGCCCTCGCTGTTCCTCCTCGACAGCCGCGGCTGCCCGACCGTAGTCGCGGGCGTCCCTCCGGATTACTTCAGTGCTACCGGGCAGCTCTGGGGCAATCCCCTGTACGACTGGCACGTGATGGTGAGCGAGGGGTACCGCTGGTGGGTCGAGCGTTTCCGCCAGACCTTCGCCATGGTGGACATCGTGCGGATCGATCACGTGATCGGGTTCACGCGCTTCTGGGAGGTCCCGGCCGGCGAGACGACCGCCCTCCATGGGCGCTGGCGGTACGGTCCGGGCGGAGCGGTGCTACAGGCGGTTACCGACGCGCTCGGCGAGCTCCCCGTCGTGGCCGAGGACTTGGGTATCGTCACCCCGGAGGTCGATGCCCTGCTCGCGCGTTTCGGGCTGCCGGGCATGCGGGTGCTGCACTTCGCCTTCGGTGGCGACCCGCACGAGCGGTCGCTGCCCCACAATTTTCCCCGCAATTGCGTCGTCTACACCGGGACCCACGACAACGACACGACCGTGGGCTGGTTCGCTTCCGCCCCGGCGCACGAGCGGGGCATGGCGCAACGCTATCTTGGGCGCAGTGGCGAGGACATCGCCTGGGACCTGATCCGCCTGGCCCTCGCCGCGGTGGCCGACACGGCGGTCGTCCCGATGCAGGACGTGCTCTCCCTTGGCAGCGAGGCCCGGATGAACCGTCCCGGCTCCACGCAGGGCAACTGGACGTGGCGCCTCACCCCCGGGCAGCTGGCAGCCAGCCCCGCGGGGCGACTGCGCGAGCTGACCACGCTCTACGGACGCGCACGCGTCTGAGCGGCCCGCACCGCCGCGCTCCCCGGGGCCACGATGCCTGGCCCCGGGAGCGCGAGAGGGGCACGATCAACCGCCGCGCCGCTCCGATTCGATCTTGCGCGGTGCTGGCGGTGGAGGGGGGGG